>Ga0335075_10012580_pt1 | contig 12777 bp, 22 predicted proteins | sample Lox_Sample_24_FD_206723 | JGI IMG/M metagenome (GOLD analysis project Ga0335075, IMG submission 206723) | Soil microbial communities from Loxahatchee National Wildlife Refuge, Florida, United States - Lox_Sample_2.4 | ecosystem: Environmental > Terrestrial > Soil > Wetlands | place: USA... | reverse complement strand
TTAGGCGCATGGCCGGTAATAATTGACGAGTTTGTTGCGTACGGGAAGAATAAGGTTGAGGGTGGGGATAAGATGATGGAAGACTAGACGGAAGGACAGGTATGAACAAGCGATGAATTCCTATGCATATCCACAGAGATCAAGATCATGTATTGTTTCAAGCGGATTAAGAAATTGTAACATTCCACACTACTCTCGCAATACCTTCCCTTGTCCCATCATGCCCAGAGAGATGAGATATCTAATTTACCCTGTTCTACCGCCGTAAATGCACGCCGAAATGCTATAGAATAAATGTATAGAAGGAAGGAAAGACAAATTCCTCACTTATTATCCTTCGTCCCTGTTCCAACAAAAACCGCTCGACTTTACCAACATTCTTCAAAACTCCCTTTCCGCGATCACCAATCTCACTTTCCAGCCGTATTTCCCGTAACATATGTTCCCATTCCCCATCTCCCTCAGGTTCTTCCTCCAACAGACAGAAATGCACTCGATTCCGAATCGATGCAACGACAGCTAGTCCGGAGAAGGAAATTCCCGTCAAGGTAAGTCGAATAGGTAGTGATATGAAACTTTCAGAAGGATAGTTGAAATCGAGTTCTGCTTGGATCTGTGCTCTGGGATTTCCTTCGTAAGTGATTTTGGCAATGATTTGGATATCGGTGTCGGATTGACGGGTACCTTCTGCGGCTTCTGTGTGTGCTGTTGTGGGTCTAGATAACGAATCGAGAGGACGTAGGGAAACTCTTCTGGCGGATGAGGAAGCCGTTGTATCTAAAGTATCTGCCCTAGGACGAAAATTACCGATTGTACTGGTTTCTGAAGTAGCTGGGTCTTCTGAAGAGCGAGGAGGGGAATGCACACTTTCAGCATCAATTGCAGACGCTGAAGCTAGAGATCGAGAGTGTGGACGTGGTCCTAAGCCTGTAGCTGACATCCATGTAGACGGTGTTGAAATGCCTGAGGACATTATCCCTGGAGTAGAGTGGAAAAATGGAGGAAACGGACGACCCATTCCCTGCGGAAAGAAAGGCGGTGCCCAACCGTCTACATAATTTGACTGTTGGCGATTTCGAGGAGAGCGTCCGTGGTCGGGAGGACTGAGTGTTGTTTCTCTTGAGGATAGAATATTATCATGTTCGTAATCTTGACTTGTGTATTCTGGAGGGCTTGACGAAGGACGGCTTGGGGAAGGATGACGTTGTATTTCGAAGTCTTCATCTTCGTATGTGTCTTCGTAGAATTCAGGATATGGATCTGTGACATGCTGTATTTCGATTGAAGGAGGGATTGAGCCAAAGTCAAAAGAGACTACTTGGATGGATTTGAGCATTGAGGGAAGAGGAAGAGATTGGAATCTCTCGTTGAGGAAGTCTTTGACTTTATTCGCGAGTTCCTCATCGAGCTTTGACCAGTCGATATCGATGGACATGGCATTGCTGACCTTAGGATGTCTGAATCGACATAAGGTTCGAAGATCGATTTAGAGACGGGCGGATTTCGTAAATTTATGCGAATCGGTTGCTCGAAAATTTCTTGATTACATGCTACGACGTGCACCGCTCTTACACGCACACCACCACGTACACGTAGCATCACCAAGACCAATTCTCATCCTCGAACGACGTTCCCTCTTCGATACACCAGCCAGAGTCTCAAAACCGCTTTGTCTGCCTCAATCGCCCTCTCCATTTCAAGTACGAAGCAAAGCCTACGTTCCTCCTCCGAAAGCTACGCAAGCTCCCCCCTCCCTTCAAGGACGATCGATATTTCGAGATACTTCAAAGGAAAAAGGAAACAATCCGCTCTGGTACATTCTTGCTGCCATCGTCACAGCCGCAGTCTTCACTTTCTTGGAAAAAAGGAGACGCGGATTAGGTATTCCTCTTGTATTTTGCGAATGACCATCGCTAACTTACAGATCCAATGAATCAACATCCAACTGACGATGTGAGGAAAGAGGACGCGACAAAAATCCCTGTGATAAGAAAAACAGGACCAGTACAAGGCAAAGGTCCACTTTTCCCGAAAGACCACGTTCATGTGGTTTTTGTGCTGGGTGGACCTGGCACGGGAAAAGGAACGCAATGCGAAAAACTCAAGGAGGATTGGGGTTTCAATCACTTAAGTGCAGGTGAATTATTGCGCGAGGAAATGGCGAGACCAGATAGCGAATACGGAGAATTGATCAAGAAGTTTATCCAAGAGGGAGAAATTGTACCAATGGAGATTACGGTGGGATTGTTGCAGAATAAAATGCAGGAGTATATCAGGAAGGATAGTAGGAAGTTTTTGATTGATGGATTTCCGAGGAAGATGGATCAGGCAATTGCTTTTGAGAGGAATGTAAGATGTGTTGTGTGGTGTGGACTGACAGATAGGTTTGTGAGGCCAAGATTGTGCTCTATCTTGAGGGACCTGAGGAAGTGATGGTGAAACGATTGATGGGTCGAGGTCGAAGTGATGATAATGAGGAGACTATTAAGAAACGCTTGCGAGTTAATCAGCGGGATGCTGAGCCGGTTGTTGAGTATTATGATAAACTCCACAAGCTCGTGAGGGTCAATTGCAATGACACCCCGGAAGGTAATTTCGCCGAGCACGCCAGCTAACAATAGGCGTCTATACTCAAATCCTCCTAAAAATCCAAGCCATCATCGAAGGATGGGAGAGATAGATCTTTAATATTCATCGAGATTAATCAGACAGCACGGCAGCGTAATCGTTAGAATGCGGATTATTAGACATAGATTGTTCAACTTATATGCTACTTCATCTCCACACATATATAACACATATATGTCGTTGACCAGATCCTGTTTGCCTCCGCCGGCTTAGTTTTTGAAGCTCTTTGTGCTAGTGCTCTTTTTCTTTGCTTTCATCCCTCTACTTCTCTCCCTCAATTTCTCTACTGTCTCGGGATCTCTGACCTTTTCAAACTCGATCTCATCCTTTAGATACTGCGACATCTGCGTCTGGGTTCCCCTAAACCGTCCCTCAAAGTATTTATCCGCAAGTTCCTTCGGCACAAAAAGATCTTGTTTCTCTCGTTCTTCCCCTCTTTCCACAAGCCACCTACGCGCCTTTCTATCCCAAACACTCGTGTTCTGCTTATCTCTTACATAAAGCCGTTCCTCCAGTCGTTCAAAAGAGATGTTATTCCGTCTCTCCAGATCCTGATTATACAATTTATCTTGTCTTTCCAAAATCTCTTGTTGCCTTGCTACCTCCTTTTCAAATTTCTGAATCGCTGTTTCGCCTCCGAATTGGAATAACCGGAACATGGCGTCTCGAGTAGCTTTAGACACCCATTTTGTACCTAGAATAGCAGATCTTGCTATATTCCGTGCAGTCATGCATAACAACATATCTCTCTTCCCATCCACCAATTCCAAAATCGCTAAAGGTGCCATATCACCATATCGAGGAGGTAACTTGTGAATCCTCGTATATCCCCCCGGTCGGTTTGCATATCTAGTTGCAAGCTCATCAAATAACTTTGGCAACGTTACTTTGAAATCCTACGCATTAATCCTATCATCAATTGAAAATAGAAGTACATAAAGGTAGTTTGTAAGTCGTTCTCTTTGATCTTTTCGGCCTGTGTACTTTTTACCGAGGGTGATTACTTTTTCGGCATAGGGTTGCACGGCTTTGGCTTTTGCGAGAGTGGTGGTTATGGATTCATGCTGGATGAGTGAGGAGACGAGGTTTCGAAGGATGGATTTGCGTTGGCTGCTTGATCCGGCTTTTAGACGGTGGAAATGTGCTGTCAATGGCATGTCTCCACTCTGGTGTTCAAGTCATACCAACTCGCTTGGAGATGTTGGCAGCTTTGCAGAAAAGTTTCCGCAGCAGTTCGGTGAAAATTGTCTGAAGTGATCACGCCGATCACGTGTCATCTCACGGTCTCAAGTGGAGGCTCCGCTTCGTTCCTCGAGCACAGAAGAGCAACTAAGTCCATTAGACGTCTGAAGCGAGCGAGAAGCCGCTGATGTGCTTTCTTCGCTTGTCTCTTTAACGTGAGTTGTTAGTCTCGGGTTTCTATTCTTAAATGCAGCATTAGAACGTACGTAATTCACTGTCTCGAAAGTTCATTTGGGCCTGATCAAGGAGACCCGGCCCTACACCACTCGCCCCAAAGTTTTCTCTCGACGTAGGTTCCCGTGGACCTCACTGCTGAGCCATTGCGTTATGCTTTTTGCATCGCAAAGCAATTCGAAAAGATCGATGGTATCTCTTGCGGAGTAGTCCGCTGGCGAATCAACTTGGGGCTTAATCTTCGGCCCGATTAACCGGGGTCCCCGCAAAAACTTGTCGGCATCCATCTGCCGATGGTTATTCTGGTGTGGGGATAAATACACCCGAATGCAACCTCAATAGGCTATAAGTAACGCGAACTGCTCCAAAGTGCATTGTCTCCACATACATCCATAATGACCATCGAACAGACTTTGCAAGCTACACAAGTTGGCAATACTTTCGCAGCTGAGGTCACCGGGTTAGACTTCTCTAAACCATTCCCTCCAGATCTCAAGCAACAAGTAGAAACTCTGATCAATAAATATGGAGTTTTGATGTTTCGCGGTGTCCCTGGAATGTGTAATGAGCGGCATTTGGAGTTTTCACGACTTTTTGGAGATTTGGATAGTAATCCGCTTTCTTTTGGACGACCGACAAGACTCGGAACCGAATATTTGTTTGATATTAGTAACTTGGCTGTTGATGGGAAGACGATTCTGGAGCCTACCGATAAACGGTTCAAGTTTGGAAAGGTAGTTGCTTGTGAGGAAGGGAATTGATGATGTAGGGAAATGCACTCTGGCATGTCGATGCTTCGTTCAATCAACACAGAGATAAATATTCTATTCTTGCAGCATACGTTGTTCCTGAAAATGGTGGAGGGGATACTCACGTAAACCCCTCGTCTCATTGCTCGACTGACATATAGTTCGCGGATCTGAGAACTGCATTGGATGATCTTCCCGAGGAAAAGAGGAAACAGCTTGAAAATCTAGTTCTTCATCATAATGTCTGGCACTCCAGAAAATTAGGTACTCTCTACCAAGTCTTCTAACCACTAATAGCCAGCCGATCCAACATATGAAGTCACAGAACAAGAACTCAAAATGAAGCCTGGCTCATACCATACTCTCATCCAAGATCATCCTGGTGGACGAAAGACAATGTACGTCTCATCTCACGCGGAGAATGTTGTCGGATGGCCCGCTGATGAGGGATTGAAACTTATTACCGAACTCATCAAATTCGCCACGCAGGATAAATATTTCTGGAATTGCAAGTGGAATGGGCCTGGTGATATGGTGATGTGGGATAATCGAACTGTTATGCATAAGGCTACAGAGTGGGCTGGAAGTGATAAGTATGTTCGTGATATGCGACGAACTAGTATATTCGATGATACTGAACTTGGACATGGAGTACAACCTGCCCCTGTTGACGCTTAAACGTTGGAAAAGTGTAGTTTATATAGCCGTCATCCGTGTATTATCGTTGAATTAGGAAATTCAAGGCAAAAGAATTGGGGCTTTCAAGAGACACGCACGGGAGTGTAGATGAAATCCTTTTTTACTCTTCCACATAATCCCTGCACAAGGGACCCTGCCATCTAGCAAAACATCCTCAAACCATCATCTTCCGCAAAGCTAGAAAACGAGAAGACAAGACCTGATATCCCACAGCCAATACAGTAAATACCAAAAGAATGAAAAGCGCAGAATCTGACAAAGCCATCCATTCCTTCATGCCAATACAATACACAAACATGATACTCTAAACAGTCATCTTCGTCTTTGCGCGAGATGATCCTCCTGCTCTTTCGGAATCCGAATGGGCGTTGAACTCAACTTTCTCCGGTTCAGGAAGTTTGAGGACTTCTTTAAAGCGTTTTCTACAACTTAGCCGCACTTCCGCAAATTCAATACCCAATAGCTCTCAAGACTTCAGTGTTTGTGCAAGATTTGGTCCATAATCCAATTCTGTAGAATCCTTTTCTGGCATTGACAACAACACCCATAACTTCATCATCCCCCTCTTTCTCAAGTGTCTCACCAATCGCAGCGAGCATCTAACATCAATTTACATATTCCATGAGGATAATACCGTATAAAGCCACAACTCGTCAATGCCAGCATTCTTCTTGAACTGGTAACTCCATTTCCCACCTTCGCGATTGGCATCATCCTCCCATTCAGGACGCACACCCTTCTTGAAAAGCGCGTAATCCGACTTGAGAGGAATCTCACTCACCTTTGAGATATTATTGAAAATCCTACTATCAACAACCATCCAAACACCAGATGAAATTGGAGAGAAAAAGTACCCCCAGAATTCCTCAACACTGTCAAAAGTAATGACCTCTTTCAGCAAATCTGCCCAGCTTTCCTTGGGACCTGTCGCGCTGGGGGTTTTGGTGAACCATAGAGTCCAGGTATTCATGAGAGGATGTTTGACTGTGAAGTTCTTGGGATCGTGGAAGACTGTCAAGGGTTCGTGGGAAACTAGAGTTTGTGGAGAGGGTGACTGGGCGTCGAGGGATAGTTTTTCCATTGCCTCTGTTGGAGGAGGGGGTGAGAGTACTTCTGTCATTGTGAGTGGTTCAGTGAGATGAAGAGATTAGGAAAGGGACAAGTGCGGTCGACGCAAAGATCCGGTTGACAAAGGACAGAATGCAGATGGTTGAGAGTGGTTGCAGATGAAAATTTCCAAAGATTGAAGTTTAGCGAATTTTACCTTTTTATTTTACATTCTGTAAAGTCATTCTGGCATTTACTTTACGAGACTGCGCAATCGCATTGATAAATCAATCATCCATCTCCATTTCAGCATCCAGGATGAGTCCTGTTCGTGAACCTGAAGGCGTCTCCTTATCAGAAACGCGTATTGATGGCGATAACGAGGATCAATTGACTGAGCTACAGATGGCCGCCGGACATGGCCACAAGGGAGATGTCGAGGCATTGTTGGCAGCACACGCAGATCCAGATGCTAAAAATCGAAACGGCTGGACAGCACTCCATTACGCAGCCCGTTACGGCAACAAGGAAATCGTCGAAATTCTCCTCAATGCAGGCGCTTCTGTGGATCCTGTCGACGACATCCATCGAACACCTCTCACCTACTCGATCGACGAACTTCACGATGACATTACACTCCTGCTTTTGAATGCCGGAGCCGATCCGTCGACGAAAAATATAGTGGGAACGACACCTCTGCATGTAGCTGCGAAGTATGGCCTGGACAACTTAGCGAAGATGTTGTTGGATAAGCATGCCGATGTCAACAGTAAAGATCGCGAGGGGAAAACCCCGTTGCATATTGCGTGCATGTATCGTAACGCCAACATTCTTCAGATGCTGTTAGATAACTATGCGGATCAGGCGATTAAGGATGCAAGTGGCTATGTTCCGTATGAGTATGCTCACCAAATGCACGGCGGATGGCCAGAAGGAATTAATATTTTGTTTGAAGACTTGCGTCGTGAGGCCGAAAGACAACAAAGTCCCAATTACGTTGATCACTATGCTCCTCAACAGTGACGTTCGATGGTGACTATTAGGATTGTCCTGGATGGATGCGGGTATCACAGATGTGGGGGGATGTACATAGAATAATCGTCTAATGGGGAATGGGGCTATTTATTGGAAGTATTCGAGGTTTTTAGTGACTATTTCCGAGATGGACAAAGTTTAATGCCAGGTGGACTAAAGAAAAGGCCCGTGACTGTCTGTCGCTCACCTCCCTATCCAGAGATCTATATCAACACTTCTCGGCTAATGTTCATAGCGCTGTGTTCGAGAATCAAAATTGGTCTCTTCTCGTTTCCTCCAAATCCAAAGCTGTGCCATTTTACGGCGAATCTCCAGTTGCCTCTTTCTTCTTTTGTTCCTTTTCCAGGCGTTTTAATCGTTTTCTTTCCTTTTTCCTTTCCCTTTTCCGACGCCTTCTCTCTTCCTCCTTCGTCTCATCCTTATCTCGACTCGAAGTTCCTACAAAACCTGAGTCGTCTGCTTCCTTTTCAAGGTCGGAGGATATAGCATCCGTAGTTCCATCACGGTCTTTTCGTTTCTTGGAAGGTGAGGAAAGAGGGGAACTGTTATCATGCTCGCTCGGCTCCTTATTAGCTCCTATGTCTCCAATTGAGATGTTGTCGGTTGTTTTTGGGTTATTGTCGTCGACTTTCCGAGGAGACTGCACGGAGGGTTGTGGTGTTTCAGACAACGTTTTTGCAGCCTTATGCTTCTTCTCCTTTTTCTCCTTCCGTTTGTTTTTATCTTTCTCTTCCGTCTTGTCAGACTTCCTCTCCGCCCGTTTTGTCACCAACTTGCTCTTACTATCCTCCTCCGAATCACTAACCTCCAACTTGCGTTTCACATTATCATTCTCTTCTCGATCAACATTACTCTTCTTGATTGCAGTAACTTTCTTGACTCCATTCACCATCGACACACCCAACTTCTTATTCATCCGATCTTGGGATTCAGTAGTTCGAGGGTCGGTCGCAACAACAGCTCCTAATGCAACTCTACTCGTTAATCGAGTTGATACAATGAGAGTACCGTTCCGGCCGAGCTTGTGTATTTTCGGCTCGGGAATCGTGGTCGTCCTCGATTGGGGATGGGTCTCGGGCTGGAGGAAGCCATGAGGAGACTAGAACTCTCAAGTTACTTGCTACAATTGGGAATTGAGAGGCAATGGGTGGTGAGGGCCGTGCGGCCTCTACCATCACTTTCGTTCTCCAATCTCGGTCAGAGGTGTTGATGGATTGATTGCGTTTTGCACGGAAAATCGTGTCGATCGATCTCAACATGAAGCTGCAAAGCCACGAGAAACCATTTCTCTTGACTGCGAAGCTAAGTCGCCTTTCACGAAGAGGAAACAGCATTTTTCATGTTCAAGTTATATAGCGGCCCCAACAAAAGATACAAAACATACTACAGCGGCATGCTGATTTCAATTTCAAATTTGCTTCATTGATTTTTGAGCTCTATATCTGATAAAATATGCCCATGAGCGACGAATTGAGACGAATTAAATATCGTTGTTTACTCGTAGACCCAGCTCTTGACCGGACTCTCATAAGTCAAAACTTCACCTTCCTTGAACCACAAGGCAATTTCCTTTTTGGCACTCTCGACAGAGTCGCTGCCATGGCAGACATTGCGACCAACATCCTGCGCCTGTTAGCCTGATTAAAAGAAGGAGATGTACAATGGCATAATCGCCACGGATGGTGCCTGGGGCGGAGGCAAGTGGGTTGGTGGCACCGAGCATGGTGCGTCCGGTCTTTACGACGTCCTTGCCTTGCCAAACCATAGCAACGATGGGGCCAGAGTTCATGTCTAATGTCAATTCCCGGGCCATGAGGTATCAATACATTTAACAAGTCTATCGATTAGTTCTGACGCCAATGAATACATACCCTGGGAAGAAAGGCTTTGAAGAAAGATCCGCATCTAAAAACGTCAATTGAGCTCCGCACAACCCAAAGTATGCATACAATGCTGTTCTAAATGTTCCTTAGAAGCATGAACCATCTTCAACGCAACAAGTTTAAATCTACCATCAATTCGACTGTCCAAGCATGAAACACAAAGAACAAGCAAAAGACAAGGTCCATACCCTCTCTTTTCAAACCTTCCAATAATTTCACCAACTAATCCACGCATAACACCATCAGGTTTCACAGCAATAAAAGTTTGTTCACTAGCCATATCGACAACTTTATCTTTTCAGATTGACTGAATAGTTTAGTGATTTGGAATGCCTCGGTTGTGGTAACGAGACTGAGAAGTAGTGTTGTGTAGAAAAGGAAACGTTGCATGAAAATCCCAAACTTTTTTTAAATTTGCACATCAATTGCCCCTGACGTCAAAGTTCCAACTCCAACTCCGCCAACAAACATGTCAGGAAAACCGAGAAAGGTGATGGTTCCACCCATCAACCTGATATTCAAACTGTTGCAAACTCATGCAACTGTTCAAATTTGGTTATATGAACAAGTTGATTTCCGTATTGAGGGGAAAATAAGGGTTTGCGATTCTTCTTTTGACGCTGCTAACGGGTAGGGATTCGATGAGTTTATGAATTTGGTTATTGATGATGCTGTAGAAATTCATTTGAAGAAGGAGAAACAACCGAGAGAGCTTGGAAGAATACTACTCAAGGGAGAGAATGTTACGTTGATTGCTCAGGCGGACGTGTGATGAACGATACGACCTCAGATGGAAGACCGATGGTCCAGGCTCACGATCAAAATATCAGAATCCTACAGTTAAGAAGGACAGAGTTATCCTACTTTGTCGTCCAGCGGTCTTAGCATGTATAATGAAATAACGTGAAACGATGGTTCAATTACTGAGTCTATGACTCTGAACGGAGTGAGCAGGTTACAATGTCCAGCAAAATGTATTTCTGCCTACGCCTTTGATGCAATATGATATTCAATTAGCCATGCCAAAATCTTGATTATTCCTCGTGCTTTTCCTTCGAGACCTTGCTCTTTGTCCAATGTCTTCCGCTGGAGTCATTCCATTATTTTGCTGCATGTTTTTACCATCTTCACTGATTCCCTGCAAATTCGCAACAATCTTCGCCATCTCTCTTTCCGCTATTGGATCCTTATATTCCACCTTCTCCTGAGTAGGCTTCGGTAATTCTTCCTCGTCACTTCTTCTAGACGCATCGTCTGTTGATAGTACTGACGAAGTAGTTGTTGACAAGGGTGTATTGCGTGCTCTCCCTGCCAATTTCCTCCTACTCTTCTTCTGCGGCGAGGAAACAGTTCCGAGAAACTTCGTGATATGTTCGAGTTTAACGGATTCCATGTTTGTTTCTACCGGCGGGACATTTTCATTCTGTCGTATGCGTTTCTCACGACGCGTATCTGTAGGAGCACTCGTTGATTCTCCTTTTCCTGCGTTTTTAACCTGCAATGCAGATGATGCAGCACTGGAACCACCGGCAGCTTCATCTGGAGTGAATCTCACCAGTTCGACAACCAATTTTTCGCTCCATCCGGAGAGTTCTACTTCCTCGTCACCCCTGGCTATCGTCTCCCATAACCATCCAACGCTGACTACTGGTATTCCCCATTCTCTTGCCTTGGTTATTTTCGGTCCGGTTGTCGTGACACTGGGCGCAAGTAGAAGACTTCTCTTCCGTGTGAGATTGGAATAAAAGTCGGCTCCGACAAGTGTTATTAGTTTCTCGACGTGCAGTAAATCTGGACCTGAGAAACCCGTTATTGAGATTGCAATATTTTTCAGGTCTACAGTTAGCTACGTGTAAAAGAGGGTTGATACATGGTCTCGGGAAAGGACCCGGCATTGGTTTACACATTACGAGTGCTTCCGGATCAACAACGATGTTGACAGCAATACATCTCTCGATCCACATGTCGGTAACGAGATCACTACCTGCATGTGCCGCAGGTCCTTCTTCCGCCGGGACGGAATGAGGAATAATGGTGAACGCTCTTTGACCTCGATCTGAACCGCCAGGAAGAGGTTTAGTAAATATCAGCCCTGCATTTTTCGTTATCACATTCGCGAGGATATCTCTCTACTGATGAGATCAGACAGATATTAGGTATACCTTTTTATCCGAAAATCCCCAGATGTAGAAGACTATTCCGTCAAATAGTCCACGTATTGGATCATCTATTTCCATGCTATTACTGTCCATTGCACTCTCTTCAACAATGGAGTTCTGAATATCCATCGCACCAGCAGACCTAACGATCTCGGTCTCCGAGACACCACCCAAGATCCCTTCCCACAGACCCTCCTGCGCTTTAGATCCCGCCCTTCGTAATCGTCGTTTCCTTGGTGCCGCATCGCCGTCGGTAGTCGTAGCAGTCGGGAATGGCATCTGAGAAGTCTTCATAGCAGCCATTCTATCCCAAGCATCCTTCCCACGATTTGCAGGTTCTATATCCAGCGTAAAATATTTCGCTTCCAAAGCCATTCCTCGTTCAATACTTTGAAATAACCATTCTACGCCTACACATGCAATATTCCATTTTAACGCAGCTTCATATTTCTTGCCTTCTGATGATGCACAGATTAAGTGTGTACATTGTCTTGATAGGTCTGGATGGTATTCTCCGCCGTGACCTCGAACGTTCGATTCAATGAACTTTCGTTCCTCCTCTACTTATAAGTGTGAGTAATTGGAAGGAAATACGTGATGGTATATTGGTTAGACAGATGTGTAGACCATATAGCGGAGGAAGAAGATGAATCTCGACGCTATGTTCGAAATTTACGTCTTCTCCTTGAATCCATTTATCGTAGGCTTCCGTAACCCAATTCGTATCCATAATTTTTAGATCGAAACGTCGTTGAGCTGCAAACTGAACCAGTTAGCTTATATTCAGAGTCTGTAGGTACCTGATATTTGGGAGTGTTGACATCGCCTACAATCATATGTGTTACATCGGACCTCAAATCAGGTATGTAGATAGCACCCATCTGCTGAGCTTTATTTACTATCGTCGTCTAAATATGAGCAAATCCCAGAGACCATCACAAACCCTTTGTTCTTGATCAACTCCCGTACAACAGAAGATGACGAATTGGAAAGGTTTCGCGGTGGCCGCGAAATCCACATCCATCTGAATCGTAAGACTCCTTTTCAAGCGCAAGGATAGCGAGTCCGAGGTGAGGCTTTTATATCGCTCTATGGCATAAAATGAAGTAACCGCACTCTAATGACATTGGAAATGGCGATGTTGAGCGTGTTTGCGTAGAC
>Ga0335075_10012579_pt1 | contig 12777 bp, 5 predicted proteins | sample Lox_Sample_24_FD_206723 | JGI IMG/M metagenome (GOLD analysis project Ga0335075, IMG submission 206723) | Soil microbial communities from Loxahatchee National Wildlife Refuge, Florida, United States - Lox_Sample_2.4 | ecosystem: Environmental > Terrestrial > Soil > Wetlands | place: USA: Florida... | reverse complement strand
GCGTGCGGAGCTGCTGCGCGAGGGAACCAGACAGGCGCTCAAGCCCGTGTCGTTGCAGCAGGGAAGCTCCCGTCAGCCTCGGAAGCTGGTCTTCGAGCTTTCCTCCAGTCGCCCTCCTTCCAGCAGTGATGAGATTACGTTATGGATGCGGGACGAATGGAGCGATGACGAAAAGACTGTTTTGAATGATGCTCGCGCTGCCGGAGTGGACAGTCCGTTGCTGTTTGGATTGCTGTCGCGCATGCACCCTGAAGACCTGCGGCAAGCCGTCGCTTCTCAGATCGCCGCGCAGGAAACCCTGGACTCTCACGGGGTGGTTACGACGCCCGAGGCCGTCGAGGCCCGCAAAGCTGTGGAGACACATTTGGATGTAGCCAAGCTGCGGATTCAGGACATGCTCGGCCATATCGTCGGCGGCGCCAAGGTCTTTCTCGGCGGCGGGCAGCCGGCCAACGGTATTGAACTGGCGGATAAGGTTCAGGATTCTGCCAACAGCGCTATGGAGCGCCTCTTCCCCCAGTTTTCCGAGGCTGATCACGCAAACTGGGGACAGGTTGTCACGCGCGCCCGTGCTGGCGATGTTGGCGCGCTCTCGCAGGTTAGTTACCAGGGCGACGTCACGAAACATCCGGTATGCCGTCGAGTACTCGATTACATCGGTGCTGGCAAGAAGGGGAAGGAGATTCAGGAGTATTTCCGGGGTGCGCCATTTGGCTGGCCGAAGGATGCAATCGACGGGGCACTATTCATCATGCTTGTCGCCGGAAATCTGCGTGCCACCAATAATGGTCAGCCGGTAACGGCATCGCTTCCGCAAAACCAGGTAGGCGTTGCCACCTTCTACGTGGATATACCGCCGCTCAACGTACAACAGCGGCTGGATCTGAAGGCGCTCTTCCAGAAGCTGGGCGTTTCTGCACAGAACGGCAAAGAATCGGAAGCCGCCGCGCAGTTCCTGCAGAAGCTGCTCGCGCTGGCGGAGTCGGCAGGCGGCGATGCGCCCCAGCCGAATCATCCCGATACGCAGGCTGTTCGCATTCTGCAAACGCTCAGCGGCAACGCGCAGCTGCTCAAGATTCACGAGCAGAAGGACGACCTTGCCGCGAAAGTGACCGAGTGGAACAAAAGCGCCGCCGCCATCGTCAAACGTTGGCCCGCGTGGGAACGCCTGCTGCAGTTCAACGGCTTCGCCGCCGGTCTGCCGGAGGGCGATGCAGCATCCAAGTCCATCGCCGCAATCACAGGAAGCCGCACGCTGCTGGCGGATCCCGACCCTGCTCCCGAACTAACGAAACAACTCACCACAGCTCTCCGCACGGCGCTGGGCAAACTTCAAAACGACCTCACGGCCGCCTTCAAAGCGGGTGAGGAGCGACTGACCGTCTCGGACATGTGGAATCGCCTCAGCAGCGAACAGCGCGCCATAGTCGGCACGAACTGTCAGCTCACGCCGCCGGCGAAGGACGCTATCGGGGCGGATGACGAAATCCTCGCTGCACTGAGTGCCAGCAGCTTGGTCGACCGCCGCAACCTGCTCGACGCTGTACCCCAGCGGTTTTCCCGCGCCCTGGACGAAGCGAGCCGCTTGCTGGAACCGAAAGCGCAGCGCGTCGTTCTTGCAGGGGCGACCATTCACGACACTGCGGAGCTGGACCAGTGGCTCGCGAGCGCCCGCACGCAGGTGGAAGACAAACTGAAAAATGGACCAGTGATCCTATGAGCACCCTTCCAACCCCGCTTCGCCGACAACTGGAGAACGCGATTATGCGAGCGCGTACCATTGCTGACGGCGGTGCGCGCAAGGCTCTCGAAGCGTTGGCTGTGCATGAACCCGATGCCTACGGCTACATGGATGGTGGGCAGCAGGATTTGCGGCGTAAGCTGCGCGCCCAAGCCAAACAGCTGGGTGACAAAGTGAACCAGACCGGGGGAGGCGCCTACAACCTTGGCCATTTTGTTGAGAAGCTCGCCTACGATCAGTGGCACCGGCTCCTTTTCGCCCGATTTCTCCTGGAAAACAATCTCCTCATCTCACCGCAGCATGGCGTTTCCGTCACGCTGGACGACTGCGAGGAACTGGCGCTCGGTCTTGGGCTGAGGGATGGCTGGGCTGTCGCCGCGCGTTTTGCCGCCAGGGAACTGCCGGAAATCTTCCGCGCCGACGATCCCGCGGGTGCGGTGGAACTGCCCGTAGAAGACCGCAACCAGCTCATCCATCTCGTCATGGGCCTGCCAGCGGAGGTCTATACGGCCAGCGACAGTCTGGGGTGGTGCTACCAGTTCTGGCAGGCAGAGCGGAAGCGGGAAGTCAACGAAGCTGGCGTCAAGATCGGCGCGGACGAACTGCCCGCCGTGACACAGCTATTCACCGAAGATTACATGGTGGATTTCCTGCTCGACAACACGCTTGGGGCTTGGCACGCCGGCAAAGTTCTGGCTGCCAACCCCAACCTGGCTGAATCGGCGGAGTGCGAAGTGGAACTGCGCAATGCCGTTGCCTTACCGGAATGCCCGTGGAGCTATCTGCGCTTCATCAAAGCTGAGAATGGGAAGTGGTCGCCTGCGACTGGCATATTTGACGCCTGGCCGAAGTCCGCCAAGGAACTCAACTGCCTCGATCCCTGCATGGGCAGTGGGCATTTCGTGGTGGCGATGTTCGAGCGCCTGTTGGCTCTGCGCTTGGTCGAGGAAAGATCGGACGAGGCGGCGGTAGTAGCGGCGGTCATCCGCGACAACCTCTTCGGCCTGGAGATTGATCAACGTTGCACGCAGATTGCGGCGTTCAATCTCGCGCTCGCAGCATGGCGGCGTGTCGGTCATTGCAAGTTGCCGCCGATGAACTTGGCATGTTCCGGGTTGGCACCAAACACCACAGAATCCGAATGGCTCGCGATAGCTGGTGACAACGAAAAAATGCAAAACGGCATGCAACGACTTCACCGACTATTCAAAGATGCACCTTTTCTCGGCAGCCTAGTCAACCCACAAGCCGCCGAGGGCAACCTGGTGGAAGCTTCCTATCTTGAACTCCGGCCCTTGCTGGACAAAGCATTGGCGCAGGAGATGAAGGATGACACCACGCACGAAATGGCGGTCATGGCTCAGGGTCTTGTGAAGGCTGCGGAAATTCTCGCGGGACGGTTCACCCTCATCGCAACCAATGTTCCATATCTAAAAAGTCGCAGACAGGCCGCCTCGCTGAAGACATATTGTGAAGTTGCTTACCCAGACTCGAAGGCTGATGTCGCCACGGTTTTTGTCGAACGCCTCTTGGCGCAATCCGCGCACTTGGGGACAGTGGCTTTAGTAACACCTCAACATTGGAGGTTTTTGGGCTCATACAAGAGCTTGCGGAGAAAAATCCTCGGCGCCAAAAGCATCGAGATATTGGCACCGCTTGGAACGGGTGCCTTTGAAACCATCGGCGGGGAGATGGTGAATGTGATGCTGCTCATCGCATCGTCTAAAATCCCAGACGCGGCAAACTCGATTATGACGCTAACCGCAGCGGGGGAAGAAACACCGACCGCCAAGTCATTCGCCCTCCAAAGAAATCCCATTGTGCCAATTTCTCAGAGGGGGCTGCTGGAAGGTGTGGATGCGCGTTTGACGTTTGGAACCAACGGTGGCGAGGACCTCCTGCAACGGTTCGCTGTAGGTCTGGCGGGAGTCCAGAATGGCGACTCGCCGAAGTTTCAGCGTATGTTCTGGGAGCTCCTCGAGTTCGGGGCGGACTGGCACTTCGAGCAAAGTACAGTGGACCAGACCAGATATTACGGGGGGCGACAGCTTGTAATTTTCTATGACCGAGTGGCCGGTCACCTGCGAGAAGATGCGTCTATTCGTCGTGACAAACTTCATGACTCCGATCAGAGAGGTAATCAAGCGTGGGGCAAGAAAGGGATTGTGGTTAGTCAGATGGGCAACTTGCCTGTAACGCTCTATACAGGCGAGCTGTACGACCAGAGCTGCGCTGTAATTCTTCCAGTAAGCACCGATCTGATTGCTGCGGTGTGGACTTTTTGCAGCTCTGGCGCTTTTGCCGATGTCGTCAGAGATATCGACGAATCCATAAAGGTGACGCCCAATACATTGGTGAAAGTGCCTTTCGACATGTCCCATTGGCGAAGAATCGCGGAAGAGAAGCATCCCCAAGGCTTACCGGAACCCTTCTCCAGTGATCCGACACAATGGTTATTCGACGGAAATCCCCAGGGTTCCGACCAACCGCTGCACGTCGCGGCGGCGAGGCTTCTCGGTTACCGCTGGCCGCGCCAGACAGGTTCTAGCTTTTTGGATTGTCCAGCCCTCGGAGCAGATGGACTGGAAGTGCTGGCAAGCGACGATGGCATCGTATGTTTGTCAGCCTCAAAAGGCGAGGCGCCTGCCGCCGAGCGTCTCCGCCGGCTCTTGGTGCAGGCGTTGGGCGAGTTCGACTTCGACACAGCGATTGCCCGCGCGGGCTTAAGGGGCAGCAGATCTTCCACGCTGGAGGATTGGCTCCGAGACGAGTTTTTCGAGCAGCATTGCGCCCTTTTTGACCAGCGTCCATTTATTTGGCACATCTGGGACGGACACAAGAACGGTTTCAGCGCGCTGGTGAACTATCACCGGCTCAGTCACGCCAATCTGGAGAGCCTTACCTATGCCTATCTCGGCGATTGGATTCGTCGCCAGCAGGCTGCGGTGGATGCCGGCGAGGCTGGAAGCGACGCTCGGATGCAGGCCGCCAAACAGTTGCAGACACGGCTTAGGCTCATTCTGGAAGGCGAACCCCCGTTTGACATCTTCGTTCGCTGGAAGCCGCTTTCAAAACAGGCCATCGGCTGGTATCCCGACCTGAATGACGGCGTGCGTATGAACATACGCCCCTTTCTCGCCCAGGACATTCCCGGCGGGAAGAAAGGGGCAGGAATCATGCGAAGCCGGCCCAATGTCGATTGGGAGAAGCATCGTGGGAGCGAATCTCCGCGGGAGAAATGTGAGTTCCCGTGGTTCTGGAGCTGGGACGGCCAGACGCAGGACTTCGCTGGGGTCGGTACGGCACCCGACGGCAATCGGTGGAACGACTGCCATTACACGAACGACTTCAAAAGAAAGGCCCGCGAAAGGGCAGGCCGGAATGAATAGCGTCGCAGAACATCTCGTCGCGACACTGAGAGCATGCGCCCACGCCTATGTAGCGGGCGACCAGGTACCGCCGTGCGCGGTCCTCTGGCTCGACCCCGATCGCCTCTGGGAGCCAGTTGTGCCTGATTTGCTGCCGCAGTTACCGGAACTTTTCGTTCTAGGCGCCTATCTACCAAAGAGGCGCACAGGACCATCGCTCTGGCTCCGGTGCATCGAGGCGCGTGCTGTCGAAGGCGCGTCGCCCGATGGTGCTACTCCGATTTTCTATTTGCCTGGTGTCTCCCAGGAACGGCTACGCTCAACCGAAGACTGCCCAAAAGATCTCATGGCCCTCGTGGAGCTTCAATATCGAGGCACGGTGTGGCTCCATGCGGACGGCGAGGAATGGACGCCGCATGCCTTCCTTTCTTCCAAACACGGTGGCCTCGGCCTCGATGTTGGTAAAGACCGGGCGACGCTCGAAGCGCTCGCTGGCGCCCTTCCAGCGGTGATGTCTGAACCAGTCTCTCAGCTACGAAACAGGCGCCTTGAGTCTGATTTCTTCAACGAGTTGGTAGCGCCCGATGCGACAGGTATGTTGCTTCGATGGCTGAATAATCCGGAGTTGTTTAGGGAACGTCACGCGGAAGCGGAATGGAAGGCTTTCTGCGAGCAATGTAGGGCTGATTTTCGCCTTGATCCCGTGAAAGACGGTCCGCTCAAGGCGGCGAGCCTGTTGGCTAATCGTGACAACTCCTGGGGCAAAGCGTGGAATCGGTTCGCTGAAGCTCCAGTGAATTATCCCGGTGTCGTTGAATGGCTCAGGCGGGCGGCTCCGAAAGTCGAGACGATGTTCGATACTGCCGAGGTCTGGCCTAATATCAACGATCGCGAGGAACAGGAGCTGCGCCAGGCATTCGAGGCGATAGCGGATAGACCGCAAGATGAGGTGATCAGTCGGATCGCTGCGTTGGAATCGCAACATTCGCCCCGACGCCGTTACGCATGGAAGAAGCTGGGACTTAGCCCATTTGCGGCTGCCCTTGAGCCGCTGGCGCAGCTTGCTACGCTCTGCAAAGTACCGCATGGTGCTCCGACCCCGCAGGCTTACGCCGAGTTTTATGCGAGCACCGGCTGGAAGACTGACGCCGCCGCGATCTCCTCGATGGCCGCATGCGATTCACTGGAACAGCACAAAGCAGTGCTGGGAATCGTGCGAGCCGTCTACCTCCCGTGGCTGGAAAGCACCGCACGTCACCTGCAGCATCTCATTCGCGACAATGGGCAAACTGTTTCCAAGCGCGCTGAGCCTCTCGCAGTCGCTCCGGGACGTCTGATTTTGTTCGCCGATGGGCTGCGGATGGATGCGGCTCGACGGCTCGTAGAAAAGCTAGCCATGGCGGGTTTTGAATCGACGGCGGATTGGGATTGGTCAACGATTCCGTCGGTTACGGCGACGGCGAAACCCGCAGCCTCTCCCATCGCCGGGAGAGTGCAAGGTGGGGAGACAGGCGAGGCGTTCTCGACCCGGCTGATTTCGACGGGGCAGGCCTTGACCCAGGATCGCTTCATCGCCGCACTCGCGGCGGAAGGCTGGCAGTTCCTCGGCCCTGATGAGGTCGGAAATCCGTCTGGTTCTGCATGGACGGAAGCAGGTGCGCTCGATAAACGTGGGCACGCGGAAGGCTGGAAGCTGGCGCGCAGCGTTGACCGCGAAGTGGGCGATCTGGTGAGCCGGATTGGTGCCCTTCTTAAGGGCGGGTGGACGGAGGTCATCGTCGTGACCGATCACGGCTGGCTGCTGGTGCCGGGCGGCCTGCCTAAGGTTGAGCTGAAATCATTCCTGGCCGAGAACCGCTGGGGGCGCTGCGCCGCCCTGAAGGCCGATGCTCAGCCGGATATCCAAACGTTCAGGTGGCGGTGGAATCCCAGCGTTTCCATCGCCAGCCCTCCGGGCGCGGGGTGCTACCGCGCATCGATGGAGTACTCTCACGGTGGCATTTCTCTTCAGGAAATGGTGACGCCGGTACTTCACGTTCGAGTAGCCGGGAAGGGCAGCGGCGCGGCGCGGTTGCTGGAAGCCAAATGGACTGGAGCGAAATGCAGGGTACAGATCGGCGGAGACTGTGCAGGTGCACGCGTGGATGTTCGGACCGTCCAGTCTGATCCGGACACTTCGCGCCTCTCGGATAGGCAGGCACGGGAAATCACGCCGGAGGGCAAGGTGACGGTATTCCTCGATGAGGATTCTGATATCGGCAAAAAGGCAGTGATCGTCTTGCTCGATTCTTCCGGGCAAGTAATCGATGCACTACCTACCACGCTTGGAGAATGATTGGATGAGCGAACAGATGGACCCCATCGATGCGAGCGCCGCCCAGGCGTTTGAGGGATATGTGGTGCGCAAGGACCTTGTGCGCAAGTTCAAAGGCCAGTACCCGATTCCTACCTACGTCGCCGAGTTTCTATTGGGGCGCTATTGTGCTTCGGTAGACGAAGAGGAGATCGCCGACGGCCTCAAGATCGTGGAGCGGCAGCTCAGTGAAAAGACTGTTCGGGCTGGCGAGCATGAGTTGTTCAAGGCCCGAGCCAAGGAAAAAGGGCATGTCAAACTGATCGATATCGTCACTGCCCGACTGGACGCCACCACCGATTCGTTTTTGGCCACCTTGCCGAGCCTTCAACTGAAGGATGTTCGGATCAGCGAGGCGATGGTGCATGCCAATGAACGGATGCTCACGGGCGGCTTCTATGCGGAGGTTGAGCTCGCTTACGACCCTACGATAGCCCAGGAGAAAAATGGGCGGCCGTTTGGCATTGATTCGATGCGAGAGATACAGCTCTCCAAACGGGATGTCCTCCCGGCGTTGTACAAGGGTCGCGAGGCGTTTGAAGTGGAGGGCTGGAAGAACTTCCTCATCCGCAGCGTTGGCATTGAACCAGGACAGCTGACCCCACGCGCCCGCGACATGATGCTCCTGCGAATGGTTCCTTTCGTAGAGCGCAACTACAACATGGTCGAGCTTGGCCCGCGAGGTACCGGTAAAAGCCACCTATTCCAGCAAGTGTCGCCGTATGCGCACCTCATTTCAGGGGGTAAAGCGACGGTCGCCCGAATGTTCGTCAATAACGCCAACGGCCAGCGGGGATTGGTCTGCCAATACGACGTGGTTTGCTTTGATGAGATTTCCGGCGTGTCCTTTGACCAAAAGGACGGCGTAAACATCATGAAAGGGTATATGGAATCGGGAGAGTTCAGCCGCGGAAAGGAGAGCATTCGCGCCGACGGCAGCATCGTTATGGTCGGCAACTTTGACGTAGATGTACAGCACCAGCAGCGAATCGGCCATCTTTTCGGGCCGCTACCGCCTGAGATGCGTGACGACACCGCGTTAATGGACCGGATCCATTCTTACCTGCCCGGCTGGGATTTGCCAAAGGTGAACCGCGAGCTTCTTACCGACCACTTCGGCCTCGTCAGTGACTTCCTTTCCGAGTGCTGGGATCAGCTGCGCCGACAGAGTCGCCAAAATCTCTTCCTTGGACGCATTCATGTAGGAGGAGCGTTGAGCGGCCGCGACGCGACCGCCGTACAGAAGACTGTCAGCGGGCTGATCAAACTGGTGTCTCCCAACCCAGAGATTCCGGTCCCCGATGATGTGATGGAGTGGTCCGTCCGGATTGGGCTGGAATGTCGTCGGCGAGTGAAAGAACAGCAAAAGCGCATCGGATCGGCGGAGTTTCGAAGCACCCAGTTCAGCTACTCGATAGGCGATGAAGGAGTAGAGAAGTTTGTCGCCACTCCCGAGCTTTACAGCGAGAGCAGCATAGGCAGCGACCCCCTGCCGCCCGGACAGGTGTGGATTGTCTCCCCAGGCGGCGGCGACGAAAGCCCGGGCTTGTACCAGGTCAACATTACTGAGGGCCAGGGAAGCGGAGTGAAGATCCTGAATCAGCCGACACCCCCACCGTTCAAAGAAAGCGTCCGCTGCGCGGAGCAGAATCTTTATGTGCGAGCGAAAGAACTTGTCGGAGACCGCGATCCCCGACAGCACGAGTTCTCAGTTCAACTGCGGGCGTTCGACAGCGCCAAGAGCGGATCCGGCGTTGGCGTCGGCGTTCTTCTCGCCTTGTCCTCATCGCTGCTTCAGAAAAGCATCAAAGGTGGCTTCGCAGTGACCGGCGGACTTAACTTGGGTGGTTCAATCGAACCGGTATTTAATCCCGTCGCTGTCGTTGAAACGGCCGTGGAGAAGGGCGCCGCCAACATCCTGATGCCCATCAGCAGTCGTCGGCAGCTGAACGATCTACCCGACGAGGTGGCCGCCAAAATTACTATTCACTACTACCTCGATGCCCGCGACGCATTGTTGAAGGCGTTGGCGATCTGACGCAAGTTGCGATTTGGACGACATGCTCACTCGGGAATGTGGCCCGTCACTTTGGGAAGGCCTTGCATCGCAGCGCCGAGGGTACGCCTGAAGCGGGATGCTGACCACTTGCACCTCATGCCCTTCGGAGCTTCCTTGCAACTGGCCCCCTACTCGTGACTCGATTGGATCGTCTCTTTCGCGCTGCGCTGGGGAGCGCCCACGCCTTTGTCGTTAAGCCGGCAATCGGGCGTGGCATTTCGCCATCCTTTTCTTGGACCTGCTTTTTGAACTCCCCAAGGATATCCGGATGGTGTTTGGTCAAGTACTTCTCGATTTTGGCATTCGACAGTAGATGTTCAATGTACCCAAGGCTCAAAGTCAGATCGAGCGCTTGTGTGGCATATGTCTCCTCCATTCGTTTCACATCGACCAGAAGGGTGTCTGCCTCCTGTCGAAGCAGCGTGAGTTTTGCTGAGGTTCCTGGACTCGCGCGATTCGCCTTTGGATTGTGAAGAATGAGTTCTGGCTTGGTAATTGTGAACAGCGCCCGGGCCATTTTCCCCGAGTAGCAATTCGCTTGAATCATTCTTTCAGCTGCTTCGATTTGGCCGAGCGGTTTCAGTCGGCGCAGGATTGCGTATGCGTGAGTCGAAACCCGACGATTCAACAGAAGTTGGACAGCTTCAGGACAGATTCCATCCAACAGCGATCTCTTTCTCCGGATGGTTTCAACATCGACGTTGAGCGCTGAGGAAATCATCTGCTCACTGACACCGTTGGCAAGGGCTTTCAAAATCATGTAGTGTTCGCCGATGTTTGAAAGGTGGTTCACCCGCTTGTTGTATGTATACCCCTCATCATCCGTTGCAACGATGCATCGAGCCTCAGCATCTTGACGTCTCGTCAAGATGTCGAGCCTGAGAGCGCCGTCCAAAAGCAAGAACTTTCCGTCTCGTGAGGGGGATACGACCAAGGGTTCGATCAAGCCAACCTGCTCAATGGAGGCGGCAATTTGCCGGTATTTCTTTGACCTCCGAACTTCGTCGGTAATGACAACCCTTGACACGATCTTCGCGATCGGCAGGAGTAATGTTTTGAGCTCGAAGGCTACCGTCGGAGTTGTACCCACGTCAATCCTCTTCTCTATGCCATGCGGTCCGCGAGATGCTTTGGGATGGTTTCCATCGACTCAGCGCGCAGCAATGTGAGGTAGTTTTCGTCCTCAAACAGCCGCTTCATTGCCGTGGCCACAATCATCAGTCGGTGGTCTACCGCGTTCGCCCGTGTAATCGCGGAGCGTTGGCGTTGCACGTATTGTTCGTACTCCTCAACCAGGTTTTCGGCAGTCGGAATTTTCTTCGCCGCGCTTAACCTTCCGGGTTCACGTTCCCTTGCCAAGCGCATCGCGATGATGCGACGCGCCATCGTCAGTTTGGCTCCCCGCAGGTCTCCTTTTTCATATGCATCGATAAGGGCGGCCTGCACGTCTTCATTTGTTCCCGTCGCGACAATGGTCGCAATCCGAAGCGGTATTCGTCCCGCGTCGACCGCGTGCAGCAACACGTTCTCACCGTGCTCAAGAAGATGCACTAAACCGTAAGCGTACGTCCTATCCAGTCCGAGTTTCTGAGCGATTTGGTCCGCTTTGTAGCCGCGGTCCGTGAGACAGCGAACCTCGAATAGCAGAGCGCGGTGTGACGGGGGACGGCGTGCGATATTCTCCACCAGGCTCATCAAATATTGCTGCTCGCGGGTAGCATCCTTGAAGATCGCGGGGATTTCTTCTTTCCCCAAAGCCTGGCACGCCTCCATCCTTCCTTCCCCGCAGATGAGGTCATACCTGAAGCCCGGGTTGAGGTTCTCACGAGGGCATACCGAGATCGGTTTTTTGAGCCCAAGTACCCTGATGCTCTCCACCAAGGCCTGAAACTTTACAGCATTACGCGGCCGAGGGTTTGCGATATACACCTCAGAAATCTTAATCAGGTGAATCTCTTCATCCATCATGCAGCCCTCTCAATCGGTGTGCGCTCGGACATCCCTACGACGAATTGCAAATTGTCGAAACGGTAGAGGTCCAGGAAGAATCCGTTCTGTGCTCGCAGACGCATTCGCTCGGCGCGGAGATCTGAACCGGGAAAAACGTAGTAGTCCAGCGCCTTTTCGTTGCCTTCCTCCAAACGCACCGCGATCGTCACGTCGGGTCTCAAAGACGTATCGAAACGCAAGTTCCATCTGACGCTCCCAGCGGCTGTTGGCATGCATCGAGACACGACAACGGAGAGAGTGAATTCCTCATTAACGACGTAGAGATCTGTGATCGGGTCGCGTCGCACGGCTGCCCCAGCGTGGCGCAGGGCCTCCAGAAGCTCTTCCACCTGGGTTGCATGAAACCTCCGCAGCTGGCGGTTCGCATCGATGTAGGCATAGTCACGAGACGGTGTGAAGCCGATGAGCGTATATGCGCGGATCAGGCTGCCGAATCGACTACGGTAGGCGGTGCTCGATGGCATGCCGTCGGTTTCGTCAATGAGTATCCCCGATAGCGTGTTGTACCGGTTAAGTACCTCACGCAACCGCTCCAACATCTCCTGATCCGTGAAGTGTTTCGAGCGCTCCTGAATGATTTTCTGGGCTCGGAAGAACTGCTCTTGCGTCACTATCGGTGCAAACGCGTCGTTTTTGCGTATCCACATCTCGGGCGGATTTGTCAGGCGCTTTTGCTTGAGCTTGAAGGATTTTCGATTGTAGACATTGCTACCCATGTATTTCGGGTTCGTCAACAACTGATGGATCACGCCACGGGTCCATTCTCTCGCGAGATCAGTCCTCAGACCACGGGCGTTCAGCATCTCGGCAATCTGCGCCTCGTTGTACGCCTCTGAAGCGAAGGCATCGAAGATCTCGCGGACGACCGCAACCTCCTCGCTTGGTCCTGGCACCAGGATCACTCGATCCGTTTGGAGGCTCTTGTGCTCTCCTCGGGTGAGCATGCCCTTAGCTGTTCCATCCATAGAAATCAGTTGCCGGCGCAGCCCGTATCCCGCCATTCCGCCCTGACGGTATCCCAGTTCGATCAAACGGCACTGTCCTGCGAAGACCTTCACGGAGAGCTCTCGGCTGTACTCTGCAGCCATCGTTCGCTTCACCGCTTTGATCAAAGTGGAGACCGGACTGCCGTCGTTCTTGAATTGTTCAGCGGGATAATGAACATTGATTCCAGCTCTTCGGCAAACGTATTCGTGGTAAGCGCTTTCGTCGGTATCGAGGAAACGTCCCCACCGGCTGACGTCAT
>Ga0335075_10012578_pt1 | contig 12779 bp, 9 predicted proteins | sample Lox_Sample_24_FD_206723 | JGI IMG/M metagenome (GOLD analysis project Ga0335075, IMG submission 206723) | Soil microbial communities from Loxahatchee National Wildlife Refuge, Florida, United States - Lox_Sample_2.4 | ecosystem: Environmental > Terrestrial > Soil > Wetlands | place: USA: Florida... | reverse complement strand
GATCGCAATGCACTGACAGGCCCAGTATGTATAACGGACTACGAAACCCGCCCAGCGGTTGACGTACAGCTCCGCGTAAACCCCAAAAGAACCCGCCGTCGGATGCGCCACGGCCATTTCCGAAAGCGTGCCCATTAGAAGCAACGCAAGGAGCGCGCCAATGAGGTAACTTAAAATGACCGCAGGCCCCGCCGTGTGCACGGCCAGGGAGCTGCCAAGGAATAGTCCTGTGCCAATAGCGCCGCCGATAGCAATCATTGCCATCTGGCGAGTGCTCAGCGTGCGAGAGAGTCCCTTTTCCTTCTCTAGTACTTCTGCCGCGTCCGATCGACGGTTAGCTTCCAACATTTCTTCCTGGCAGCAGACGCATCACGCGCGTACGAAATAAAAGCGATGAAGTCGCTAAGCGTTTTGCGTCTCGCGCACCATGAGATCCTGGTTTTTCTTTAGCGATTCGAGAACTCGCTGTACGTCATCCATCGTGTTGTGTACGTGGAACGAGATACGCACACCATCATGCCGCCCGGATACGACAATATCTTCCGCCGCTAATCTTTCGACGACTGCCTCCACTCCTGTCGTCTCCAGTACGACAAGCGGTCCGGGGGTGTCGAGCGGCGTTTTTACCCGGATGCCCAATGCCTGCACTCCGTCGATTAAAGCCTTCGCGAGTGCACGGATTTGGCCGGCCACATTCTCCACGCCTATCTCCTCCAGCAATCCGATTCCTGCGCTGGCGGCATACAGATTGGGAATTGGGGGCGTCCCTGCCTCGAAGCGGCGGGCGTATGGTGCCAAGTCGAGGCGTCTGACATCGAACGAGAACGGGTTATTTTGGGCAAACCAACCCGAGATTGTGGGGATCAGCGAAGGAATCAAACTTTTGCGCACGTACAGAAATGCCACACCCGGCGCGGCCAGCAGGTACTTAAGGGTTCCGCTGACGTAAAAATCCACATCGGCGGATTTCACGTCTACCGGCCGCGTCCCACAATCCTGATAGTCGTCCATGAAGGTCAATGCGCCCTTCGCATGGGCGATCCGCGCGATTTCTGCGACGTTGGACCGAAATCCATTCATGAAGCAAACGTGCGTTATGGGCACAATTGCTGTTCGGTCATCGATTTTTCGCGAGTATGAATCCGTGTGAATGCGACCTCGCTCCGCGGAAATAAACTCGATTCGCGCTCCTCGTGCTTGCTGTGCCAGCCAAACGTGGCCCATGGTTGGAAATTCAAATTCGCCTAGTACCACCTTTTCTCGCTGGGAGAAATCGAACGCGGTGGCGATTGCGTTTATACCCGCTGAAGCGCTGGGTACGATCGCAACTTCGGCTGTCTCCGCCCCGATAAATCGCGCGAACTGAGCGCGCACGGCTTCGTACTTTCTTATCCAACGGTCCCAGGGCGACCCTTCCTCGTGCCAGCTGTCAAGGTAGGACTGAACTGCTTGCTCCACTGCGTCGGACAGGGCACCCTGAGAACAAGAATTCAAGTAGACCTTGCGTTGGAAAATCGGAAAACGGGAGCGAATCTGCCGCAACTGGATCTCTGAGAGCATATCTGTTGAGTCTCCGCGCTTCTGACCGTCAGGCGCGACGGAGCTTACCACAAGCCACCCAAACACTCAAAGTATGTCTATCGTATACCGAGCGCATACCACACGGGAAATTTGCGGGCGGCAGGACTGACTGAGAAGTTATCAGGCAAATGCAGCGGCGAGTGCAGACGACAAGTCTGCATAGACCTCAAACCCTTCTTTGTATCCGGCGCAGCGCTGCTTCGAATTGATCGATCTCAGCAATCGTATTGTAGTGGACGAGCGACGCACGAACAGCTCCGGTTAGATCGCTCAAACCAAGTTCGCGCATTAGGCGCGGAGCATACATATGTCCGTCGCGAATTCCAATTCCGGCCCGCGCCAATCCCTCGACGACCGCGGCGGGAGAAATCCCGGGCAGATTGAAAAGCATCGTCGGAACACGGCGGCTGACGAGATTGGGGTCATTAATTCCGTACACCTCAGCGCCACAGTCGGCAAGCACGCGGAGCATCTCGCGCGATAGTGATTCCTCGTAGGCACAAATGTCATTCATGGCACGCAAGATGTTTTCTCGCCGGGAGGCCCGTACTCCATTTCCGGCTATCTGCATGCCAATTGATTCGAGATACTCGACAGCGGCGTTCATGCCCGCGATGTTTTCGTAGACGAAGGTGCCAACTTCGATCTTTGCGGGTGGCTCATTCGGAATGAAATCTTCACGGAACGTCGGCAGGCGATCCAACAGCGAACGACGTCCCCAGAGAAAACCCATATGCGGAGAAAAGATCTTGTAACCGGAGCAAACCAGGTAATCACAACCGAATTGCTGTACATCGATGGGACCGTGTGGGCCGTAGTGCACGCAATCCAGAAAGAGTTCGGCGCCCGAGGCGTGTGCCGCTTCGGCAACACGCGCCACATCAACCTTTGAACCTGTCGCGTTTGATGCCACGGTGCACGCCACAAGGCGGGTTTTCGAAGACAAAAGCGGCTCGAGATCCGCGACGTGCAAGTTCCCATCCTTCCGAACACGCCACCAGCGAAACGTCGCTCCTTCTTTCTCCAAAGCGAGCCAGGTCGCAATGTTTGCCTCATGGTCCATGTTGGTAACGACAATTTCTCGGCGACCGTCCAAGGTCAGGCCTATTGCAAGACTGACCAGCCGAATGAACGAGGTTGCGTTCATTCCGAATGAAATTTCGCTCGGATGGCTAGCGTTAAGAAACGCGGCGACACTCGTCCGCGCCTCCGCGATAGTGGCATCTACTTGTTGGCTTTTCTCGTAACGGCCTCCTCGTTGAACGTTGCACTGAACGAGGTGACGGTTTACCGCGTCGAGCACTCTCTGAGGAACTTGGGCGCCGGCCGCATTGTCAAAAAAAATGAATTTTTCGCGCAATCTCAGGGAGGGGAAAAAAGAACGGATCTTGGTCACCGGGAAAACCGGTCGGCGGCGTGTAGTCATTTTCGTCCCGGAAGGGGCAGTTCGGCTGGCGAGTTTCACCGCTTGAAGCTACACTTTGTGGATTTCTGGTGTCAAGATAATCCTTGTATACCATACGCATGCATGATGTTCATTATGGATCTTTTCAAGCCATAACGCGGCGGAAGTCGAGCGGTTAACTTACACTATCGATTTCTTGCGCTTTGGCGCATTCTCGTCTACTCTCTAGACTCGAAAAAGGAGGCTACTTGAGAAGGAAGGGTGGACCCAAGGCGAGCGGGAGCCGCTCTTTAGGGTCTCGCAGTGTCGCAATGTCCTCACGGCTCGGCAATCCCCTTGCGCACAATGGCCGGAGCACCCTCAGCGAGCGCCTATACCAAAGTCTTAAGCGGGATATCATTCGCGGCGTTTTCCCTCCCGGTGAAGCCTTAGGGGAGAATGCCCTCGCCAAGCGCTACAAGAGCAGCCGTACGCCCGTCCGTGAGGCCGCCGTGCGCTTACAGCAGGAAAATCTGCTCCGCATCGTTCCGAATCGCGGCTATTTTGCCAGTTCGATGACGATCAACTGGATCAATGAAATCTACGAATTCCGAGCGGCGATTGAGGGCGCCTGCGCCGAACTGGCTGCGCGCAAAGCCGCTGATGAAGAACTGCTGGATGAGTTGGTCCAAATGGCGCAGACTGGGTACGAAACAAAAAATTCTGCCAGCTATGAGCAATTTATCAAGGCGGATACTGCCTTTCATATTGGCATGGCACGTTTGACGCGCAACCCTTTGCTCGTGCGCGCGGTGTCTGATATGCGATGCCATATGGAACGAGTGATGTATGCCGCGATCGGTATTGGATATTATGGCGAGGCCCCGGTAAAGGAACACGCGGAAATCATTGAGGCTATACGCGGCCGCCAGCCTGAACTCGCGCGCCGCCTTATGTGCGAGCACATCATACAGTCGCGCGCAAAAGTGCTGCGCTTGGCTTACGGCGAAGCGCAACTGTCATAGAGAGTCTCCGTTCGTTCTCATAATTGTTTCGTTGTGCCCCCGGCAGCAAACCGCACACCATAATTGATCGAAACCGCATCTGGTTGGGCCGCGGCAACTTTGTAGAAGACCCTGTCGCGGCTGAAACGATCAATTTCGCGGTGCCACCTGATGCACTCTTCCGCCGCCGTCGACAGTCCTCGTTAGCGAGATGCTTTTTGGTTGGAGATTTCGCGATAAACTTCCGCTGCGTTGTCCTGAAACGTGGCTCCAAATTTGGGGAATTGCCGAAAATCGGAATACTTTTCCATGTGGATTCCGAGCTTTACCTGTTGAACGGAAGCTCCCGCCTTGTACATCTTTAGGACTTGATTGTAGAGGTCATCCAGATAATCCCGGAACCGCTGCACTTCCCCGCGTGAGCCTACCTCAAAATGGCCTGGTACGAAGCGGCTCACCTTGAGCGACAAAATGAAATCCAGCACTGTCACCCAGTGGCGCACGTCGCCGCTCTTGTCTATATCTGGACAGCTTCTGGTCAGATAGACATCCCCCATTGCTACCACACCCTCTCGAGGAAAGTACGCGATTGCATCCCCGCCGGTGTGTGCCGCGCCCACGGCATAAATGTCCACGATCTCTTCCCCTGAATACAGCGTCAGTTTTGAATCGAACGTCAGATCAGCGGGTTCAAATCGTAGAGGAGATCGGGAGCGCGATGATGCCCGTGTCATGAACTGGAGCGTTTGCGTCCGCGTAAACGGCGTCGAGATGATCACCGCATTGGGGCCGACCGTTTCATTCCCACCCTGATGGTCCGGGTGATAATGTGTGTTCAGAATGTATCGAATCGGTGCGTTTGACTCTCGCCGAATCGCCTGGAGAAGCTTTCCTCCCTCAACAGCATTCAGACCCGTATCGACGACAACGATTCCATTCGAACCCACAAGAAACGTGGAGTTTGAACTGGCATCATTGTCAGAGATATATGCGTAGACATGCTGTCCTAACTTTTGCACGCTTCCGGCGTGCGTCGACACTGCTCCCACGAGGGAAAACAGAGCGGCAATTGCTGATGCCAATACTCTTCGCATAGGATTGCTAGCGGCCGACGCGGAACACGCTCAGAAACCCAGCTTCAGGCCAAACTGGATCAGGCGCGGGCCGCCTGACCCGAGTCCCACGTTGTCTTGTGCGACGTCGGTCGTTTCAAACAATGCTCCGAAGTTCGGCGCGTTCATTGTGCTGCTGGGGAGGGCGAAATTCGGATGATTAAAAATGTTGAAGAATTCCGCCCGGAACTGCAGATTCACGCGTTCGCCTAACTTTGTATTTTTCAGGAGCGAAAAATCGAAATTGTCGAATCCCGGGCCGGTCAGGATGTTTCGCCCCTCGTCGCCAAACGTAAAAACAGGATTCACCGTGAAACAGGATGTGTTGAACCAGGCCTGCACGGTATGGCTGCTTTGATTCGGATTGCAGGTCAGATTCGGCCTGTCCGTTCCGAGGCCAGTCCCGCTGTTCGAGCCGCCCGTGAGAACTGTAAACGGTTGTCCTGTTTGCAAAGTCAATATGCCGCTTAGAGCCCAACCATCGCCCAGCGCCGACGGCATCCATTCCATATATCTCTTCAGGCTTGGTGCTTCGTAAATGTAGCTCCACACTAGCCGGTGCCGAATATCAAAGTCGGAGTCTCCTCGTTCGGCTGCCAGGTCGTAGTCGTTCTGCGGAAAAATGTTTCCGCCGTTCCCACCTGAGCCGAAGAAGTCGGAAGCCCCGTCGATCGAGTGCGAGTAGGTATAGGAGAGCAGGAATTGCAGTCCGTGGGTCACCCGCTTGTTCAGTTTCACTTGCAAGCTGTTGTATTCGGAATTCACCACGTTCTGCGCCTGGAATATTTGCGCGAAACCGAAATACGGAACGCGTGAGATCGGCGGACTCAATTGCGGATTTGCAGCCAGGAAGGTCGCCGCGCTGGCCGGAATGCCCATCAACGTAAGCCTTGTGTAAAGATCCGGAGTCAGCGAATTGATTTCCGCTTGCGTGTTGTACGCCTGATCGATCTGGACGAATCGCGGCAAGTCGGTTCCCTTCGTCCCGACGTACGAAACCTCGAACAGCATGTCGCTCGGTAATTCCTTCTGCACGTCCAGGTTCCAGTCTTGCGCGTACGGCGTCGAAAATTGCTGCGCAGTAGTCGTGAGCACTGGAAAACCCGAGGGCGCGAACGCCTGCGGCCAGCTGATTGCCGGCGCCGAGTCGTAATAGTCGGGAAGGTAAGGTGGATTCAACATCGCGTTCGTGGGAATCTCCCCCAAGATGAAGTCGTAAAAGATTCCGTAAGATGAACGAATGACGATCGGGTTTTGACCCCTCGTGCTCCACGCGATTCCAATGCGCGGCGCAAAATCGCGATGATTTCCGTTATACAAACCGGTCTGGCCCTGGGTGACAATGCCCGATTGCTCCAAGACCGCTAGATCGGTTTGGTCCGCTGTTGGGGAAAGGTACTGCTGGTAATCGGAGGGTCGCCAGGTGCTCAATCGGTTTGTAGCGTCGTGGAGCACTGTACTCAGCTCGTATCGGATTCCGTAATTTATGGTTAGCTGAGGCGAAGCCTTGAAACTGTCTTCTGCGAACACGGCATAGTTCGTCAACCGGAACGAGCGCGAAGAATCGCCCACGAAGTGCAACGAACTCGAGGGCAGTCCTTCGGCAAAATCGGCAAGCGGACTGCTCAATCCCTGCGGATTCAGCCCGCCGCTGAAAATGATGTTGCCGCTTTCGTCCAAATCATAAAAGCGGTTGATTCTATAGTTGCTGACCGTTCCGCCAAATTTCATATCGTGCCGCGCGGTCGAATGAGTGAAGTTATCCGTGACCTGAAGGACATTTTGCCAGCTTCCGCCCGGATTGTTATTGGAACCCCCTAGGTTCGCGAGGCTGCCTCCGCCGGAAACCAACCCGCCCCCGAAGCTTATGTAAGGGATGTTACCCAGATTCAAAGGCGAACCGGCCGGCCAGCCGGTGTTCAAGCCGTATGTAGCCGCTTGAGCTGTCTTCTGGTTGTAGCCCAGATTCGCTACGCGCGTATATCCAAGCCGAAATTCGTTCAGCGAGGTAGGTCCGAGGATCTTTGTGTACGAGGCTGATGCCAGTTGGTCGGAACCATTTGAGTAGCTGCCGTACCCTGGGAAGCTCGTCGACTGCTGCCCTCCGGAGAGCGGCGAATACACGTCAGATCCGGTGTAGCTGTACCGGAAAGATAAGCTATCTCCCCCGCCAAGGTGGTGATCCACCTTCATCATGTACTGATTCGTTGAGTTCGTCAGCGTGGGCGACGAGACAAAGTTTCCGCTCGGCTGAACTGTATTCGGCAGCGGAAACAATTGGAATAGTTGAGCGGCGACAGGATCCACGGTAACTTGAACCGGATTGCCATTGTTATCGGTGAACATTCCTTGACGCTCCGCCACCGTCGGAACGTTCGTCAACACCGTGATGCCGGCGATCTGCCGGAAGCCCTCATAGTTTCCAAAGAAAAATGTCTTATCCTTGATGATTGGCCCGCCCGCTGCGAACCCGAACTGATTGAGCCGTAGTTCCGGTTTCCCCAGTTGTGGATCAGCGAAGTAATTCTGCCCATCGAGGGCATCGTTACGAAAGAACTCATACACTGACCCGTGTAATTGATTTGTTCCTGATTTGGTCACTACATTAACGATGGCGCCGCTATTTCTGCCATACTCGGCCGAGAACGTGTTCGTCTGGACGTCGAATTCCTGAATGGAGTCAACCGAAGGGAGTTCGGCTACCGAGCCGCCAAGATAGTCGTTATTCTCGATTCCATCGACCATAAAATTGTTCGAGCTTGATCTCTGGCCGTTGGACGAGAATCCCGAAATTCCACCCTCGCCACCCTGCTGGCCGCCCCCGCCGCCAAAGGCTGCGACGCCCGGATTAAGCAGCGCCAATTGGGCGAAATCGCGTCCGTTCAGCGGCAATGTTGTGACCTGATTCTGTCCGATCACTTGACCGAGCTGGGTGGTTTGGGTGTTCACCAGCGTCATCGCGCCCGTAACGGTGACTTTTTGCGCCTGACCCGCCACGGCAAGCATCACGCGCACGCTCTGCGTTTGATCTACAGCGATCTCGATGCCATTGATGACCCCGTTTGTGAAGCCTTTTGCCGACGCCGTCAGATGATAAACTCCTACCGGCAGCGCATCGACACGAAACACGCCGTTTGCGGCGGTCACTGCATCGCGGATCGAGCCGGTGCCTTGATTAACCACTTCCACCTGCGCCCCAGGGATTGCCCCACCTTGTTCGTCGGCTACGGAACCCACAAGGGTCCCATTCGTGTTCTGTGCCCAAACTGCTCCGGCAACAAACGCCCCAAGGATTGCAATAACAAAAAGGGTCTTACCGGTCCAAGAGCGCATAGGGTCTGAACCTCCTGTCGAAACGTATCTCAGCATGGCCGGCATATCATAAGTATGCCGATCGTATATCAATTCCACCCGCGTTGCGTCAATAATTGTTTTCGGAGCTTTCCCGAGCGTCCTTTTCCAGAACCTGATTTATTATCGACGCCTCCCCACGTTAAAATGCCAGCGTTACTCGGCGGGTTGGGAATACCAATGGCCGCGAATACATCCATTCGACAATGCCGGTCGCGGGCGAGCTAATCGAGAGCGACGCGCCAATTAGTGTTGCCCAGGCGCATGTGGTAGCGCGACGTCTTCGCAACGTTGGACCTATATGGCTACGTTATCCCGCAACCTTCAGTGCGATGCGGCCTTGACCAACAAATAGCAGGCGGAGAAACGAGATCCATTGTTCGCTCAGCATTTAATTGCTGGCGAGCAGCGAAAAAAGGGGCTCTTGTTTGGGTCTTGGCAAGACGGGTAGGCGGGGATTTTCGATCCCGTATATTTTTGATTCTGACTGCTAGGGCTTGCGCTTCAGCGCGCGCGCGATACCGGATTCAGCGAGCGGAGCCATGATCGCGTAACCCGCTGGCAAAGGATGCACCCCATCGCCACTCAGATTACTGGGCAGTCCTCCCGCGGAATCTCTCATGGCCGAGTAATAATCGACGTAAACGTAGTCTTTGTCCGCGGCGAAAGCCTTCATCCATTCGTTCAGCGCCGCAATCCGGGCCGCGGGATTTCCTACTTCTGGATGCCACGGGAAGCGAACGGACGGCAAGACCGAGCAAAGCACCACGCGAATCCCGTTGGAAATGCCGAGTTGCGCCATCGACATGATATTCCCTTCAACTTGGTCCAGGGTTACGGGTCCAGTGTTCTCGGCGAAATCGTTCGTCCCGGCCAGGATCAGCACTACTTTCGGCTTGAGATCGATCACATCCTGCCGGAAGCGTAGAAGCATTTGCGAGGAGGTCTGCCCACCGATTCCGTGGTTGACGTACGGTTTACCGGGGAATGATTTGTCTAGACGCCAGCCTTCCGTAATCGAGTCGCCGATGAAAACGACTCGACTCTGGCCAGCCCTGGGCAGGCCAAGGACCAGATCGGCATCGTGGAAGCGCGCGAGGTTCGCGAAATCCGTCAACAACTGATGGTCGACAGTTGCCCAATAGGCGCCCTTTTGCCACGGTGGAGCGTTTACACTCACCACGCCGTCTGCCCCCTGAGTTTGCGGCTCGTGGGCCGTAGTCTGAAGCGAGAGTAATAGTGCGGCAGCGGCCGCGAACGTAAGCAGAAAGCCGCGCAAAGTCATTCGATTCGTAGGAGCCTCCATTATCAGCATGCATCAATTGCCGGACAGCAATGTATCCCAGTACTCCGCCCGGAGACGAGGGGAACTGGAAAATTTTTTTCTGAGATTCAACTCCGCCTGAATTCAGGGGTCGACTGTTTGCGGACAACCAGGCAGTACTCCGGGCGCGATTCCGATCGGAGCTGTTCCTAAGTTTGGAATTTCCGTCTAAACTGCGCGTCATGATCTATGCGGGCACATCTGGCTGGGCCTATCCGGCTTGGAAACCGGCATTCTATCCCGCGAAGCTTGCCTCGGCGAAATTTCTAGGCTACTACGCGGGCCGTCTGAACTCAACGGAAGTGAACTACACATTCCGGCGGTTTCCAACCGAGAAGCTGCTTTGTGGTTGGGCTGACGCGACACCCACCGGATTCAAATTCGCAGTCAAGGCGCATCAATCGATCACGCACATAAAGCGCTTGCAGGACGCGGGCGACACCACAAAGAGATTTCTTTCGGCGCTACAGCCTCTCTACGACGCAGCGAAACTTGGCCCAATTCTATTTCAGCTCCCGCCATTCTTGAAGTGCGACACGTCGAGACTCCGCGACTTTCTCGCTGAGCTTCCAAAGGCATATCGCGCCGCGTTTGAGTTTCGGCACGAATCATGGTTCTGCGATGAGATTTACTCAACTCTACGTGACGCAAACGCAGCTTTGTGCCTGGCCGAGAGCGAAAAGCTGGCGACGCCGAAGGTTGAGACTGCGGATTTCTCATACTTTCGGTTGCGAAATCCCGAAAAAATGGAATCCACGGTAGAACGTAAGAAGCTGTTTGTGACAGTAACGGGATTGGCAAAGAATGGCGACGTCTTCGCATATTTCAAACACGAAGACAGTCCGGACGGCGCACTGTACGCCGAGGAATTGCTCGCAAAGGCGAACAGCTAATCGTGGAAGGACAATCACGGTTCAACGCGGGTCCGCCGCGGCTACGATCGCCCGAGGTTGCGTGGCGTCGTCGCAGAACATTTCCAAACCGCGAACGAGCCGCTACAATTGCGACGAAGGCGTCTTCGGGATTGAAGTCACTCGATCTGAATTTGCAGACGGCGCGACGGTAAATACTCCTGCGGAAGCGGCGCTTCGTAGTGCTCTAAGCCTGCTAATTGCATGCCTCGCTGTGCTTCAGGGTTTTTCATGAACGTCTCCCAGACGAAGCCAGTCCGCACGTTTTCTGCCATCAGCAGAGTTATCCCCACGTCAATGCCGATCACATCTGTGTCGTACCAGTTGATCAGCGGATTAAAAGCATCGACAAACCCGTACTGGCTCCACGTACCCGCGCCATAATTGAACCGGATGTTTTGCAGAACCCGCATACACGCCTGCGTCTGAAAAACGAGAGAACCTCCCGTCGCGCACGGGACAACCGTTCCATCAATCGGACCTGTCTTCGGCGGGCCGCCCCACACTTCATACCCGTGAACTGAATCGGAAGCCGTGATGCCCCATAAGTCGTTGCTGTAATCGGGGAATTGTGGCGAAAGGTCGTTGATGCAGAAGAGGCGATGGACGTCCGTCGCAACGATGGAGTTCTGAAAATAATCGGCGTACTTGTCATGTCTGTTGCGAAAATCAAACCAGGCTTGCGGGTACTGATTAACGAACAACGGCGCGTAGGAGCCGACGTAGCGGATGCCGTCATAGTCGAACGTGACGCGCCTCCACGCATCCCATGTGCCCGGGGAGAGCGAGTGCCTTGAGGCGCCGATGCCCAGCAGATAAATCATCATCAGTTCGCTGTAATTGTCCCAGCGATACTGAAGGAAGCCGGTTTCAGGTGTCCATCCGCCGGGTAGGATGAGAGTATCCTCCGAAAGCCACGACCAGTTGATACGGTTGTAGATGCGTTCGGCCAAATCGGCGATTTCAGGCGTGCGAGCGAAGTGCTGCCGGCAGGTGAGCACGCCACAGAGCAGAATTGCTGTGTCAACCGAAGATACTTCAGAGTCCCACAATCGTGCGCCGGTATTGATGTTCGTCCAATGGTAGAAGAATCCGCGATGGGTCGGCATCTTCGTCCACAGAAAACGCAGTGTCTTCAGCACGCGGTCGCGGGCCTGTGAATAAGACACATACCCACGCTGCTCGCCGATGCAAATAGCCGTAAGTCCAAATCCGGTTGCCGAGATATTCCCCAGAACCCTCTTGTCTGGCGCGCGCGCGTTGCAGCGATCGAGGACTAGTCCCGTGTCCGCGCTGGCTTGCTCCCAAAAATAAAGAAAACCAGCGTGTTCAATCTCCTCGAGCAGGAGTTCGTCCTGATCAGAAAGAAGTTTGCTTTGCCCGGCGAGGGCGCGCGCCGACGTGGAGGGACATGCGAGCGGTCCCAAGGACAGACACGCGCCCGCCACGGCGAATCGCTTAAGCAGTTCTCGGCGCGACAGGCCGACCTGTCGGAGACAACTTGGAATGAGCGGATTCTGCTTCACCAGCGAAAGAATCGAAACGCAAACCCGCGCTCCGCCGGTGTCGGGTGCTGGCCACTTCCTGCAACGTGAACCAACTGCGATGCCCGTCCCGGTTGGGAGATCGGGGGCGTGACAATCATACCCGAAACACGAGAGAGATGGATCAAACTTCAGTCCGCCGCTGAGTTAAAACGATTTAACGCAGGCTCGTTGCGAAAGACTGCGGGAATGCACAAACAAGCGCACCGGCGCCGCCTTCGTTTGCGCTTCCCGCGCGGAGCTAGCTTCTGCTCGAGAAATGCCCGGCGAAGTTCCAGCGATAGCAGTACGTGTCGATATCCCCTGCGGTGCGCGCGGGGACGTGAACGTCGGCGCTGGCGATAGATTTTCAAGTGATTCTGCGGGCGGATCATACCAAATGTCATGTGCGGCTGTGCTCAAGTATTCTGGTAAACCGCCTCGACCAGATTTTTTCGCCCACAGAGATTTCCACCGCCTCGCAACAACACAGCCCATATCGGTGTTCTCGTTCAGAATGATTGGTGACACTCGGTAGAGTGTCGCTATGCAAATTCGAAGGGGGAACATACCCAAGGCGCGAGAGCTG
>Ga0335075_10012577_pt1 | contig 12779 bp, 8 predicted proteins | sample Lox_Sample_24_FD_206723 | JGI IMG/M metagenome (GOLD analysis project Ga0335075, IMG submission 206723) | Soil microbial communities from Loxahatchee National Wildlife Refuge, Florida, United States - Lox_Sample_2.4 | ecosystem: Environmental > Terrestrial > Soil > Wetlands | place: USA: Florida... | reverse complement strand
AAGGATTTCTAGCTACACCTAATATTAATGCTCCGAAAACTACACCAATTCCAACTCCAGCTCCTATTAATCCGCTAGTAGCTATACCAGCACCTATAATTTTTGCAACTTGTACCATTTTTTTTTTATATATGATTTTCTTCTTAAAGAAAATTAATTTAAAATTTAAACATATAAAATATATAATTAATGAAAATTATTAATAAAAATAATAGAAATTATTGTTATTATTTTTTATTAAATATAGATTTAACTTGTCCTAATAATTCTATAGTATAAGAAGGTTTTCCTCTTACTGTAGTTAGAACTTGTCTACTATCTATTTTTAATGCACTTTTACCTAATTCATAAACAAAACCTAATGTAATTACTCCTATAAATCCTAATGTAACAATTAATCCATATAAATTATTAACATATTCACTAACTGCAAAAGGAAATATTAATAATATTTCTAAATCTAATAATAGATAAACTAAAGCAAAAATAAAAAATTTTACACCAAATTGTGTTCTATTTTGACCTAAAAAACTGTGGAAACCACATTCAAATATACTATATTTTTCAGCATAAGGATTATGAGGTGCAAATACTAAATTAATAACAAGGAAAAGTATTGCTATAATACATACAACTATAATTAAAATACTCATACCGCTCATTTAATAATTAAATAAAATTTGTACCAATATGGTACCCATACTTAATCATTCTTTGTTCATAAATAAGAACAATAATATTACTAATGTAATAATTGAAATTGTAATAGCTATAGGGCTAGATACAACTATATTTTTATAATTAAATTGAGTTGAATTAATTAATTTATTATTACTGTTATAAATATTACCTTTTAAACTTATATATTCCACCTATTACACTAGTTAATATAGCTACTATTGCCATAAAGATGTAACCTTTATCTAAAGCAGCACTTAAAACCATCTGTTTAGCAAAGAATCCTACAAGAGGAGGAATTCCTGCAAAAGATAGTATAGTAATAGTTAAACTTATAGCAAGGAAAGGATTTATATAAAAATAACCTTTTAATTGAGTAATTAATTGTATAGGTGAATTATTTTTATCTAATAATTCTTTATCCTCTTTACTATTACTTACATAAGAGTATAAAGAAATACCTATAGCTATTAATATAAAGAAAGCATTTAAATTACTAATAGAGTATTGTACTAAATAGAATAAGAAAGCTTGAGTTGACTCTACACTAGAAATACTTAATGCTAATAATATAAATCCTACATGAGAAATAGTACTATATGCAAATAATCTTTTTATTCTAAATTGAGTTAAACCACCAATTGTACCTACTAATAATGAAAGTAAAGAACTAATTAATAAACTAAATGTTCAACTGAAATCAAAATAATAATCTCTTGTATAGTAAACTAATTCTAATAAGAAGATAAATATAGAAATTTTGGCTATTATCGCTACAAAAGTAGTAACAATAGTAGGGATAGCATCATAAACGTCCGGAGATCAGAAATGAAATGGTGCTGCACTTACTTTAAATAAGAATCCCATACTAAATATTAATAAAGCAAAATTTAAATAGTAAGGTTTATATCAAGAATATACTTCACTATTTACATCGCTTATACTATTTATTATATATAAACCGTCCATACTAGTAGTACCTGCGTTAGCGTATAATAAACTTGTACCTAATAATATAAAACATGAACTTAATCCTCCTAATAAAAAGTAGATTAAACCACCTGTTGTAGATAATTCTGAATTTCTATAAATAGTACTTAATAAATATAAACCATAACTTTGTAATTCTATTGCTAAAAAAATAGAAACTAAATCATTAGTTGATATTAAAAATACTGCTCCAGTAACCACAAATAATAAAATTAAAGGATATTCTATAATTTTAAATTGCTCTCCCATTTTATTTAAAATTTTTGTTCTATAAAAAACAAATTTATTAAATAAAATATTGTTTAATGAAGAATATTCAGGTACTCATACCTTACGTGGATAAAAACTTGTTAATTGTAATATTAAGATACATATAAAAAAGATAAATATATGGAATGTTTGTGTTATATTACTAATATAAAGTAAACCTCCGTGTATACCTATTCCTTTATTTACAAGAGATAAACTCATTACATCATTTAAAATTGCATAACCTAAGGCTATTGCTGCTATTCTATTAAAAAGAATAGACATATCTCGTCTTAAAGCGACGGCATTAGAAAGTAATAAAACTAAAATTGAAATAATTATCATAAAATTTTTTTAATTTAGCCGGGGGAGAAAGTCGAATTCTCATTATTAACGCATGAAATTAAAGTTTTACCATTAAACTACCCTGGCTTTAATATATTATTATTTACAATAAAGTTTACCCTATTCTTTTACGTATATTATATTCTGGATTTAAAATATTAAAATAATATTGTTCTCTTTCTAATAATATTTTTACATCACAATACTCTAGAATTTCTAAATTAAAATTAGAATACCCATCCCGTAAGAGCGAATCGTATATATAACTTCTACTTTTTAATAATTTACCTATTAAACATTTAGGGCAAAAATAAAATTTAAATCTTTCAGTTAAATTCATTGAACTACCTATATAAAATTTTCCTGTTTTTATATTAGTTCATTTATATATACCTGATTTATTTTTATTTTGTTTATATATAGTAAATTTATATTTTTCTGCGTTAATATAGCAAACGACGGGTTTAATTTTTTTATTTTTATTGTTCATTTTACTATTTTGTTTTTTCGAAAAAAAGGGACTATACTCTTTAATTGGGACAATATTCTGGCTTGAACAGAAGACCTACTGTGCCACAAACAGTCGCTCTACCAACTGAGCTACATTATCCTTACTATATTCTGAAGGAGTGACTCGAACACTCAATAGTAAATACCAAAAATTTATGACTTACCCATTAGTCCACTTCAGATACTATAAAAAAGGTTAAACCCTAAAAATTAAGGTAAATCCGACTTGAACGGATAAGATACTTAAATCAAATAGTCCTAAGCTATTCATGTCTACCAATTCCATCACTACCTTTTATTAAAAAACTTTAATTTATAATATTATTCTTATTAAACGGATAAAAGATTTGCACTTTTATTTATTGATCATGAGTCAATTGTGTTCCTATTACACCAATCCGCATATTAACTGCCCAAGGTAAGACTCGAACTTACAACCAAAGCAGCTTCAATGCTCTGCTCAACCAATTGAGCTTCTTAGGCTTACTTATTAATAATTGGAGTCAGAGAGAGTCGAACTCTCGTGAATAACTTGCAAAATTACCATTTTACCAACTAAATTATGACCCCTTTATGATTATCCGAAGAAGGACTTGAACCTTCACGATTATGAATCAGCAAAGCTTAAGTTTGCCCTGTCTACCATTCCAGCACTCGGATTAATAATTGTATTGATTATTCTTATAAATTTGTAAGGCCAAAGTGAGTTGAACACTTATAATTACTGTTATGAGCAGTACACTTTACCAATTAAGCTATAGCCTCTAAATACGACTAATGGGAATCGAACCCATACACTCGGTTTGGAAGACCGCAATCCTACCATTAAATGATAGTCGTTTAAATTATAAAATTTTTAGTGTTCTCTAAATATATTACTTTAGACTAGGCGGGATTCGAACCCGCGATCCTAACCTTGAAAGAGTTATGTCATACCGCTTGACTACTAATCCTTAACCTTATGTAAAACTTTATTATAAGTAAGTAAACGTAATTAAGGATGCCTATAAAGATGTAGCAAAATCTACAATCTAGGTATAAAGCCCAATGTAAGTATCGCACTTACTTCTATTGATTACAAAACAATTGCATTACTTTTATGCTAATCAGGCATATTATTTAAAACATATAGTATGATATATTAATTTAATAGTTTTTTATAAAATTAGTACTTAGTTCCTAAAAATCTCTAGATTCTTCCAAACAAAGCCTATAATCATAATAATTTATTCTATTATGTTCGTAATCTTCTATTACGTATATTTAAGAAATATCTTAAGGTAAGCTTCGTGCCTATATGCTTTCAGCACTTATCTTTGACTAACTTAGCTTTCCTGCCGTGCCTATGCTATTATATTTATTTAAGTGATATATAACATCCTGTAATATTATAAAACTATAATATTATAAATTAATATTCGACACATAAACAACAGGTAAACCATAGGTTAATAAAACGGGTGTACAATTAAGTATACCAATAGTTTCTCATGTTCCTTTCGTACAAGATTAATCCTTATTATATTCTAACTCCCTCTAGAAGATAGAAACCATACTGTCTCACGACGTATTTAACCCAGCTCGTGTAACTTTTTAATCGACGAACAGTCGTACCCTTCATAGTTTCTGCATCCATGAGGATAAGTCAAGCCGACATCGAGGTGCCAAACCGCGCACTCATTTTGTGCACTCTTGCGCAAATTAGCCTGTTCAATTTGTTATCATAATAATTATTTCCATCTTTTACAAAATGGTTCAGACTATTTCTTCTTTTTTAAATACTATATATTTTTTTGCTAAAATAAAACCTATTATTTACCGCTAATTCAACCTTTAACTGCAAAAGCTCCAATACGACGCTTTGATGTTATAAGTGAATATTCTACATTAGAATTAATATGACCTCTCATTTTAACTGTAGATAATCCTTGATAAGAAGAATAAATATTCTTTAAACCTCCTTTTCATTTTACTTTAAAAACTGCTCTATCCGCTCTATAACGTTTAGTTAATCTACCTTTAACTTCCAATCTTACACCTCCCATATTTTTATATTTAATTGTATTAAATAAAATATCATGCATTTCTGTATAATTTTTATCTAAAGAATTATTTGATAATACACTAGTATATAACTCTTTTAATAATACATTTAAATTATTATTTTTTAATATAGATGTTAAATGAAGATCTTTATATCTATTATCTATTAAATTAAAATCTATAGTTTTAATTATTCGACTTTTTTCTATAATTCTGTTTGCTTTTGGCAATACAGCTTTATTTAATATATATTTCATCATTCTATAAGTATAAATTCTCTTTTTTCATAACTTATGTGCCAAGATTTTAGTAAAGATATCACTATTAAGGATAATAGATTTCATATTAACAATATTAAATTCTACTCTTTTATTATAAAAATATGTACCTATTATATTACTTAATTTATATAAAAGTTTTTCTTCGAATTTATATTGGTTAAGGTTTAATCTTAATTTATACTTTCTAAGTGTTTTTAATTCTTTATGTAATAATGCTTTAATTGTTTTATTAACAAAATCACCTAAAAATTCTTTATTCTTAAGGATTAACATTCTAATATTTCTTAAAAGCCCTTTTCTTAAAAATTTAACTTTATTTAACAATGAGATTTTTTCTCTGTTATATGTATAAACAGTTAAAATAGCTTTAGAATTAGTATGTTTAACTTCTGCATTACTAACATAAATTTTATTCATAGATGGACGTCTAACTCATCTAGGTTTATATTTTTTATAAATAAATTTAGGGAAAAAACGTAAATTAAAATAGTTTTTCACTAAAGAATTTATATTGATATCATCCGTAGATAAGTTAACAGTATTATTTTTATTAAATGCGTAAATAGTATTTTTTCATTCTTTAGATACAGGTGGAAGATATTTAGTCTCACCTACATAATTCTTATTAACTTTAATAGGAATTAATTTGAAATTACTATTTATATTTTTATTAAAAATGTACAAATTATTTTTCATTTTCTTTTATTATATTAAATTGATTTTTTTTCTTTATATATAGCTTAAAAAAGTTGGGTTTTTATTAAGGATTATTGTTAGCATTACTCACCTTATAGTCGTTGAACGATTTTATCTTATTAAAATAATGCTAAGATAAATTTCGCTTCAAATCTACTTATACCAGTAATATTTGAAATTAACCCAATTTATTCTCAATTTATTTATTAAAAAACTTAATAATAAATTGAAGGACAAACATCCCTAGCGTAGCTTTTCCAAAAATCCAAGATCTTTCCTTTGTATATCTTGTGATCATATGCCCCGCTTACGCGACTGTAAGATTTGTTGTTAATCAAACAGTAAAGCAAGATTAAGCCGTTAAACTTAGTAAGTGGAATTCATTATTATTGTTATATAAACAATAACTACAAAAAGTATTAGAATTAAATATTCATACTACTTCTTATAACCACACATAATTTCTCTATATTAAATCTTACCCTAATAATTCATACGAATACGTAAATTAATACATTATATAATTATTATACCGTATATTACACATGATTTAATAATTGCAAACAAAAATCTTTTTTTTATTTATTTTATTTAGACACACCCATTTACTCTTTGTGGGGTCTGTGCCCCGCATAAACTGTCTCCTAGCAACTGTTCCTTTATGTAAAGGTTTATAATATGATAGAATAATAAAGGTATTTCACTGTTATCTTATCAATTACCTTATATTCTAAAATTTGTCGCAATCATACTTAATAATTAGTAACAGTAAAGCTGCATAGGGTCTTCTCGTCTAACTAGAGGTAAACTGTATCTGCACAGTTATTATAATTTCACTGGGTCAATCATAGAGACAGCTGTTGTATCGTTACATCATTCATGCAAGACCGCATTTAACGGCCAAGGCGTTTCGCTACCTTAGGACCCTCACGTTAAGGCCGCCATTAACCGGGGGTTCCGTTTAAACCAAAAATAGTCTAATTTGTTAACCAGCCGGGATCGGGCAGACATCACACTCAATACTTCGATTTATCATCTTTTTGCAAAGTGCTGTGTTTTAATTAAACAGTCGTACAACAATATTCTATGCTTCTTCATTTTTACTCGTATTAATCGAGACTAACGAGCCCTCCTTATCCCTAAGTTACGGAAGTTAGTTTGCCGAGTTCCTTTATGATTGTTATCCCATTTACGCCTTCGTATTCTCTACTAGCTTACTTGTGTCAGATTCTAGGTACGGTTTTTCTTTTTTATAATCCTCATCTTTTTAGTTTGTTGTTTTATAAATAGAAATTTTACTTTGTTTTTCCAGTACATTTTCACTTAAAAAATGTCGTCATTAAAAGTAAAAAGAATTTTCTCATCGTCATAACCTTCAGATTATAAACTTAGAGGCCGTTACTTTAATTAACCATAAGCTTTAGGCGAGTTTTATTCCTTTTTCGTTACTCATGTCACCATTATCACTTGAGTTATTTTATAGTTTTATTATTAAAATAAAAGTCAAAAATTAACTCAACGTTCTGCTACCCCACCGAATAACCTTAACAATTAACATTAAGGTTAAACATGGACAAAGTTTCGGTATATTATTTAGATCCGTTAAATTTTCGATGCGTTTAAGACTTAACAGGTGCTCTATTACGAGGTCTTTAAATTATGGCTGCTTCCAAGCCCATCTTCCTTTCGACTTATATAATAACTCTCTTAATTTCACTTAATAATAATTTTGGAACCTTAACTTTTGTTCTGGGCTGTTTCCCTTTTGACATACAACCTTAGCATTCTATGTCCGATAATTCAAGATTCATCTTTGTCATTCCGAGTCTACATACTCGCCGATAGAATCTTCACGATCCCCCGATATGTACAAAATAAAATGTATTTCATTTTCATGAAATTATACATCTTGTCTGAGATTAAGTTCTGTACCTACTAAGATGTTACTTAAACTGCCTACTATTATAGGTTTCGCAGAAAACCAGCTATCCTGGTCAGCGTTGTCTTTAACTCACTTACCACAGTTCTTCGGATATTTTTGCAACAATAACCCGTTCGGACCTTTATAGTCCTGACCGTAGTAAGATCACCAGGCTTCGGGTCTAACTTTAGACACTACCCATTATTTTAATGATCGGTTTAACTGCACAATTTTTAGATTTAATCTAAATTATTGTTTGCATCTAATGTTAACTTGGTGACCCATTATGCAAAAGGTACGCTCTCGTTCATCACTCGAGCTACTTATAAAATTACTATTTCAAAAATTATTTCCCTCACGGTACTTTTCACTATAGCTCATATATTATATTTAGCCTTTGAGGAAGGTTCCCCAAAATATTCAAACAGCTTTTAGGCCATTTTACTTATTTATATAGGCTTCTCTACTTTCGTTCACACTAATTGTAGAATCTCGTTTGATTTCTTTTCCTGAAGTTAATAAGATATTTCACTTCACTTCGTTTATCAAGTAATTTCTCTAAGAGTTCATATGTTCTTTGGTTATTAAACATAACTTATTTCTCTTTAATATATGGCACAAATTTCCATAATAATCCCTTTATATACTTATATAATATATATTTACATATATATTATAAATAATACATTTATTTATATCTACTATATATTTCTTCTAAATTTTAAAAATTTTGGCTATCAGGTCACCAAGACTTGAACTTGGACAACTTTCTCCCAAAGAAGGTATTCTACCATTAAATTATGACCTGTTATATCCAATTCAGAGAATATGGGATTCGAACCCATGATGAATAAGTTCATAACTAGTCTCAAGCTAGCCACCATAAACCACTCGGACAATTCTCTTATAATTCTTTCAAGACTTGAACTTGAATAACATTCTTATCAAAAATGCACTTTACCGATTAAGTTAAAGAATTTTAAATGTAAGAAATAAGAGACTTGAACTCTTAACCTTCCGTGTGTAAAACGGTTGCTCTACCATTGAGCTAATTCCTTTTATAATATATATATATATTATATATTTATTTATTAATTATCTTTGTTTTATAGTAATTACTATAGATCCTACCATTGCTAATAATAAGATAAAACAAGCTATAATTAATCATATATTGTAATTAGTATACATAATATTACCAATAGCACTTATATGACTATTTTCTCATAAGTTTGCGTCTCATACTTTACTTGTAACAAAGTATAAATCATTATTACTTAGATCAACAACACTTGAAGAGCTGTTATTTTTATTCAAAGATACATTATACAATATAACATAAAGAATATTGTTTATATTACTTAGTATAGCGATATCATAAGGTAATATTTGGAATAAAGGGAAATAAAATGCTACACCTATAACAATAGATAAAGTAATACTATTAGTATTATTACTTTGAAGTTCACTAATTCTAATATTTATTAACATTAAAATAAATAGGAATAAAATAGATACAGCTCCTATATATACAATTAAGTATGATAAACCTATAAAGCTTAAACCTAATAAGATTAGATAAAATGAAATATTTGCAAATAATCCTATTAAAAATAATACAGATACTATAGGATTTTTCATAACAATAACAAATATAGCACATATTATAGCTAATACAGATAAGATATCTAAAGTATAAGATGTATAACCATTTGTAAAAGTTTCATTTATTAAGAATAAATTATTCATGACCAATAAAGCAAATACCCTATAATAAGAAGGGAGGATGTTTTTTAATTATTTATATACAAGAGTACTTAGATTCGAACTAAGAATTTAAAGGTTGAAGCTTTCTGTTTTACCATTAAACTATACTCTTTTCGGAAAAGAGGTGGTTCGAACACCCAGGTGTTAATACACAACATTTAGCAAATGTCTTACCCTACCAATGGAAACTTTTCCTATTATTTATACAAAAAACGAATCAAACCGGATTCGAACCGGCATCTACTTCCGTGACAGGGAAGTCCTTTACCAGTTAAGTTATTGATTCTTAATTAGGATTTATCGGATTTGAACCAATTTCTTAATGATTAAAAGTCACATGTATTACCATTATACTAAAATCCCTTGTTTTTATAAAAAAACAATCATAAATTATAATTTTTGTACTACAATTTAAATAATTCTTAATATATATTAAGAACCTCAATAATATACACTAACATATAAGAATAATCAAACAACATCAACGAAATGTCAGTAAAGAATTCCACCTTCAAATCCTAAATGATGATTATCTGTTAAATGATAAGCAAATATTCTTCATAATGCTACACTTAAAAATATAGTTCCAATAATAACGTGTAATCCGTGGAAACCTGTACTAAAGAAGAAACATGTACCAAAAGCTCCATCACTTATAGTGAAAGATGATACGCTATATTCTATTCCTTGGAATATTGTAAATATTACTGCTAATAATATTGTAGCAACTGAACCGTATAAAGCTCCTTTTCTTTCACCTTGTATTAAAGAGTGATGAGCGTATGTTACTGTAGCTCCACTTGATAATAATATTACTGTATTTAATAAAGGTAATTCAAAAGGATTAACAGGTTCTATACCAATAGGTGGTCATTGAGCTCCTAATTCTACAGTAGGTGTTAATGCACTGTGAAAGAATGCTCAGAAAATAGCTACAAAAAATAAAGCTTCAGAAACTATAAATAAAATAACTCCTAAATTTAATCCTTTTTGCACAGCTAAAGTATGATCTCCTAAAAGAGTACTTTCAGAAATAATATCTCTAAATCATAAGAACATAGAAGATACTACTAAACCTAATGCTATGAAAAATAAAATATAAGCATTATGAAAATTGTGCATTGATAATGCACCACTAGTAGTTAAAATTAATAAAGAAATACTAGTGTATAATGGTCAAGGAGAAGGTGATACTAAATGGAAAGGATGGTCTTGAAAATTACTTCTAACTACGTTTACCATATAAAATATTATTTATTATAAAAATATACGAACTTTTCTTTAAATATAAGATAATATTATATTAAAATATAAATTTTTCTTTAAAAATATCAAAATAAGCAAAAATTTTACTTAAGTTTGAACTTAATAGCTCTTAAGATGACTCGAACATCTATATCAATATTAACAGTATCATGCTCTACCCTTGAGCTATAAGAGCTTTATATTAACAAAATATATTATTAGGAAGAAAAGGAATTGAACCTTCGACGATTATAAATCATTAAGTTTACAGCTTAACCCACCGTACCAACAAGTGGAACCTTCCTTTATGTATAATAAACTTATACATATATTATTGTTTCATATTATCAATCCCGTGCAACTTCCACTACACGAACCGTATTTCGACTTAACACTAATCAGAGTCATGCATACGAAGAATCCCATTATAACATCTAAATCTTATATATTTACTTACTTATAATAGAAAAGCAAACTTATTGCACACACTCCTTTCAGCATGCGACGAGTAGTTAGTACCAATCCGAGGTTTTATTCACCGTGTCATGGTGATTCACGATTACTAGCAATTACTTATTCATGTAGCCGAATTTCAGGCTACAATCCATTTCTAATTTTATCCTATTTTTTGAGATTTGCTCAATTTCGCAATTTTGCTTCTCTTTGTTTAGGAATATGTGGCACGTCTATAGCCCACAATATTAAGGCCATGATGACTTGTCTTAGTCCCTATTATCACATCCAATATAAAGGTGAACAGCTTTATTAAAAAAAATTTATAAATAAAGCAAGGGTTTCCGTTAATTCCATGGACCAAACCACAGTTTCACAACATTAACTGAAAACAGCCGTGCAACACTTGTACTAATATTATAAAAATTCTTTATCTAAAAGATAATATATTATGTTATTAGCATTCAAATTGTGGTAAGGTTTTTCGTGGATCATCGAATTAAATAACATACTTCACTGCTGGTGTCAGAAACGGCCTAGTGATTTCAGTTCCTGCGTTGCCACATTACTCTTGAGGTGAAATGCTTACATTTTCATTTATAGACTAAGTTAAACCTAACCTATGGCATTCATCATTCTCTGCAAAGACTACTTGGGTATCTAATCCTGTTCGTGCCCTATGCCTTCGTCCTTTAACGTCAGTTTTTACATAAAAGATTGCCTTCGCCTTTACCAGTCCTCTAGGTATAAAAGAATTTTATCTCTCCACTCACAAGTACTATCTTCTTACATAAAACTCTAGTAAATTAGTTCTCTATTTCTTATAAGTCTATATTTACCGTCTAAGTACCCTTTAAACCTATTTAAGATGAATAACACTAGTCTCATACGTATTACCGCGACTGCTGGCACGTAATTAGTCAAGACAAATGTGTATACCGTCATTATCAATATACATACAGAAATTTATTCGATAAATCGATTTTCTTAGTTTATTTAATCCAAACCAAGCTTTCCTCCAAGTTGCCAGTTCAGCCGTTAGGCCATTGACCAAAATTCCTCACTGCTGTACTTTTTTGCGTTGGGATTTTTTCATCCCCAATGTGGTCGATCAACCATTTCAGCTTCGACTAAGAGAATCGTTGGCTTGTTAAGCCATTACCTTAACAACTACCTATCCCCATGATTTTTCTTTTCCTCTTAAAGCGGCGATAATACTTTAAAAATATTCTTTATACAAAGAATAATGAGTTTTCTTCTTTACCTGAATTATTACTCACAAAAAGAGATTTGTTAATTTTAAAATTAACAATCTACCTATAATTAAAAAGATACTAAGGAAAATATTAATTTTCCTTATCAGATAATACACATTCCACCCATTATCCAGATATAGATACTTATTTATAATAAGTATAGTCTACGTATAATATATTAACTAGTAAATAACTATTAGGAGGGCATTATAGGCCATAGTAATATTTAATATATTATATTTCGATCTTATCTTAGTTCCTTCCTCCTATTTTACGATAGTATCTCTTCACTTTTAAAGTCTAACCCTTTTTTTTATTGAAGTATTTCTCTTCTCTTTAAGGTCG
>Ga0335075_10012576_pt1 | contig 12780 bp, 9 predicted proteins | sample Lox_Sample_24_FD_206723 | JGI IMG/M metagenome (GOLD analysis project Ga0335075, IMG submission 206723) | Soil microbial communities from Loxahatchee National Wildlife Refuge, Florida, United States - Lox_Sample_2.4 | ecosystem: Environmental > Terrestrial > Soil > Wetlands | place: USA: Florida... | reverse complement strand
ATTGAAGCTGTACCGGCTGCATCTAACGGTGGCATCTGAAAACTCCTGTGTCGATAACTGAGTGGTCTTGGTCGAACTATACGCAAGGATCATGCGGGGCCGCAACTCTCACCAGCCGCGAGACTCGTGCGCGCGTCGAAGTTTTAACATTCGCTCCTATCCAGTTATTTCCCGACCCTTTTCTCGGCACACGGTGATTATCGAACCGTAGCGCTGCTTTTCGCATCCATTGCTGCATGGAATACAGACAGCTTGGCCATTCGGGTCTGAAGGTTTCTTCGCTCAGCTTCGGAGCAGGAACCTTCGGCGGCGGGAACGAATTTTTTCGCGCGTGGGGCAACACGGGGACAGAGGAAGCTGCGCGCCTGATCGATCTCTGTCTCGACGCAGGTGTGAACCTTTTTGATGTAGCCGACGTTTACTCCGATGGATTGGCCGAAGAGATCCTGGGCAAGGCCATCACGGGGAAGCGGAACCGGCTGCTGATCTCGACCAAATGCACCTTTCGGCTCGGCAAGGGACCGAACGATGTCGGCTCCTCGCGATCCCACATCATCGAGTCGGTACACGGAAGCCTGAAACGGCTGGGGATCGACCACATCGACATCTACCATATGCACGGCTTCGACGCGACCACTCCGGTGGACGAGACTCTGGATACTCTCGATACGCTGGTCCGGGCCGGGAAGATCCGCTACATCGCCTGCTCGAACTTCTCCGGCTGGCATCTGATGAAGTCGCTGGCCGTATCCGAGCGCTACGGCTGGGCTCGCTATGTCGCGCAGCAGTCCTACTATTCGCTGGTGGGGCGGGAGTTCGAGTGGGAGTTGATGCCTCTGGGCCTGGATCAGAAGGTGGCTACGCTGGTATGGAGTCCGCTGGGCTGGGGGCGGCTCACAGGCAAAATCCGCCGTGGGAATCCGCTGCCGGAGCAGAGCCGTTTACACACCACCGCGGACAACGGGCCGCAGATCGCGGAGGAGTACCTCTATAAGGTTGTCGATGCCATCGACGGGATTGCCCAGGAGACGGGGCGAAGTGTTCCTCAGATTGCGCTGAACTGGCTGCTGCAGCGGCCCACCGTCGCCAGTGTCATCATGGGAGCCAGGAACGAAGAGCAACTGAAGCAGAACCTGGCCGCGGCGGCCTGGAATCTTTCCGCGGAGCAAGTGGCGAAATTGGACGCCGCGAGCGACGTGACGCCCATCTATCCCTACTGGCATCAGCGGCAGTTCGTGGAGCGGAATCCGCCTCCGGTGTAGGCGCTTGCCGCGGGGCGCGCCGGAGAAATCCTTCCGGCGCGCGCGCCAATCCTCGACAGGACTTTCCTACCTGTCGGTATCTTCGAATGCGAACCGGCCCAACCGGAATGGATGCGAAACCTGGGGCTTGGAATCCATGGCATTGGAGGGGTAGGTGTCCGGGCCGTTTGTGGGAAAGCCCCAGACGGTTCCGGTTCGCATATCGACCACCACGCGGCCCAGCACCTGCTTGCTTCCATCCGGCGCCCGCAACAACTGCGTTCCCGGTTCGAAATAGAGCGGGTAGGGAAGCTCAACCTGGGCCTTCGCCGGTGCAGGTGCCAGGTAGGGCCGGATTGCGATTGCAGCCAGCGAGATAGCCATCGACAGCAAGAGAAACTTAGTTGTCCGGTTTTCTTTCATCTCACTCCTCGAACGTCCTTTCTGCTGGAGCATACCAGCCGGGCGGCGCGCTTCCCATTTCGGGAGGCAGAATTCTACAAGGGATCGAGCCCGTCATTTGTGCGTCCCGATACCAAATACCGGTTCCGGCATTTGCTAGAATCGCACCGCATGCGTCATTGCCGAGGTGCCATTCTTTCTTCTTTGGTGTTGCTGTTTCTCTCCGCGGCCGCTGCTGCGCAGCAGCCACAGCATCTCTTTTTCCGCGTGACGCTGGGCGCGCAGATGAAGGCGCCGGCTTCGGGGCGGTTGCTGATCTTTCTTGCCGAAGGAACGGGCGCGAAAGAGGTGGATGACAATCCCTTTTCACCCAAAGCGGTATATGTTGCAGCAAAGGAAGTTACGAACCTGAAGCCGGGGGCCTCAGTCGATGTCGATACGGACGATATTGCCTATCCGAGCGGCTTCTCCACGTTGAAGCCCGGCAACTACCAGGCGCAGGCGGTGCTGGACGTCGACCACACCTACAACTATGCCGGACGCGCATCGGGAGACCTTATCAGCAATGTGACCCCGCTCGCGGGCTGGACGCCGGCGCAGGGAAGCGAGCCGTCACTGGAACTTACCGATACGGTACAGGAGCGCCCACCCCGCACCGCCTTGACCCCCGAACAGGAGAAGGCCGCTCACCTGGAGGACTTCGTCAGCCCGGTGTTGAGCCAGTTCTTCGGCCGTCCCATCCACATGCGGGCTTGGGTGTTTGTGCCTCCAGGCTATGACAGTCACCCCAAAGACAGGTTCCTCACCGTCTACTGGACGCACGGGTTCGGAGGCAGTCTTGCCTCCTGCAAGGCTTCCGGCGCATCGATTTACACCCGGATGGCAGAGGGCAAGATGCCGCCGATGATCTGGGTGATGCTGGACGAATCGTGGGCTACGGGCACGCACGAATTCGCGAACTCGGTAAATAATGGCCCCTGGGGATCGGCTCTGATCTCCGAGTTCATGCCCTATCTCGAGGCGAAATACCGGATGCAGGGCGGGGCGGAGGGACGATTTCTGGAAGGGCACTCTTCCGGCGGCTGGGCCACTCTGCAACTGCAGGTGAACTACCCGGGAATCTTCGGAGGCACGTGGTCGACCTCGCCCGATCCCAGTGATTTTCACGATTTCACAGGGGTCGACCTGTACGCGCCGCACGCGAACGTTTACCACCGGCGCGACGGCACGCCTTATCCGCTGGTCCGGGATCACGAGAAAGTGCTGGGCACCTTCGAGCAGTTTGCCAAACTGGAGCGGGTGCTGGGGGACTACGGCGGCCAGCTCGGGTCCTTTGACTGGGTCTTCTCACCGCGCGGCGCGGATGGCCGTCCGCTGCAGATGTTCAATCGCGATACGGGCGACGTGAATCCCGAGGTGGTTGCTTACTGGCGGGATCACTACGATCTGGCGCACAAGCTTACTGCGGAGTGGAGCGTCCGCGGGCCGGCGCTGCGCGGCAAGATCCACGTCTACGTGGGAACGGCGGACACCTTCTACCTCGACGGCGCGGCGCACAGACTGGACGCGGTTTTGCGCGGGTTGCACGCCGACGCTCACTTCGCCTATATCGATAACCGCACGCATTTCGATCTCTACCGGGTGGGCGGGGATCGCGCAGGGCTCTTCGACCAGATTGGCGCTGAGATGTGGGCGGCAGGTCACGGCGGCCACCCGTGGAAGGAGAAGTAGGAGACGGCGCCGCGATGGGCTTGTTGCTAATCCATCCTCTCTCAAGCCCTGTCCGCCCCTGAATGCGCTCGATGATTGCTTGGTTTCCGCCACTTGCCGCCAAATGCTAACTTTGGCTCTGTGAGCAATCTACGTGGCTCGGCAGGAAACGAGGGCGGGCGGCTGGCGGCGATCCTGCTGATTGCCCTGTGCTGTTTTCCGTGCGCGGCGCAAACTGCGTCCGCCGGCAACTCCACGGCGAGTGTCGATCGCGATATCGATGCACAGATTGCGGCGACCATTGCTTCCATCCGGGCGATCGACAACCATGCGCATCCGGTATTGCCGCCCCCTAACGATCGTTCCGATCGTAACTTCGACGCCCTTCCCGTGGACAACATGGAACCCGATACCGATCCTGTGGCGTGGCGGCCGGACAATCCGCAGCTGCCGCTGGCGTGGAAGGCGTTATGGGCTTTCGACGGCGCGGCGCCACTCGACGCCGAGGGCCTGAAGCGGCTCGATGCGGCACGCGAGCGGGTGAAGGCGCGCGAGGGCGGCCATTACGCGGAATGGGTGCTGGACCAGGCCGGAATCGCGACGATGCTCGGCAACCGCGTGGAGATGGGGCCGGGACTCGCCGCGCCGCGTTTCCGCTGGGTGCCCTATGTGGACGCGCTGCTCTTTCCGCTGGACAACAGCGGCCTCGAAGCCGCAACGCCGGACCGCGCGCAATTCTTTCCTCTCGAGGAGCGGCTGCGCAGGCAATATCTGCAGGCGGCGGGATTGCGGGCGGTTCCTCCTACGCTCGATGAGTACCTGGCGCGGGTAATTACTCCGACCCTGGAGCGGCAGAAGGCCGGAGGCGCAATCGCTGAGAAGTTCGAGGTCGCCTACCTGCGCGGCTTCGACTTTGCGGACACGCCGCGCGAGGCGGCGGAGAAGATTTATGCGAAGTGGGCCGGCGGCGGGGTTCCCGACCCGGCGGAGTACAAGGCCCTCCAGGACTTTCTCTTTCGTTATATTGCCGCCGAATGTGGAAGGCTGAAGATGCCGGTGCACCTGCACACCATGGCCGGCGGCGGCGGATACTTCGACGTGGCAAAGGGAAATCCGCTGCTGCTCGAGCCCATCTTCAACGACCCCCGCCTGCGAAAAACCAGCTTTGTGATGCTACACGGCGGATGGCCGTTCGTCCTCGAGGCCGGCGCGCTTCTGCAGAAACCGAATGTGTACCTCGACCTGTCGCAACAGGCGCTTACCTTTCCGCCGCGAACCATGGCGACCTGGTTGCGGGAGTGGCTGGAGACCTATCCCGACAAGGTAATGTTCGGGACCGACGGCTATCCGTTTTCGGAGTCGATGGGATGGGAGGAATCAGCGTGGATTGCCGATCACAATGCCCGCGCAGCGCTGGGACTCGCGCTCACGGGCATGATGCGTGACGGAGAGATCAGCAGGGAGCGGGCCGAGGCCATCGCCCGGATGGTGCTCCATGGGACGGCGGCACAGCTCTACGGGATTCCGTGAAGCTTCGCGAGAGCCGGTTTCCGGAACCTGGTTCAACGCCTGGTTCGGCATCTGGTTTCGGAGAGAAAAGCCACTTTCTTCCCCATCGTTTTGCCGGTTGGATTCAGAATTTTACGGAATCCGGATGATCATGTTCGGAGGGAGTTACCTCTGTTCTCGAGGGGCGCGGAACGGTATACTAATCGATGTGACCGCCACGACTCTTGAAACCTATTCCCCTGTCTCCGATACTACAGGGCCGACGGCCGGACCAGCCTCCACTGATAAGCGAGTCCTCCTCCTCAAGCCGCGCGGCTTCTGCGCCGGGGTGGTGCGCGCTATCGATATCGTGAAGATCGCGCTGGAGACCTTTGGCGCGCCGATCTATGTGCGCAAAGAGATTGTCCACAACCGCTTTGTGGTGAATGAGTTGGCCGAAAAGGGCGCGATCTTTGTGGACGATATCGACCAGGTGCCTTCAGGGATGCGGGTGATCTACAGCGCGCACGGCGTTTCGCCCGCTGTCCGCGAGCAATCCAAGGAGCGCAAGCTCAAGGTGATCGACGCCACATGCCCGCTGGTCACCAAGGTTCACGTGGAGGCGATTAAGTTCGCCAAGCAGGGATATTCTCTGATCCTGATCGGGCACCGTGATCACGACGAGATCGAGGGCACGCTGGGCGAAGCCCCCGATGTCACGCAGGTGGTGTCGACGGTGGAAGAGGTGCAGGCGCTGCAGGTTCCTGATCCGGAGCATGTGGCCTATCTGACGCAAACGACGCTTTCGCTCGACGAGGCGCGGGATATTATCCAGGCGCTCAAGGAAAAGTTTCCCAAGATCGCAGGGCCGCACTCGCAGGACATTTGCTATGCCACGGAAAACCGCCAGACCGCGGTCAAGAACGTGGCGCACCAGGCAGACCTGGTATTGGTGGTCGGCTCGAATAACAGCTCGAATTCCAACCGCCTGGTAGAGGTTTCTCAGAATCTGAGCACGCGCAGCTACCTTATTGAGAACTCCGGAGCCATCGATCCCGTATGGTTAGATGGAGTCTCTACGGTTGCGGTCACGGCCGGGGCCTCGGCTCCCGAGATTCTAGTCGAAGATGTGGTCGCGTATCTCAAGGATCGCGGCTTTGGGTCCGTTGAAGAAGTGGAAGTAATGCCAGAGAACGTCCGCTTCGGCTTACCGCCGGAGATCGTGCAGGCCATCCAATCCGCTCCCGGAACAACCCCGGCGACGGTCTAAATGTAGTCAGCAACGCGCCGGTGAAACCCTGGATTTAAAAAGAGGGACGGCGATGGGACAGCATGAGCACAACATACGACCCTCCAAAATTCGGAGCATCCGATCCTTCCTCATCCCCTAAGACTCGCGCAGTAGTCTCTGATACATCTCCCGGCTCGCCATCCATTGGAGAGAGCTCCGGGCGGGTGAGGTTCGGCAGAATTGACGCCGATCTTCGCGACGTCGATACCGCAGCCGCGCGTTCCCGCGATTACATCTTCTCCCAGCAGGACCCGGCCGGCTTCTGGTGCGGAGAACTCGAAGCCGACTCCATGCTGGAGGCGGATTACATCTTTGCCCACGTACTGCTGGGCACCGGCGATCAGGACAAGCTCGAACGCGCGATGACCGAGATCCTGCGCTATCAGAACAGCGATGGCGGCTGGTCGATCTATCCGGGCGGCCCTTCGAACATCAGCCTGAGCGTGAAGTGCTATTTTGCCGGCAAGCTGATGGGGATGACGCCCGATCACCCGGTGCTGGTGAAGGCCCGCGAATGGATCCTGGCGCACGGCGGAGTGGTCGAATGCAACACCTTTACGAAGATCTATCTTTGCTTCCTCGGGCAGTATGAGTACGACGCGGTTCCGGCGATTCCGCCGGAGATTGTGCTCTTTCCCAACTGGTTCTACTTCAACATCTACGAGATTTCTTCGTGGTCGCGCGCCATTCTCGTCCCGCTGTCGATCGCTTACGCGAAGAAGCCGTTCAAGAAGATTCAGCCCGAGCAGGGCATCGACGAGCTATTTGTCGGCGGCCGCGCCAACGCCAATCTTCATCTGCGCTTTGACCGGCAGAAGAAGATCAGCTGGCGGAACTTTTTCCTGATCTGCGACCGGATGACGCACTGGCTGGAGCGGATTCACATTCGTCCGCTGCGCAAGGTGGCTCTCAAGAAGGCCGAGAAGTGGATGCTCGAGCGCCTCGAGATGTCGGATGGTCTGGGTGCGATTTATCCAGCCATGCTGAATGCCATCATCGCGCTGCGCTGCCTGGGCTACTCGCTCGACGATCCGCAGGTGATCCGCGCGATGGACGAGTTCGAGAAGCTGGGCATCGACGAGCCGGATGGTACGGCCGATTTTGCAAAGCCGACGTTTCGCATGCAGCCTTGCATGTCGCCGGTTTGGGACACGGCGCAGGCGGTCTACGCGCTCGGCGAAGCTGGGGTTCCGCGCAATGATCCGCGCCTCCTGAAGGCCGCGGACTGGATGCTTTCAAAGGAAGTGCGCCACAAGGGCGACTGGTCGGTGAAGAATCGCAAGGTTCAGCCGGGCGGCTGGTACTTCGAGTTCAACAACGAGTTCTACCCGGACGTCGACGATACCGGGCAGGTTCTGCTGGCGCTGAACAAGGTCGATAATCCCCGCGAGCGGTACCAGTACGACGTGTCGCAGCGGGCCATCGACTGGATCTTCGCCATGCAGTGCAAGAACGGCGGCTGGGCCAGCTTCGATAAAGACAACACGAAGATGATCTTCCAGTACATCCCGTTTGCCGACCACAACGCGATGCTCGATCCGCCGACGGTGGACATTACCGGGCGCATCCTGGAGACGCTGGCGACCTACGGTTTTACGCGCAAGGACAAGCGCATCGAGAAGGCCATCAAGTTCATCTACGACGAGCAGGAACCGGACGGCAGCTGGTTCGGGCGTTGGGGCGTGAACTACATCTATGGAACTTTCCTGGTCCTGCGCGGTCTTGAAACAATCGGCGTATGGAACCACGAGCCGCAGATTCAACAGGCGGCGGAGTGGATCCGCTCGGTGCAGAATGCCGACGGCGGATGGGGCGAGACATGCGGCAGCTATGACGATCCTGTGACGCGTGGAATCGGGCCGAGTACGCCTTCGCAGACTGCGTGGGCCATCCTGGGATTGCTGGCCGCCGGGGATAAGCGAAGCGACTCGGTAGCGAAAGGCATCAAATGGTTATTGAAGTTCCAGCAAGCTGATGGGTCGTGGGACGAGAGCGTTGGGGTCGGCGAGCAGCGGCAGGCGCTTTATACAGGCACCGGGTTCCCGCGCGTGTTCTATCTGGCCTATCACCTTTACCGGAATTATTTCCCGCTGCTGGCGTTGACGAATTACAAGCGGGCGGTGGAACGGGATTCGTAGGTAGAGTTGAGCTCCCGATCTCGAGAGCGAGGTTGGGGTGATTTGCAGTAAAAATTTGATCGACAGGGCTTTCGAGCCCGGGCCTTAGCCAGGCCTCCCAAGGAGGAAAATGGCCGTACCGATTTCTCAGGCTTGGACCGTGGCGACCTATGTTCTCGGTCAGAAGATGAAGGGCCGCAAACGCTTCCCGCTGGTGACGATGCTGGAACCGCTGTTTCGCTGCAACCTGGCTTGCGCCGGCTGCGGCAAGATCCAGTACCCGGCGCACATTCTCAAGCAGGAACTGACGCCCGAGGAGTGCTTCCGGGCGGTGGAAGAAGCCGGCACCCCGATGGTTTCGATTCCGGGCGGCGAGCCGCTGCTGCATCCGCAGATCGACCAGATTGTCGCGGGACTCGTTGCGCGTAAGAAGTACGTATATATGTGCACAAACGCGCTGCTTCTTAAAGAAAAACTTCATCTCTTTAAGCCGAGCAAGTATCTGTCGTTTTCGGTTCATCTCGATGGCCAGCGCGAGCATCACGACTTTTCGGTGTGCCGCGAGGGTGGATACGATCTCGCGCTCGAAGGCATCAAGGCTGCAGTCGCTGCCGGATTCCGTGTGACCACCAACACCACGCTGTTTGACGGCGCCGACCCTAATTCGGTGCGCGCCTTCTTCGATGAGCTGATGGAGGTGGGGGTTGAGGGCATGATGGTCGCCCCCGGCTACACCTACGAGAAGGCTCCGGATCAGAAGCATTTCCTGGGCCGCGCCCGCTCACGCCGCCTCTTCCGCGCCATCCTTTCCAATCGCAAGAAGACCTGGAAGTTCAATGCGTCGCCCATGTACATGGAATTCCTGATGGGCAAGCGTGAATTCACCTGCACGCCGTGGGGCATGCCCGCTTACAGCGTTTTCGGCTGGCAGAAGCCCTGCTATCTGCTGCAGGATGGCTACGCAGATACATTTGAGGAGCTGATCGAAAGCACCGACTGGTCGAATTATGGAACGGAGTCGGGCAATCCCAAGTGCGCGAACTGCATGGTTCACTCCGGATACGAAGCTTCGGGCGTCTACTACACCTTCGGCTCGATCCGCGGCCTGCTGGATACGGCAGTGGCGACCTTCTTTGACAAATACCAGGATCGTGGGGCGCTCGATCTGCTGAATGCTCCCGTGAAGCCGGTGCATGGCTTCAATCCGCTGGTGCAGATTGAGACGCGGAATACGGTGGAGGAGGGAACGACGGTATGACCGCTTCCACAGTGAATCCCGATCAGCTCGAAGTCGCCGAGGGGCGCGAGCGCGAACAGCTGGAGGGTTGGATTCCCTCGCTGGCGACTGACGAGGAGATCCACGCAGCATTTGAGAAAGCCTTCGACTACCGCGGCGACGTAACGCTCACCCTCAAAGATGGACGCCAGATCACCGGCTATGTCTTCGACCGGCGCACCGGCTCCAACCTGCAGAACTCCGCTGTCCGGATCATTCCCTCGACCGAGCGCACCAAGCTGTCCATTCCTTATGTCGACATTGCTGCGCTGGCCTTCACCGGACGCGATACGGCTGCGGGCAAGAGCTTTGAGGCATGGGTAAAGAAGTACTGGGAAAAGAAGGCGGCGGGTGAGAAGGGAATTGCAATCGAGCCCGAGGTGCTGGAGTAGAGGCAGATACCGGCGACAAAAGATCAGGGAAGCACATCCGGCTCAACCGGATGTGCTTTTTGTTTGCAGCCACAGGCCTGCTTTTACTTTTAATGGCCGATCTTCTTTTGCTTATCTCCGGCCTTACTTTGGGCCTTTATCACCAACTTTCTTTTGCCTTCTATACTTGTAGCTGCGGTCATTCATCCTTTCTGTTGGAAAACCTATCCCTATGTCGAAACGTGAATTTCAGACTGAAGTCAGTCAGCTGCTCCACCTGATCATCCACTCGCTTTATTCGCATCCGGAGATATTCCTGCGGGAGCTCATCTCGAACTCCTCCGATGCGCTCGACAAGCTTCGTCATCTGACGCTTGTCGACGATGCTTACAAGTCGCTGTCCTTCGATCCGCGCATCGATTTGGAACTGGACGAGGAAAAGAATACGCTGAGCATTGCCGATACCGGCATCGGCATGAATGAGGAAGATCTGATCTCGCACCTGGGAACGATTGCGCGCTCGGGGACCAAGAATTTTCTGGCCCAGCTTTCCGGAGATGCGAAGAAGGATTCGAATTTGATCGGGCAGTTCGGTGTTGGATTTTACAGCGTGTTCATGGTTGCCGATCGCGTGGAAGTGGTAACCCGCAAGGCCGGCGAAGAGAAGGCGTGGCGCTGGACAAGCGATGGCAAGTCCGGTTTCGACATCGAGCCCGCGGAGCGCGCAGTTGCCGGAACCACGGTGCTGATCCACTTCAACGAGGAGGGCCAGCAGTATGCCAACAGCTGGCGCCTGAAGGAGATCGTAAAGAAGTATTCGAACCATATCGCCTTCCCCATCTTCCTCACCTATGACAAGAGCGAGTGGGACGAGACAGAAAAGAAGTCGATCAAGAAGCGCACGACGGAGCAGGTGAATTCGGCCAGCGCGCTGTGGCGCCGCCCCAAGAGCGAGCTGAAAGACGAGGATTACAAGGAGCTCTACAAGTCGATTACCGGCGACTGGGAAGATCCGTTGTTCTGGTTCCATACGCGGGCCGAGGGCAGCCTGGACTACACGACTTTGTTTTATGTGCCGTCCAAAGCGCCGATGGATCTCTATCAGGCCGATTACAAGGCGGGGGTGAAGCTTTATGTGAAGCGCGTCTTCATCATGGACGATGCGAAAGAGCTACTGCCTCAATACCTGCGTTTCATCCGCGGGATCATTGACAGTGAGGATCTGCCGCTGAATGTAAGCCGCGAGATACTGCAGCAGAATCGCGTGCTCACCAGCATTCGCACGGCGAGCGTAAAGAAGATTCTCTCCGAACTGAAGAACGTTGCGACGGAGAAGCCCGAGGAGTATCTGAAGTTCATTGCGCAGTTCAACCGTCCGCTCAAGGAAGGTTTGTACGGCGATTATGCCAATCGCGGGACGCTGCTCGATCTGGTGCGCTTCAAGTCGACCATTGTCGATGGGCTGACCAGTCTTGCCGACGTGAAGTCGCGCATGAAGGAAGGCCAGAAGAGCATTTACTACATCACCGGCGGCGCGGAGTCGCTGCTGCGCACCTCGCCCCTGCTCGAGATCTACAAGAAGAGGGGCATCGAGGTGCTCATCCTGGATGACGACTTCGATGAGATTGTCTTCTCCGGGATTGACAAGTACGGCGACATCGACCTGAAGTCGGTGAACAAGGGCGCAACCGGCGACGATCTCAAGGACGAGACAGAATCCGACAAGGCCGAGTCGCTCCAGCCGCTGCTCGAAAAGCTGAAGACGACGCTGGGCGATCGCGTGAAGGATGTGCGCGCCTCGGTAAGGCTGGCGGACAGCCCGTCGTGCATCGTGTCGGATGAGGAAGAGCCCTCGATGAAGATGCAGCAGATGCTGCGCGCAATGGGGCAGACAGAGCTTCCCATGCCCAAGCCGACGCTCGAAATCAATCCCGAACACGAGATCATCAAAAAGCTGCTGGCCCGGCCGGACGATGCAACCACGCAGGATGCGGCGTGGCTGCTATTCGACCAGGCGCTGCTGATGGAGGGCGTGCCGCTGCAGGATCCGGCGACATTTGTCCAGCGGCTGAACCGGGTGCTTACTCTTTCCATTTAGAGGGCCAGAGGTGGCTGCGTGTATGCGCAGCCACCGAACGGCGATGGTTTACGGTCAGTGGCCCAGGATGGGGTGGGGCTCGTAGGGCTCTTCAAGCGCTTTGATTTCCTCGCCGTCGAGCTTGATTTCGAGCGCCTTCAGAGCATCTTCGAGATGACTCATCTTGCTGGCTCCGATAATCGGCGCGCTCACTTCCGGCTTGGAAAGGATCCAGGCCAGGGCTACCTGGGCATTGTTAACGCCGCGTTTTTCCGCGATCTCAGAGATGCGGTCGACGACGGTGAAGTCGGAGTCGCGATAGTAGAGACCGTGGGCGAAGGCGTCGGTCTTGGCGCGGATCGTTTCGCCTTTACCTTTATCCGATTGCGTCTGCCTGCTGCGGTTTCCGGCCAGGAAGCCACGCGCGAGCGGGCTCCACGGGATGAGGCCGATGCCCTCGGCTTTGCAGAGCGGGATCATCTCGCGCTCCTCTTCACGATAGACAAGGTTGTAGTGGTTCTGCATGGTGACAAAGCGGGCAAGGCCGAGCTTGTTGGAGGTGTACAGCATCTTCTGGAACTGCCACGCATACATGGAAGAAGCTCCAATATAAAGGGCCTTGCCTGCCCGCACGACGGCGTCCAGTGCTTCCAGCGTTTCCTCGACCGGTGTGTCGGGATCGAAGCGATGAATCTGGTAGAGGTCGACGTAGTCGGTGCCGAGCCGGCGGAGGCTGTCGTCGATGGCATGCATGATGTGCTTGCGGGAGAGGCCGCGCTGGTTGGGGTCGTCGCCCATGGGATTGAA
>Ga0335075_10012575_pt1 | contig 12781 bp, 9 predicted proteins | sample Lox_Sample_24_FD_206723 | JGI IMG/M metagenome (GOLD analysis project Ga0335075, IMG submission 206723) | Soil microbial communities from Loxahatchee National Wildlife Refuge, Florida, United States - Lox_Sample_2.4 | ecosystem: Environmental > Terrestrial > Soil > Wetlands | place: USA: Florida... | reverse complement strand
GCCATCGCTTCTGCCCCGTATGCGCGGCGGCTTTGCTCGTCACGGATGCCGGGTTCTCGCGCACTTGCCCGGCATGCGGCGCGCAGCATTTTCCACGTACTGACCCGGCCGTGATCGTGCTCGTGGAGCACGATGGCCACGCGCTGCTCGGGCGCCAGGCGGGCTGGCCGCATGGGCAGTATTCGGTTCTTGCGGGGTTCGTGGCTCCTGGGGAGTCGGTCGAGGAGGCGGTCATTCGCGAGGTCAAGGAGGAGTCTGGCATCAGCGTTCACGACCCGCGTTTCGTCGGCTCGCAGCCGTGGCCATTCCCGCTATCGGTGATGCTGGGGTTCGAGGCGGACTCCGACGGCGGCGAGCCGGTGCCGCGCGATGGGGAGTTAGAAGACGTGCGGTGGTTCAATCGCGAGGAAGTTGGCGCCGCGCTCGCAGGCCAGCATGCCAAGCTCGTGATCCCGCCGGGCATTTCGATCTCGCATTTTCTGATTGAGCGCTGGTTCACTCGCAGTGGCGCCAACGCTGGGTCGCCAACGACCACACATCGGCTCCGGCCCCGGGGGAGGTAGACGGCGACCGCCATCTCGGCGGTCGTACGCGGAGAGCCGCGAACGGGCGGCCGGGTTGCGGCAGTACGCCGGCAGGGATGGTCCTGGCAGCAGATCGGTGACGCGCTTGGCGTCACCCGCCTCGGTACACGCCAAGTATGGAGGGTGGGTTTGATGAGCAAGCAGGCGAGCGCTCCGAGCAAATATCACCCTTGGGAGACATTCATCTACGCGTGAGGAGGCTCGGAGGCGTGGTGCTGTTCACGCCTCGGCGTCCGCGCGTGCTCGTCTCCAAGCTCACCGCCGGTGCGCTAACACGACTGGTATTCGGTGTCATCGGTGAGGGCACGCGCTTCGGTATTGGCTACGCGATCCTGTCTGGCCGCTGCATACCGTTCGTCCTCGGGGGCGGCGACGTCCTGCTGCTCATGCTCGGGACACTCGCCTCGACCGCACTGTGGGGGCGCGATGGGCGTCGGACTCGGAGCGATCATCCGCAACCAGGTCGGCGCCGTCATCACCCTCCTCGCCCGGAGCTTCGTCGTCGACAACCTGCTAATCGGACTGGTGCCCTCCATCGGTCGCTTCACGCCGACACGCGCCGAGGATGCCCTCGTTGGATTGACGGCCGAGCACCTTCTCTCTCCCGCTGCCGGCGCGATCGTGCTCATCGCCTGGGCAGCCACCCTGGCCCTGATCGCCGTTCCACTAGTCACCCGCCGCGACGTCACATGGCCACGCGCCATCCAATGTTCGGCGCTGTCGAAGGGGGAACCTACGAGCCCTCCGGTGAGCGTCCTGAGGGGAGCGTGGTGATCGTGTAGAGCTGTGTGAGTAGGCGGCGCAGCTGGCCGAACTTTCGGGGTCCGAGCTGTTGTTCCCATTCGGTTTCGACGTCTTGGACGATTTCATAGATTGCTTTGGTTGCAGCATGGCCTCTGGGGGTGAGGCGGATGCGCTTGGAGCGTTGGTCGCTGCTGTCGGTTTCGCGGTTCAGGTATCCGAGCTGCTCGAGCTGACCGAGCAGGTAGTTGAGCGCCTGCTTGGTCATGCGCGTCTGGGCCGCGAGTTCCGAAGGGCGCTGGTTATCGGGGCCGGGGTACCGCCACACGTCCACGTGCGCCGCGACAAGGTCGGTGAAGCCGCGGTCGTGTAGGCCGGCGAGCATTCGCTGGCGCACCGTCTCCCATGGGACTCGCAGCAGCGCCCCAATCAGCGGCGGCGGTGCGGGCCCAATATCGGGCTGAGTAAAGCCACTTGACAGACTCATGCGGCGCAGTATACCCTGGTCAAGTCGCTTTACTCAAGGGGCGCTTTGCCCGGAAGGCGCCGCCATCTGCACCACCGAATGGAGCCACGAGCACAAGACCATCGACGAGAACACGATCACGATCGGTGAGCTCAGCGTTCGCTTCCTGGTCGAGGCCGCGGACTCGAACGGGAGTGCGTCGGTGTTCGAGTGCCACGTCCGAGCCAACTCGCGGATGCCGGCGCCCCACAGCCACGATGGCTTCGAGGAGACGATCTACGGCTCGAGGGCACCACGACCTGGACGATCGATGGCGAAACGGTTGACGTCAGGCCCGGCGAGGCGGTGTGCGTGCGGCGCGGTCAGACCCACGGGTTTCAGAACCACAGCCACCTCGACGCGACGTTCCTGCGCCGCCACGGGCTCACACCTGCCGCGCCAGCCACAGGCTGACCCGCCCCCCCGAGTACCAGATCCTCCTCCCCTATGCTTGATCGAAGCCGTCGATCGTACGCTGACGATCCGCGAGCAACCGACGAATGACCGTTCTTGATCCGACCCGCCAGATTGAAATCGAACGGCCAACGACGGGCGATCTCGTCTTCGTCCGATTGCCGCTCGCTGTTAGCCCGGAGACTTGGATCGATGAGTTCCGGCCGCTCGCACGGACCAAAGATCTCTTCGCCGATGTGCGCGATGGCCCGGAAGGGACTTTTGTGACTGTGACGGTGTCGGCTGATGCGAGCCGGGAGGAGGCGGCGGAGCGGCTCGATGAGGTGCTTCGCCTGATCGACGAAGCACAGGCGCGGGCCGATGCGAGGCGCTCCGCGTCCGCACCGACCGAGCAGTACATCCGAGACTGGTGGGAGAGCCGGACACAGTCGCCTCAGGGCAACGCGGCGCCGGATTGACCGAAGTGCCGAAGCGCTTCTGCGCAAGCGTGGCATTGCGCTGGTGCCGCTCCGGCCCATCAGCTGGTGAGAGCGATCGTCAGCTCACTCCCCGTGGCACCGTCGCAACTCGCTCGGCGCCTTACTTCCTCCTCCGCTCGGGAATGCCCCCGACGAGCCCCCGGCCGTCGTCAGGCCCAGGGATATCCGTCGTGCTGGGGGAGGTCGTCAAGGATCTGGTACCACGATGCCTTTGAGCCGACGAACATGTGAGCCGTCGGTTTGAGACTCGGCTCCTCAACGAGCGACCCATACGGCACACGGATCTTGCCTCCGTAGCCTGTCCAGTACAACAACGAAAAGCATTCCCCGCATCGACTGGCGTGATGGCCCTGGGGATCGCCATCTAGCAGCAACGAGTCCTCGCCTCTCGTCACCCTCAGCTTCTCGGGCTCGATCTCGCCCCAGGGTAAGAACGCTGAGCCCGTCAACGCGCGACAGCGCGAGCAATGGCAGTTGTACGCGACGACGAACTCGTCCGCGACTTCGTAAGTCACAGCTCCGCAGGCACAGTGGCCGCTCAGCACAACCAAACTTCTAGCACGATGCGCCGAGCGCGGGCTCTCCTGCTCCAAAGCGGCCCGCCTTGGCTTTCGTCCCGCGGAGCGGCTGCACGATGTCAGCCGCGAGAACGCGCTCACCCGGCCCCGGTTCCCGGCCAGGCCGGCCGAAACGATCGGCAACAATTCACGGCGTGGAAAACTTCGCTGATATCCCCGCTGAGGTGAGGCGCCGGGTCGAAGGAGACGAGCGCGTCGCCCTGATCTTTCTCGATGCGTTCGGGCGCGAGTTCCTGGAGCGCCATCGCGATCATCCACTGGTCGAGCGTCTCGACGTGACACCGGTGAGTGCGCAGTTCCCGTCGACGACGACCGCACACGTGACGACGGCGCATTTCGGTGTACCCGTCCACGAGCACGGTCTGTATGAGTGGAACGTGCTTGAGCCCTCGCTTCAGGAGATAATCTGCCCGCTTCGGTTCAACTCGACCGGGTTTGAAGCCGAGGGGACGCTCAAGGATCGGCTAGACCCGTTGGTGCTTGCTCCGGGGCCGACGTTCTATGAGTCGCTTGGTGTGCCCTGCGTGGTCGCGCAGCCCGGCCGGCTGGCGGGCACGTTCAGCGCCATCGCGACGCGCGGCGCCGCTGTTATCGGCTTCCGACATGTGGACGCCGGCGTGCGTGCGCTCACCGACGCGTTCGCGGACGGGGAGTGCCGTTATGGGTTGCTGTACTGGGATCTGATCGATCGCGCTGGACACGTTGATGGTCCGGGCTCACCCGAGTTTGCCGCCGGATGCAAGCGCTCACTCGATGAGCTGTGGGAGGCGGTCTCGGAGCTGCGCGGGGTGACCGTGCTATTCACCGCCGATCACGGTCAGGTCGACGTCTCACCCGACCGGGTCGACTATCTCGACGACCTCTGGCCTGAGTTACCGGCGCTGCTCTCCCACTCGCGGCCGGCAGGCTCCTCGCGGGACGTCTTCTTGCACGTGCGCCCCGAGCACGTCCCGACGGTCATCGCCGAGCTCTCGGCGCGGCTCGAGGGCCGAGCCGAGGTCCGGCCGGCCGCCGAGCTCTTCGACACGATCGGTCCCCGGCTGCAGGACCGCCTCGGCGACGTCGCGGTGCTGCCATCTGCCGGCCGCCAGGCCTGGCTTCGCCGAACCGCGGCGAGCGAGCAGTGGTTCCGCGGGCAGCACGGCGGGCTCGATGAGGCCGAAACCTCCACGTACCTTGCCGAGCTGAGGAGATAGTTTCACGCCATCCGAGTAAGCGCGCTTCGCCGAATTCCCCGGAGGCAAGTCCGTCGTGTGGCGCGCGAGCTTGAGACGGTCGCGTGTGGCATCGGGTGGGACGTGTCCGATTCGGGTCGGTATCGGCTGGGTAGGAAGGAGGAGCATTGAGTAATGAAGGTCGCATCTCCCGCGGCTGGCGGCTGACGCGCACCGCTTGGGGCGTCCTGGTAGGGGACCGCACGGCGCTCATTCTCGCGGTGCTGCAGGCGCTCGCCGCGGCCGCGGTGGCGGTGGCGGTGTTCACTCTCAGTGGGTGGGTCAGCCATCCCGGCCAGGAGTCACGGCTCTTGCTCGCGGTCGTCATCACCTACCTGCCATCGACGCTCATCTCGACCTTCATCGGGGTCGCCCTGTGCGCCGCGGTTGCCGGTGCGATGGAAAGTGAGCGCCTCACCCTCGCGGAGGCGCTCAGCGTTCCGCTCCGGCGGATCGGTCAGATCCTCCTGTGGTCGCTGCTGGCCGCCGGCGTCGGCCTGCTGTTGGAGCAGCTTGCCGCCCGCGTCCCCTTTGGCGCGAGGATCGTCACTTGGCTGGCAGGGATGGCATGGTCGCTCGGGACCCTTTTCGTGCTCCCGATCCTTGCGCTCAGCGGTTGTGACGCGACTGAGTGCGTGCGTCAATCAGCTGGCTTGATCAAGCAGCGGTGGGGCGAGGGCATCACGGGAAACCTCGTGATCGGGGCGTGGGCGATCGTCATCGTGATCCCGTTGGCGGTCGCTGCCGGGATAGTCGGGGCCGTGTCGCACTCCCGCTCGACGACGTGGCTGGTCGTCGTGGCCGCGATGGTGTTGGTCGGCTCGGTGACGTGGGCGGCTACGCGCGTGTTCTCGGTGGCGCTCTACCGCTTCGCGACCGGCGCGGACGCGACAGGGCCGTTCACCGACGCCGATCTCCAACAGCCGTTTCGCAGGCGTCGGCGCCGTTAGCCGGGTGTCGCGCCGGTGATCGGGTCCGAGCGCCTCGTCACGCCTCAGCCTCCGCAGGTGAGATCACCGGTGCCCGAGGCGCTAGCTCTTTGAGCCGCTCGATCGCAGCCCCGACGTGCGTGAGATAGCGCTTGACCACGGCCTGCACGGACGGGTCGGCGGCGTGCTCGGGAAGTGCGCGGAGTAGGTTCAGCCGGGTGCTGGCCACCCATGCTGAGATATCGGGTTCGTTAAACCACCGCGCCTCGGTCCGCCAGGTACGGCCAATCATGCGTGGCCAGTCCTCAGTGCTGCTGGCGTAGGGATTTGGTGGGCAGAGCCGGTTCTTATCGGTGTCGTTGTCCCGGTGTGCCTCGACGATGCCGATGAGGGCTGCGTTGAACGAGGGCGAGAGGTGTCGTACCTGCTGGAGCACGATTCGACCCAGCTGGAAGATCGGCGTGGCCGGCGCGTTGTTCAGGCCGAGCGCCGTGCAGTCCACGTGCAAGACGCCGGTTCCAGTTTTTGTCTCGCCGCGCTCGAGCACGATCCGGTCGGCCTCGATCCGCCGCACTCGCCCTAGCCGGACGACATCCTCGATCTGTCGCAAGGCCTCTAGCTCGCGCGCGCTGAGCATAGTGCCGCGGAACATCGTCGCGGGCGACGACGGGTCGATCCGCACCAGCCGCCCGGAAGCCTCGAGCCGCTCGAACAGGTCGTCCACGTTCGCGGCCTGAGCGCCTGCCTCGGCATCGAGGCAGATCCCCTCCATGATCGCGCCAACCTGCTTCAGCGGCTGAAAGTGCCTCCGGTCATAGAACCACGCATCCCGGGGCCGAATCCAGCGAATCCGGTCTGGGTCCACGCCGTTATCCAGAAGCCACATGCACGCGTCTGCGGCTGTCTTACCTGAACCGAGGACGGCATACGAGGAGGTGGATCCCGCGCACGCCGGCAGATCATTGACCGGCACCACTTGCGCGCCCGGTGCAACATCAAACGGGACGAGGTGGGTGGCCGGAATCGACGATTCCAGATAGCGAGCGTCCACGACCTTGCGGCGTACCGCGACGTCATGCAGCTCGCCGGTGCTCAAGTTTCTGACGTGCTCACCGCCGCGCGCGCCGGTCAGATGCTCGTGGCCGGCAAGCACGCGGACCCTGCCCGTCTCCGTGAGCCGCGCGGCCGCATCCGAGAAGTGCGCGCATACTTCCTCGCCCGTCGCCCGTTCGTAGTACCCCGCGTTTTCGCCGGCCGGGTCGATGCGATCCTCGCCGAGTGTCAGCGAATTGACGCCGTAATACGCAGAGGGAGTATGCAAGCGAACGAACGGATACGCATGCAGCCAATGACCTCCCGGAGCGTCGCGGCGGTCGATCACCGTCACCTCGGCGTCCGTCTCGGCCACGAGCGTGTCGGCGAAGGCCAGCCCGCTCGCTCCCGCCCCTACAACCAGATAATCGGTATCGACCACCACGCTCTCGCCCCCCCTGGTCTCCCGGCTAGTCAGTCAAAACTCACCCGTCTACCATAACCCGTCGTCCGCACGAGCGAGGGTGCGCTCCCTTGGACGAGCAGGTCTTTCGGTGACGAGCGTGAGCGCCCCGGATCTCGCCCAGGAGCACGGCTAGGAGCCTGCGCCGGGCGCCTAGCGCCGACGCGTGAGCGTAGACACGATCCTCTGTGCGTACGCGACGCCTCCCCGCAGCAGCGTCGCCGGGACGCCCGCGCTGGTGAATGTTGCGTTTCCGGATACGAGCTTTGCGGTACAGCGCTTGCGCCTGACACGACGCTTGTGGCCATGGATCTTGACCGTGCGGGTGACGGTCTTACACGTGACAAGCTCGATTTCTCCCGCCTTCCCAGTTGCGCCGGTTGCGCCGGTTGCGCCGGTCACACCGGTTGCGCCGGTCTGCCCGGCCGGCCCCTGCGGCAGACTGCCGCCGGTCCCCGACAGCGTCACCCCGGCTGGAGCCGTGGCGGCGTTGGTCAGCGGGGTGAGCGTCGCCGTGCTGGCGCCCGCAGCCTGGGGGTTGAAGCGCACTCCAAGCTGGCAGCTTTGCCCGACGGCCACCGCCTGCTGGCAGCCGTTATCGATCAGATAGTCGCCGGGATCGGCCCCGCCGAGCTCGGCGCCTGAGACGATCAGCGGAGCGGAGCCGTCGTTGGTGAGCGTGAGCAGCTGCTCGGCGCCGGCCGTCCCCTGGGGCTGGGTCCCGAACGTCAGCGACCTGGTGCTCTCGTCGGCGGTCGGCGCATCGTAGGTCAAGGTCACGCCGGCCGCGTTGCTCGTGGGAGCCGCGGCGCTGAGCGTCGTGGCGAGCGGGTTCACATAGCTGGAGCCGCCCCCGCCCCCGCCCCCGCCGGTGCCGGAGCCGCCGCCCCCACCGCCGTAGAGGCCGCCGCCGCCCCCGCCGCCGCCGCTGGTGTCATCGCCGCCGCCTCCGTTGGCGCCCTGGAGGAGGCGGCCGGTGCCACCGGCCTGCCCGCCGCCGGCGCCGCCCTGGCCGCCGATGCCCCCAGCGGTCTGCGTACCCGGCGCGCCGCCGCAACCGATCGCGATGCCGCCGCCGCAGTTGGACGAGGGAGACCCGGCCGCCCCGGCGTCACCCCCGTTCGCAAACGGGCTCGCGCCACCGCCGCCCGCACCGACGACGAGCACCCACGCGGTGGACACGGGCGCCCCGATGCCGACGAACGAGGCTCCTCCGCCCCCGCCCCCACCTTCGGTGCCGACGCTACCGGTGCCGCCGCCGCCGAACCCGCCCGCGGCGGATGAGTTGACAGCGGCCGCGTGCCCGGGTGCACCAACGCCGACATAGAGCTCCTCGCCGGGGGTCACGGTGATCTCGGCGCCGACCGAGGCGCCGCGTCCGGCGCTGGCAGCTTCTGCGGTGCCGCCGGCGGCTCCGGTGGCCGTGACGCTGACGCCGGTCACCCCGGCTGGCACGGTGAAGGTGTAGGACCCGGCCCCCGTGAACGATGTCGTGGTGGTCGGGACGGCGGCCCCGGCAGGGCTGGCGCTTGCTCCAATGGCCAGGCCGACAGTCCCGCAAGCCAGCAGCAGCCGCCCACTCCGTTGCCTCGCCGTCATCCGTATCTCTCCTGTGCTCGAACCGGTCCCTACCAACGGGTGCCTCGCCCCGAAATGTGTGCGCCGGCCGATCCCCTCGAGCGAGCCGAACATCAGCTGGGCGCATCCCCGTTTTCCTGCTGCGTTTGTGGGGAATGCTTGGCCCATTCGGCGTCGACCTTCAGGGGGCGTATGTCCATGCGTAAATTGATCCAGGCCCTGGCCATCAGCGTTAGCCTCGCGGGCGTAGCGGCCGCTCCGGCGGCCGCCGGCCAAGCGTCCGCCGCCTGGTCCTCCACGGGGACCGGTGCGACCAAGCTCGTGCATGCCACGAGGCTCGGCGCTGTGCCGGCGAGCAAGGTGCTGAGCGTGGCCGTCGGGCTGAGGGTCCGCCGAGCGGCAGCGCTGGCTGCGTTCACCAAGGCAGTCGATACCCCCGGGAATGCGCAGTTCCACCATTACCTGACTCCGAGCGAGTTCGCCGCCGATTACGCGCCCACCACGGCTCAGGTTCGGTCGGTGACGCGCTATCTGGAGTCGCACGGGTTCACCGGCGTGAGCGTGAGCGGCAACCGGCTCTTCGTCACCGCCCAGGCCACTGCGGGTCAGGCCGAGAAGGCATTTCACACGGGTCTTTCTCGCTACCAGCAGTCCGGGCGGGTGGTCTATGCCAACAGCAGCCCCGCCCAGGTCCCGGCTTCGCTTTCCCGAGTAGTGTTGTCGGTGCTCGGGCTGAACGATGCCAGCACGTTCAAGCCAGGGCTGAGCCTGAAGTCGCTGCCGGCGGGACTGAACCTGAAGTCGCTCCCCGGCGTTGGCTCGCTGACCGGGTCGCTGCCGACCGGACCGATCCCCACGGGCTCGTTGCCCGTGACGACCACGGTCAGCACCAACTGCGAACTCGATCCCACCGACGGTCAGCCGTATGGCCTGTGCGACTACACCCCGCAGGGCTTCCGTACCGCCTACGACGCAGGGTCTCTCACCGGTGCGAAGACCACGATCGCGATCATGGCCGAAGGCGATCTGAGCGGCGTGGTTAAGGACCTGCGCACGGCCGAGAAGGCATTCGGTGAACCGGCCGTTGCCTACACCATCGTCCCGGTTGGCGTTGCCAGCAACGACACCAGCGGCGCTGACGAGTGGGATCTCGACACCCAGTACTCGACCGGGATAGCCAACCAGGTAAAGCGCCTCTACATCTACGACACCACATCACTCACCGACGAGGACATCGGACTCGAGTTCAACAAGTGGGCGAGCCAGGATGTAGCCAAAGCAGGAAGCGCTTCATTCGGCGAATGCGAGGCGCTCCCGTACGCGGACGGGCTGATGGTTACCAACGACGAGGTCATGAACGAGGCGGCCGCGCAGGGACAGACCATGCACGCCTCGTCGGGCGATACGGGGGGCCAGAGCTGCGCCGTGGCGCCGACCAACGGCGCACCCGAGAGCGGTGGCCCCGCGGTCAACTACCCGTGCAGCTCCCCCTACATCGTGTGCGTGGGCGGGACCTCGCTGTTCACCAATCCGGGCGGTAGCTACGACACCGAGCTGGGCTGGGTCGCAGGCGGCGGCGGAATCAGCTACCTCGAGTACTCGCCGTACTGGCAGTCCTGCGTGGCCCCGAGCAACGCGGGAGAGAACCAGGCCCGCGGCGTGCCCGACATCGCGATGGATGCCGACGAGAACACCGGCGCTGACGTTTACGTAGACGGCTCACCTGAGGCCGTCGGCGGGACCAGCCTGTCCTCGCCGCTCGCGCTGGGATCGTGGGCGATCATCGAATCCTCGGCCGGAAACCGGCTCGGGTTCGCCTCGCCCCTGCTCTACTCGCTCTACCCGTCGGCCGGCAACTGCCAGTCCGGGGTGCCGACGCCCCCGACCGGGCCGCTGGGTTCGGCGACGAGCGATCCGAGCTACCCGCTCCACGACGTCTACTTGGGCAGCAACGGTCCCTACTCGGCGACCTTCGGGTGGGACTACGTGACGGGTCTCGGGAGCTATGACATCGCCAAGGCCGCCGCGGCGCTGGACAAGGCTGCGGGCTCCTGAGGGCCTAAGCCGAGGTCCGGACGCGTCGGCGGCAGCCGCGGCCTCGTCTGCGGGCGTGATGAAATCGCCTGTCTGACGTATTGCTCTCAGACATGCGCGTACGCATCACGGTCGCGGGCGAGATGAACGGCGGAGGAGACCAGCCATGACAGGGGTGAGGGCGATCTCGCGGCTGCCGTGGGCCGCCATCGGAGCCGGGCTCGTCCTGGCTGGTTGTGGTGGTGCGGCGGCTCCCACCGCCCAGCTGAGCCACCCCCCGTCTCGACGCGGCCCCGCCAACGGGTCGACGCCGAACGCCCGCGCCGTCCAGCCCAGCGCCGGGCAGCGCTGCACTGAGGTCTACTGCGTGCCGCAGGCTGTTCCACGCGGCCCCGCCAACGGGTCGACGCCGAACGCCCGCGCCGTCCAGCCCAGCGCCGGGCAGCGCTGCACTGAGGTCTACTGCGTGCCGCAGGCCGTCCCACGCGGCTCCGGCACGCTTGCCATCACGGGCTGACCGGGATAGAGGTTGGACGGTCAGCAGCCGGCGCACTGATCGGGCCGGTTGAAAGCCACGACGCTGTTGGTGAGCGTGGTCGGGAAGCCGACCGTGTAGATCCCAGCGCCGCTGAGCGTGACGCCGGGGGCGCCGTCCAGCGTGTTACCGGTGACGATGGTGTTCTGGACGGTGAGCGGAGAGGTCGGGCCGCCGAACAGGAGGCCGTTCCAGATGCCGGCGCCCTGCGCGAAGCCGCTTTGCCCGTCGGCGCTGGCGGTGTTGCCACTGACGCGGTCGTGGGTGAGCACGAGCGGCCCGTTGTTGCTGATTCCGGCGCCCTGAACCGTGGCAGCGCCCTCCGGGGCATTGGCGATGGATCTGTTGGCGACGATCTGGCTGTTGGTCAGCCTTGGTGTGACCGTGCCGGCGAAGAAGAAGCCGACCGCGCCGATCGTCGCTGCGTCCCCGGTTAGGGCCGTCACCCTGGTCGTGTTGCCGGCAATGCGGGTGTTCGTGATCGTCGCATTCGCATCGGCCTCCATCGCCCCGGGGCCGCTCGGACCGTTGGCGTCGCTCGAGAACGCGTTCACGGTCACCGTGTTGCCGTCGATTCGGCTGTTCGCGATCGTCAGCGGTACATCCCCGCAGGCGCACAATGCGGCGTCGGCGCCGAACGCCTGCCCGAGCGGCGTGTTGACCGCGACGACATTTCCATCGAGCGTCGAGTCGCGGATGGTCGCCGTCGAGCCGTCCGACAAGAAGACGCCGCCCGGTTCGGCGTTCTCCTGATCGGTGGACCCGTCCTGCTCGGGATAGGGGGTCGGAATCGAGTTCGCGAGGCTTGAGGTGTTGGCGTCGATCGAACTGTTCTGCACGCGCAGAGAGCCGCCGCTGTCGACGAAGATGCCGCCACCCGCCGCGAAGCGTCCGGTTGGCGGAGCCGCCGAAGCGGTGTTTCCGGTTACGACTGAGTCGGCTAACGACAGCGAGGCGCTTGCCTCGGCCACGATTCCGCCTCCGTCTGACTGGCTCGCGGCGGCGTGGTTGTCACTCACGGTCGTGCCGATGAGCGTCATCGCGCCCCAATCGTCGATCCCGGCGGCATCACCGAACGACGCGGCGCAGGGCACGTCGCCGGAGCAGACGGCCTTGACGCTCGACACCGAGGTGCTCGGGACGGCTCGGTTCCCGGTGATCGCGCTATCGAGGATCGTCACCGTCGTTCCCTGGAACGCTTCGATCCCGCCCCCGAGCGCCGTGGCCGTCGTGTAGCCGGGGCCGCACGACGGGACGTCCGGGCCGCACCTGGGAGCCTGTGGGTCGGTTGTCGTGTACCCGCCGGTGATCGTCAGGTTCGCGAGCGTGACCGTCGGCGCGGCGGTTGGGCTCCCGATCGTCAAAACGGGCCCGCCCCCGTTGATCCTCGTCGCAGAAGCTCCGGCGCCGATCAGGTTCACGCTGCGATCGATCGTGAGGCCGCCCGCGAACGTGCCACGCCCGATCCGGATCGTGTCGCCCGCCTGGGCAGCGTCCACGGCGGCGCGGATCGTCGCGAAGCAATGCCCACCGCCGACGCACAGCGTGTTCGCACGAGCATCGGCAGCGGCCGGCGCGAGCGTTGCGAGCGCGCTGAGCAGCGTCAGCGCGAGTGTGCGGATTCGAGTCGACACGGCGGCCCCTTCCGGTCGGGAGATGAAGGGTCGAGATGATCCGCCTCGCACCTCGCAAAAA
>Ga0335075_10012574_pt1 | contig 12781 bp, 15 predicted proteins | sample Lox_Sample_24_FD_206723 | JGI IMG/M metagenome (GOLD analysis project Ga0335075, IMG submission 206723) | Soil microbial communities from Loxahatchee National Wildlife Refuge, Florida, United States - Lox_Sample_2.4 | ecosystem: Environmental > Terrestrial > Soil > Wetlands | place: USA... | reverse complement strand
GCAAGTCGAAGAAGCAACAGTCAGTACTTGTTCCGATATTCTGTGTAGAAAATCTAGTAAGACTCCAGAATACCTTACTGACTTGGGCGCTGCGCAGACCGGAGCATCTCTGAAACGCAAATTCGCGGAGACCGATTCGTCTACTTCCGCTGAAATCCTCGAGCCGGCAATTATCCGTAACCTCGAGGATGTTCCAACTCTAGCACCACAACCAGCCCGTGTCTCACCACTTGCTACAGCTAGGGCGCCTCCTGTCATTGGCCAGTCAATGATTGCGGACGAAGCAACGCCCGCTCAAGTTGCTGCATTACGCAAACCTTCTGCTGCTTCTAGCCCGGATAGCTCTCCGAAAGAGAATAAAACCTCGGATAAAAAGAAAGCCAAAAAGAAGAAGCGCAAATCCTCTGGGAAACAACCCGTCACTGTAGAAGCTCCAGATTCGCCCTATATCAAGCCTGAACCCCGATCACCATCCCCATTTGCTGTTGCCCCCTTGCCGAGGCCTTTGCAAAGACAGCGGCAAACTCTACAGCAAGGTCCTGAACTTAACTATGATGAACCTAGGTATGAAGTACCAAGGGAAGAGCCTCGAGAACAAACAGTCAATTCACGTTACAAAGAGCAGGGAGCTCGATCGGTTCACGATAGGGCTGAAGAGGAGAGAACAGATGACCCACGTGAGGTAGAAATATATGGATATCGACGTGTAGGGAAAGATGGGAAGCAGTACAATCGGGTCGTGAGCCAGGAGGTCTACAGAGTACCGACATCTCCGATGATGCCTGCGGGGCCGTATTCATCACATGAGCCACGTTCCGTCAGAGCCGCATCTCATGCAACCACGGACCGTCATATCCAAGAAGCTCCCAGATACTACAGGGACTTACCTCCTAGAGCAACTGTCCGTCCACATACTGATCGTGAAAGATCCCGGTCTCCAATCATGCGCGATCGACATTCGCCAGTCCTAATGGCCCCTCCCCGACTTCCGCCTGCTCGCATCGTAGTTGATGATTATAGACAGCAATACTATGCGCCCGCGCCTGTACCGGTCTCATCCCGTCGTTCAATAGCACCGGCCAGTAGGCCTGGAGACGATGATCTAATTTATGAGCGAACTTCAGTGCGACCAGTAGCTCGGCCCGTTCCAGAACTCTATGAGGAAGACGGAGTGGTTTATCGAAGGTCATCACCACAATTGACAACATCACGACGCGTTATAAGTCAAGCCGACTCAGATCTAGATTACCGGTCTTATCGACAGCGGGAATACTCTTCACGCCCAATTGTGTTAGCACCTCCACCTGACGAGTATGTTCGAATCAGGGAACCCCTTGAGACTAGACAACCAGACTATGCGCTAGAAGCATCAACGGGGTACGCGCCATTGGCTTACGCGCCTCGAGCCCGAAGTGTTCGCCCTGAGGTTATGAGAGATGAAGTTCCTCGCGAGTATGTCACTAGAGTTCAAAGCGTCCGTCCCGAGTTGCCCCCTAAGGACTATGCTTCCAGTGTGCTACCTGAAAGTGTAAGGGGAGACGGGGCCGCTCGCGAGTATGTTTCAAGACTCCAGAGCGCCAGACCGGAAGCCCACAGTCAAGACTACAATATCTCAGTCTTGCGCCGGGAGCCAATTAGGGAGGGACCGGCTCGCGAATATGTTGCAAGAGTTCAGAGCGTCCGTTCTGAACAGATTCCACAAGAATATGCGGCCAGCGCGCGGCACGAGCCTCGACGGGAAATCGCAGGTTCATCGCTTCGCGAATTCAGCGTTAGACCTGGTGACGCTGAGATTGTTAGACGAGAGTACATGCCACCAGCAGATAGCGTGTATACGCCTGCAACAAGACTAGTCAGCCGGAGAGTCATTGACGAAGGTGATTATATTGAAAGACCCCGTGATGGTACAAATGATGTATATATGGACGACGGCCGGCGGGATGTCATGTACAGATAAGGCTTTCGAAAATATGTATACTAAAACACACCGCCCACCTGCATGTGAATGCTATCGTTGACCGGAGTTTGTACGAAATTAGGGTCTGTCATAACGCTTGCGTGCAATAGGGCATTATCTTACGGAGGAGCAGAGTCTCATTGCATGCGGGGCAGTCAACAAGAGAGGGGAAGGAGCAAAGGACATTCGCAAAGATCGGCGTTGTGTCTAGTAAATGTATTGATAGGGCTGTATCTTAGAGAAAGTGCTGTGGATCCCCGGCATGTAAAACCTTTAATACTATAAACAAGGTAATCAAAGAACTACAAACTGCAATGTTCGAGACGTGGATTCCGTCAAGCCAGTTGTAGTGACGCATCAGAGCGCAGGATGTCCCATAATAATAGTAGTGAAGAATTAAACACAGGTAGAAGTTCTAAATGTGTCGCTGTTAGCTCCCAAGCTTCCCTGGGCTTGGTCATGAAGTCATGAAAGGCCACTATATATAAGTGGCAGACGGTGTGGTCCACCCTAGACTTGCATCATACAGTGACAGGAATGCCCACCTTGTTTCACCCAATAACCACAATTTTGGAAATTTTAGTCAATATCTGCTGCGTCTGGTCAATTGAATTGAATGGGAACAAAGCTTTGACTTCGGCGGACGCGGGCATCCCTAGTCACCGCGAGGTACTGTATTAAGTCGTTTAAGGCGACAGTCCTCAACGCGGAACATCGGAAGGGCCGGCTATAGGTAGGTGTTTGATACGCACACGCCGTGTGGCCCGCTGTTGTACCGACGCCCTTTTGCGTCTATTTAGGGAGTGAATTGGCTTTGAATTTTACCATTCCAGCATCCTATTACTCGTACCTGCTGAAAAGAAAGCACCCCTCATCCATCACTACTCGATGTGTTAAATTAGTCTGCACCCGCATGTAGCGTGTTTGTCTGACCGTCAGATGCACCTGCTGTTACCTGGAGCGGGTGTGTGGGCCAATTATCGCTTCCAGCAGGTGGATTACGATAGCACTTAGCACAGCATAGCCCAAAAGAGCACACGACAACAGCCGCGACGTCTTCTCTTCTCTTCTGTTTAGTCCTCTCCTTACTCTCCTTCAACCGTCACCATGAACAAGTTAGCAAATATGAGGCACTGGTCTGAGAGGATGGGGCCGGGCTTTGGCATGTCACGGCCGAACATGACCATGACAGCCATCACGGCGCACCCCAAGCCCCCCCACAATACCACTCCAATCTCACCCTCGACCACCGCCGACGCAGTCATTCACTATTCCTTCAACGTGCCGTTCGCTTCAGATCTTGCTGGGCCAAATACAGAAGATATTGTGTATGCTACGGCCGACGCGGTTCTCCGATGGACGCATCCCGAGGATGCGCCAGATGACGTGCCGATCCATGAACTTCCAGTACATGCTACGAATGTTGTCAACTTAAGAAAGCTGTGTAAGGATATCACGAACGGACCTTTACCTATTGAGGCACATGTTAAGTCTTCGGAACCAAAGCGTGTCAAAGGGCAGGTCACCAATGTGTGTCTTACCGGGAGCCCCGAGCTGGTACACAAGAGCCGGGAAACGATATTAAATGATACGCCTCTGGCTTTGGTGAGCTCAGATACTCACAGGAACCGCGCAGCTTGCTCTGCTAACAGCCTATCAGCGGTGTGCAATTGTCGATATTGACGGAGAACTAGTCGTCGACACGGCTGCCACAGCTCTGAAATCATACGTCGTTGAACACCTGGATGAAGTCGCAGCGTTTTGTGGGGTTGATATATTCCTTCTCGGACCTAAATTCAACACAGTCCAACCAGGACTAAGCGGCGATGGAGATGCGGGACAGGATCAGAGGTGGAGAGTTGCAATCTATGGTGACATGGAGAGTGCTGAACATGCAAAGACTCGGGTGTTAATTTTCATTGATCGTCTAGTAAGTTCTCTTCGCTCTGTGGAGCTGGCAATGGAAATTTTAACACGTCATTAGCTTGGTCGAGTTGTCGACGCGATGTTGTTAGAGCTCTCACTCCATACAGTCATTTGCGGCCGAGCCAGGAAAAACATCAAGCTAATTGAATCTGCTACCAATACTGCCATCTACTTCCCGCCTCCATTCTCTCAGGTCTACAGATACTGCCCAAGTGGCGCTCAAAGACGGAACCCGGAAGAAATCTTCATCACGGGAGAAAATCCTCAGGGCATAACATTGGCGAAGCAGAAGATACATGAACTTGTGTCACGGACTAGGCTTTTTATGAAAGATGCAATGGTTTCACCAGCCAAGATCGACAGTATACTCCTCGGAAGGCTGGATAAAGTCAGAAAAATAATGGAGACTAATGGAACCTTCATTCTCTTTCCTCAACTCGCTTCTCAGCGGAATCTTGTCCGGATACAGGGTGTTGAGGGTCTCCATGTTGAACGTACCGTCCGGGACATCATGGGTCTTGTATGTGATTGAAGTGTTTTCTAGTATTGGATATTTCGCTGACTCTACTCTAGACTGGTCAGTTCTACAGTGCATCGTGGTGGATCCAACAACCAGAGGCGCCGCGTACTCCATCACCGTCCGACATCCGTACGATGTTGTCTGATATCTGCGCCAATTCTGATGCCGATGTCTCCTTTGACAAGTTGACTTTCTCTATCACTGGGTCGGATGATGCAGTCAAGGATGCTCTTATGATAATTTCCCAAATTCGATTCGTCTCACATTCCCAGTACCAGATCCGCGTCAAGATTGAACTTGCGAATGAGCATAAGGAGTTTGTTAGTGGCAAGAAAAATGGCAAGATTAATAAGATCATGGGACAAAGTGAGTCTTGACCAAAAATCTGCAAGGTCAAGTACACTAATAGTTTTATAGGTAGCGTGCAGATTATATTCGACGGCTTCAACGAGTATAATTTTAATATCGATGTCTGTGCCGGAAAATATGATGCGATGAAATCGGGACTTTCTCTTGTTGAGCAAGAGATGCCTGCGTCTATTTCCTTCCATGTTCCTGACCAGTACCATAAGCGAATCATTGGCATCGGAGGGCAACACATTCAGCGAATTATGAAGAAGCACTCAGTATTTGTCAAGTTCTCTAACGCCATGGATCGGGGAGGTATTGGTCGGGAGGACGACGATATCAAGGTCGACAACGTTATTTGCCGTACACCCGCGCGTAATGCTGGTGCCCTTGAGCTTGTCAAGGCAGAGATCCTGGACATGGTTGATCGTGTTGTAAGTTATATGCAGGCAGACCGTCAATGGGAAAACTAACCGATTGCTACCAGGACTCAGAATTTACTTCCCAAACAGTGGTAGTCAACAGATTATATCATCGAGAACTCATTGCGCGTTTAAGTCAACTTGAAGAGCTTGAGAAGAAATGGAACTGCAAGATCATCTTCCCGAGCACGGAACAAGCAAGCGATGATGTAACAATCTCTGGTCCTGAGTGGCAGGTGCCTCATTGTGTAGATGAATTCCTTGTGAGTATCATATCGCGCCGAGTCCGTGGAAATCAGCTGACATCAACTTCAGGGCATGGTCCCCGATAGCCACGAGCTTGTCCTGTCCAGCTCACCCAAGTTTGTAGAATATCTAGAGTCTGATGAGTTTCGAACCAACTTAGTTCCACAGCTTAAGGCACAATATGTTGTCGATGTCAAAGTTAAGCAAGATGATAGCGAGCGTACAGAAGAGGGTGGTCCCACAGTGACACTTATGTGGTCTTTCACACGCAACAACGCTGGTGGTGTCAGAGATGCGATTGACTTTCTCCATTCGCGGCTTATCGCAGCGGGTATTGAAACAACCACCGTCAAAGGATCCATTCCTCGTCCCAAATCGGACTCTTTCGAGGAATCTCTGCAATATTTTGATTCGAAATTATTACAGCACGCCCCAGCACCTGTCGCGTCGGATTCACCAACGAAGTCCTCGTTCATTGAGGATGTTGCTCGTGAGCGCAGCACCATCTTCGACAAACTCAGAAAGCCTGGCAGCATGTCCTCAATCTCTTCATTCCTTGATCGCAGAAAGAACTCCTCACATTCGCCAGCGAGCTCCTTCTTCAAGAACGGCTCTAGCAATGTCTCAAAGTCATCTCTGATTTCCATAGAGTCGGCTCGTAGCTTTAATGCTGATCGCAACCCATGGAACGACAGCGGCGTCAACCTTCCCGAAGACGACAGCAATCCTTGGCCAAATCGTCACTTTGGCAACGGGAGCAGCAGCAGCAGTGATCACAAAGTCTCTTTCAATCAAATACCGCATCCTGGCGATGCGACCCCAAAACACAACATGAGGGCTTCCACAGACAGTGGTCGTCCATCGACGTCTCATTCCATAAACTCGGGATACCCTGGTCCCATCGGACCACCTCGTTAAGAAGCTTCCTTGTATGAATTTTTCCCCTTGATACCAACATCTCCTTACAGAATATTGGCTGGATATACCATGGCGCGCAAAGAATACCCAATTCGCGGCTCTCCTCTCATGATGCATTCTTCTCTTTCTTTTCCTTTCCTTTCCTTTCCTTTCTGTTGACGATATCATGTGGCTTTGCTATGAGGCGAGCGTTTACGTTACGTGCGTTTACCCAAAAGTTGCGGCGCTCAAGAGAATAAAGTGGAAATACCTATTTGCTTTTTCTTTTCTGGATCCCGGTGGCATGGCGTGTTGTTGTGGTATGGCAATGAATATATGGATGCAGATGATGATTCCTCTCTTTGTTTTTCAATTGTTGATGCCGGCCGGTAAGGCGAGAGATGTGAGGGTGCAGGAATGGCTTGGTTGAGTAGTGGTTGGTCTAGTCATAGATGTCTGAGTAGGCCAAGAATGGAGTAGAGAGACCTATGCACAAATGATGCTTTCTTCTGAGGGCTTGAACGTGCTGCGTGATATCCTGGAGCATCCAGGCTGATTGTCAAGTCAGGCTGCCCTGCTACAACGCCATTGCATCGCTTCCATATATTCAAACCCATCCTGTGAATATGTGTTGAAAATCCGTCTACCCAGCAAAGAACGTTTTCTCCGTTGCTCAATCATCGCCACATGCTAACATGGCTTATAAGCATGCAAGACCTTACGTTCACCAAAGCAAACCTGACCGTCTTCAAACTGGGAAATGGAGGGACGTGAACCAAAGCGTCCTCCAACGGGAAACATATGTAAGAGCCCTGAGCTGTTATGCCCCCTCCAGAGGTCCCTGTTTTCTTCGTTCTCTCCGGCCTCGAGCTGTCACTTACGCCGAATTCTCTCCAGTGTCTCTACTAATTGTGACCTGGATTTGGGGACTCGGCTGGTTGGCTTAGTCGTCTGGTTGGAGTATTTGGGGGCCTTGCTTCACCTAACATGATCGTATTTGCGCTTTCGTTAAGGAAGGTTGTTTGTTTGGATATGTGAATTTCGGAATCCTGGACAGAGCAGCTTCTGCCGCAATTCACTACGATTAGAGGCCGAGTAGTGCAGTCTGTTAGATGTCCATGAAATTTCGTGAGAATATGGAGATCGTATGTACTGTACTTCCATCGAGGACAGAGGAACTAATGTCCGAACCAGAGCGTTTATCACTGTTCTATTATTATGGAGCAGGTCTTTCGTTTGGTATCGTGTCCCTTCCATGGATCTTTAGAGTTTGCCTACGCCCCAATATGCGTATACGTCCTAGCAAGGGGAAAAGGACAATTCGCACGAAATGCCGTGGTCCAAGCAGTCTTTGTTCATGCAACCAAGGAGTAAGAATCGAGTATCTTGGTGGTACTCCAAATGTTCGTCTTCCCAATAATCCAAATGGCATGAATCGACCGAGCCGTCGCGTGTCACTCGAAGTTTCAGGTGGCCCATTAGCTTCGTGTAATGGGGATACTATGCATTCTATTACTTCCGCATCCGCATGATCTACGTGGGAATAACCTGGGAAAGATACTTATGACCATGAGGAAGCTATATAGTGATCTTTCAATACGCATCCTGTTTGTGACTGATAATTAACAAGCCTTTCCGTACTCAAATAACCATTCCACACGAGGCACTTAGGACTATGAACCTTTATAGAAGGTCACCCACGGCAGATTTAGGGCAGGAGCAGATCTCAGAAATATATACAAGAATGAAGACCCAACTGCAGTAGAGTGAAGTCATACCAGAGACGTGTCAAGATCAATCATAAAATGCACTTAAACGCCGAAAATGGAGGCCTCAAAGCCGGACGAAATTTATCTATAAAGCGAAATTGTCGTTCCTGATCATAAAATTTGCAGTTCTCGTAATTAATTATTAATGGGATGCTGCTTCTTTTAAAGTCGCGATGTATTCTGTTTTATCATCTCAACGTTATGAATTACTCAGCAATTCGAAGTCAATTTATTCGATGGCCACGGGTACCCAGTCTCGTTCCATGCCTGCCAAGGTTATTACTAAATTCTCGAAAGACTGGACATAACTCACTGTTAGATTTGGATTGTTATAAGCCACAGCATGGTTCTTGATGTACTCAGTTGTAGGGTACCCAGGAGGGTCGCAGGTAACGCTCTCTTGACCTGGCCTTTGATAAATCCGCACATAGTCGATCCTCATAACTGTAGGGAACCGTAACTGATCAAACAGAATCTCTCCCCATGCAGTACTGATGCCTAGATTGAGTACCATGGACATTGGCTCTTCAGACACCACTCTTGCAGCAGCATTACCATTCTGTCCAATGGCGCGACCATCCATCATGAATGACTGGTCTTCACCTACAAACCAGGCGATCTTACCGTCATTTGTACCTGGTTCGTACTCAAAGGCGTATTTTTGGTACATGTTGCCATCATACCAATCATTGTTCAGCAGCGTTGTCCCCGAAATAGCCTGCTGAAATGGTCCTCCACAATAACCATTCATGGATGTTGTATTGTAATTGGGAATCTGCAGGAAGTCGGAATTGGGGCGCCAGAAGACATCAAAAGGCGCCACTTGAAAAGACTGTGTCACGACCCCAATTTTGTTGTTGGGATCAACGCTAGCCTCCAGAATATCTATTTCGGGGGCACCGCGGCCGGTGCCAGGATTGGGATGATCTTGACCCGGGCAGGTACAGGATGAAAGCTTTTGGCCAGGTAAATAAGAAAGGCCGTCGGGAGAAGACTGGTTGGGTGTGATACCAAGGTCGCAGGTGTTATACGTGTAGGGCCACAGACCTGAAAATTGGTCTTGTGTCAGTATTTAAACGATCAGAAATCAAGACTTTTAACAAGAACTTATTATATCTATAAGTCCAAATATATGTGTGAAAAGTATAGCTTTCATGAAAGACTGACCTTCCGTAGTGGCCTTATAGCCCGGCCTGCCAAGGTTTCCCATCGACCAAACGCCTGGCCACAAACCTGGCACCCCTGCTGGTCCGGGTAATGATACAGAGACCTCAAAGACTCCACCCTTGAAACAGAGCTGATTCCAGCTGTTCAACATGCCAGAGCGGTAATTAAGATTATGATTCGGAAATTGATCCAATCTCAGCTGTAAAGTACCGTCGTATGTCGTTACTGCATCTGGATCATACCATTCCAAGTCTTGTGTAGCGCCATACCAGATATTTGGAGCTGTCCAATAGGGGTCATCACCCGGATAGAAAGTCCTGTTGTTTCGATTGAATTCATCAGAAAACACTAGGTTTAAATCCGTGCCATCAAATGTGCTCTTTCTAATCATTGCACTCTTTGGCGTATCAGGATCTATTAGGCCCCTCCTAACGTTGTTGAGTAGGGAGTAATTCCGATGGTTCACGGTAGCCCACGAGACAGGAGGACTAGGAGGACTAGTATCGGGCCAATAGTTCCAATCCACACCAGGAAGTTGCATGCGTACAATCCCAGTGAAGAATATGACCGGAAGAACTATGAAAAGCGAAAGTACACCCAAAACGAAGAATATTCCACCAATAGTGGAGACAATCACCCTTCGGTTGAAGTAGTCACTGATTTTTGATTTGAATACGAAGTCGTCATCATCCTTGGGCATGTGATCATCGTCATCGTCCTCGAGCTCATTGGCATACAGTATAAATCCTTTCTCACCGCCAGAATAAGGATTGAAGCTACTCATATCATCAATCATGCTCCATTTCTCATTTTCTCCTGTAAGGATTGTCTCGCTGAATGGGTTTGTGGCGGCGAATGAGGCGGTAGAGGTGCAGGACTCCAACAAACGGGTGATGGAAGATACTCGGGTCGGGCGAGTATTATAGCTTGATTGTCCTTGTGAGTCCAGGCCCATCGCAGGATAGCGTGAATAACGTCTTTCCAAATCTTGAAAATGCCCTGGCCTTTCTGGCTGAAGATTCGGCATTGATTTTTGTCGCAAGAGCTCTTGCATGGGTGTTAAGGAGCTGCTAGGTCTATTACTACGCCTAGGAAATGCACCGCCGTCTCGAGGTTTGCTAGGGCTCCGTTCGATATGATTCTCATCTGATGCTGCAAAACTCCCATTCGAATTGATAGACGAGGATGAGGATGATGGATTCAGTGGAGAAGGGGTTCTGGGAGCATATGACGCCCACCTCCCTAGAATGGAGCCAGGCGATGTAGTCGAATTCTCGGGTTGGATTGTAGTACTCTGACTTGCAGGTGTATTCACGTCGGACGGGCTCGAGGATGGCGACGACCCGCGAGTACGTATATCCGCCGCGTTTTGCTCCGCATTTAAAGAAGAATCCGAGCGCCCAGCCTGCATGGTTTCGCAAGTGTTCTCCACACCCTTTCCTCGCTCCGCAATAGGTGAAACCTCCGTAGGAGGGTTCATTGCTTCGCGTGTATCCATATTTCTATCCAGCTCCAATATTCGATAAGGACGGCATTCTGTTCAATCCCTCCTCCCGCACCAAGCTTCGAGGAAGAGATGGAACAACAAAGGTAGAAGGCGGAGCTCAACGCAGCCTACACAGACTGGGGGATTGGTAGCGAAGCAGGGAATAGATGTGGGAAGAGCAGCTAAACAGATATGATCAAGCAGGGAAAGCGAGAGTGATTGAGCTAGGATTGTTGGGATAATAGATATTCGGTCGGTAGACAATTGAATGCGGCTGGATGCTTGTAGGAAGGTATCGAGCAGTAACGAATGTGGACAAAGAGCGAGTGATGGCCGGAACAGAGGCTTAATGTGCAGATGACGGTATGAAGAACAATCGAAGAGAGAGAAATAACAGCCAAGAGATCGCGATGAAAACAGGGCGAGCCAGGAATAGACATAGCTAAGGAACACCTAGCTTAGTAGTGGCGTGCGAGAGCTGAATGGTACTGTAAGTGTTTGCCGCCTCTCAGCCAATCTCTGAAGCACTTTTCCCAGGAGCCCACCACCTTCTTTTGCATGCAGCCAAAATTGAATGGTGAGCAGCTAGTGCCAGAAGCAGAAGCAGGCCAGCGACAGTTGTCATCGCCATTCCGTCATGGCTTGAAAGGAAGCCGACATGGGATTTGCTATCAGGGCACAGAATGCCACCTCGTGGCAAGATAATCCCTGTGCCTGCTCACTGAACTGGGCTAATTAGTTAGTCCGTACACCCCGCCAACGCATGGCATGCTGCAACCAACTTTCCTAGCGAGCACGCCGCTCACCGAGCCGCGAGCCCTGCTGCCTGCGCCCTGCTGCCTGCTTACCTTAGGTTACTCTGTTTACTGATAAGCTTTATCCAACCGAGCGAGTGCGTGCATGGCCACGAAACAACCAACATACAATCTCGGAGTTCAGATGTCATCGGTTATGAAGGCTTACACTCTATTCATCAGGGCAACATCAATCATTCGGTTGTGCTTCGTAAGTGAGCGTGGGCTACTTCTTCACCTGATCATTCCCTATTCTCTGAAGTACAGTACAGTTAGCCCGATATTTGGATTTCGGGTTCGGTTTATTATGGTATGGTACGGTATGGTATGGTATGGTATGGAATCTTCAAATCTATTTAATCATATATGATTCTTTCTTTGCGCTGTCGAAACTTTGAACGGGGACTGTCCCACACCAATTGCCCTCTCAATATCATATCCATTCAATATCTTTGTTTTCTGCTTAAAGCATCTCACCAAAAGTCATGTCTTCCCCAAACCTACGCTCAGTGGAACAGCTGCTAAGCAACCCTACCAACATGGACAACGTTCGCGAACTAGTCACACCAGATGCTACTTACGTGTCTCTCAGCCTCAACAACCCCTCTCTCAAGCAAATCATGCCCTGGTGTGGTACGCACGACAAAGCCGGCCCCGCCGCCATCGTCGAAACATTCATCAACGTAGGTCGGCATTGGGAGACTAGAGCCTTTGACATCGAAGCTATTTTCGAGTCCGGAGAGAATGTCCAAGTCAATGGCACTTTCACCTATCAGTCGAAAGTTTTGGGCATTATCAAGAGCTCCCCATTCGCGATCTGGTGCAAGCTTAATGCCCAGGGGAAGGTGACATATATGAGATTCATGGAGGACACTTTTGGGACTGCGTCGACCTTTGAAAAGTCTGGGAAGAAGACCTACGCAGCTGATCCGGATGGGCATGAGGTTGAGCTTTAGTACTGTGAAATGAAAATGTCCAACATTCAGACTTATTATTCTTTCGAATAGCTCCTCATTTTGAACCGGCTAACGGCACTTGATCCCTGCTCGTATGCTAATATCCTTGCCCAAAAAAAAAAAAAAAAGCGCCAAGGGTATGTAAATGGGAAACGGAGAAAATGCTCGTGAAACCCACAAACACCATGCATTCTCAGACCTACGCATTCAGCCTCTGTGTTTCACTGCAGAGGTACTGATATTGTAGTATTATTTCCATCATTATCAATTTCTGCCTGTTTGTTGGAGAGATT
>Ga0335075_10012573_pt1 | contig 12781 bp, 13 predicted proteins | sample Lox_Sample_24_FD_206723 | JGI IMG/M metagenome (GOLD analysis project Ga0335075, IMG submission 206723) | Soil microbial communities from Loxahatchee National Wildlife Refuge, Florida, United States - Lox_Sample_2.4 | ecosystem: Environmental > Terrestrial > Soil > Wetlands | place: USA... | reverse complement strand
CCCGTCGAAACCGAGGAATAGAGCGGCGTCGGCGATCTCCTGGGTCTTGGTGTAGTTACGCTCGTGATATCGGTCTGTATCGACGCCCAACCGTGCCAGGGTCGGCAAATCCACCAGATGTAATGCCTGTTGGACCGATGCATGCAAGCGATGGGCGCGGAATGCCACCGCTGAAGGGAATGCCGGTTGCAGACTAAGGAGGGCATACATCTCAGCAACTGCGCCATTCCGCTCCAGGCTAGTGAAGAGTACATCAAATTTTCCGTTACACCAACGGCTAACGGACTTCCCTCCCAGTACCGGGTCGCGGCCGGATCGACCAACGCGCCATAGCGTCCCCGTATAAGGTCGCCGAGGGTGGGCGTCGATATGGTCGAGCAGTCGAAGGTCGCGCGCGCGCCGCGGAGGTTCAGGCATTCAAGTATATGCCCCAGTTTCCAGTGTCTCGATAACGGCCAATACTTCTTCGGTACGTCCGGCATTGATCAGGTCAATCGCTCGCTCACCATCCAACATTGGATGCGCTGCGTGGAGCCAGATCCGCGTTTCATCGGGGGTATAAAAATCACTAAGCCGATCCACTACATATCGCAGCTCAGCGATGACTGTTTGGGTACGGAGGTCCGGAGTGGACTTGCCACTTGACCAACGTGACACCGTGGCCGGAGAAACCGCGACTATGTTGGCAATGTCCTTGCCTTGCAGGCCGCCGTCGTCCCGAAGGCGGTCTAGGATTCTGCTGAGAGCTGTCGACATGTCTAATTCCGATCCCGTTTGCGGACCATATTCGCCGCCGTGGGCGGAGGGAACGCCAAGGAACGCGTGCTGTTTTCCTCGGTTTCTTGCAGGTTCTCCAAAACGGCCCGTAACCGATCAATCCGTGATGCGTTCCGTTCTAGAAGATCGAGCACGCTACTATCGGCGACCCGCAGCTTTGCGGCTTGACGGGCAAGACGATCGGTACCGGCCAGAGTATTGGTGACGAAGTCATGCACCCTACGCGGCTCGGGGACCTTGGATATCATATCGCACTGTAAGGCTCGTTGCCGCAGATAATGCCCCTTAGGGTCTCGCTTCGTATCCTCGAATCCATTTGCGCAACAGCGCGGGTCATTGCACGATAGCAATCGGCGGCCGCCCGCTACTTCCATGAGGATGTTGACCTGCTCTGGCTTTAGAAGCCGATCGATTCCTGGCAGGAGAAAAAAGCGGTTATTGCCTCCGCGCTTCTCGTCTGGGTCGGGAGGCTTCGGTGCCTTGTGCCAGCTGGAGGTATTAAATTGTTCCTGGGAAGCCACGCCGTGTACGATTCCGCCCGCACCACCAAACGCAAGGATTGCTGAGGCCGATAGTCCGCCTACGCAGTCGGAAATCACGGGCTTACCGAGCGGATGAAAATCGCGCGCGGCCGAGATATACTTTCGGACTGCTGCCGCCGTCGCGTTACTCCCGAAGCTTGATATCCGCAACCAGATGCTGTCAATCGGCAGGGATCCAACGGCCTTTACGAACTCCCGTCGTTGCGCCACGTCATTAAAGGAGGCACTTGAGGTTAACAGCGGATAGTCGATCGCGACATTCTGGCCGCCACTGCGATCGAGCTCACGTCGCAGGGCTTCACATGCTGCGCGATCAACTGAAAACCAAGCATCTGTACTCCCCGACAACAGGTGCGCGGGAGCGAGTACGCGCTTAATGCCGTTCTGAACTACGAAACGGGAGATCTTGCCAGCCAGGTCGAACTCGTTATTCCCGATGCGAAAATGCGTGGGCGTAAGCATTCCGTTTGGGTCCGCCCATGGCGCACCTTTCGCCACTCCTTGGTATCGACCGACGACAGAAAGCTGCGCTACGTCCGTATCTAAAACCAGCTCCCGTCCGTCCTGCTGAAGCGCGCTAATCAGATCAGTCTGACGGTTGAACACCCCGGCGTCGACCACGAAGCGCCGGTACGGCAGTTGGCCGGCGAGCAGGAATTGCTCGAGTGGTCGATAGCCCGAGTTTCCAATCCTGAGAAATTGGGCCACCGGCGCTGGCTGTCCATGCAGGTAGACGACGTTGCTCATCCCACCCTCCTGAGGGAAGATTGCATAGCGCTTTCACACCGTCAAGGGGATGAAATCGGAGGCTCCGACCCTTTGCAACCTCCGCGGATCCTGTTACATGAAACAACATGAGCAGGACCAACACGGCGCGTCGCGTGCAGCAAAGCCGAGAGCGGATGCGCGCGCGCGGGATGCGGCTGGTGCAGTTCTGGGTGCCGGACACGCGCGCCCCCGGCTTCGCCGAGGAGCTGGCGCGGCAATGCCGCGTGCTCGCCGAACATCCGGACCGCGAGCTCGACACATGGCTTGACCAACTGAACGAGGAGACGCTGGCCGACCTGGATGCCAGGGAAACCTGCCGCGAATGAGGCGCGGCGACCTGGTGACGGTCGCTCTGCAAGGCAGTCACGGCAAGCCGCGCCCGGCACTGGTGATCCAGGCCGATCTGTTGGCGGATAGCTCACATGTCGCCGTGCTGCTGTTGACGAGCGAGAAGCGGGACGCGCCTTTGCTGCGGGTGGAGATTCCGGCGCGCGAGGGGACCGGGCTGCGCGAGCCCTCTTGGGCGATGCTGGACAGGATCACGACGGCACCCCGTGCGAAGGTCGGCGGCGTGATCGGCCGGGCCGACACGCCGACGATGCAGACAATCAACCGTCTGCTGGCCTTGGTACTGGGCCTCGCTGACTGACGCCCCGCCCCGCCCCCACGCCCCCGCTTGCCTCCCGCCCCCGCCCGCGCCACTTTCCCCCGGTCACGCTCCGGGGGCCCGCATGGCGGTCAACAAGATCTATCCCGACTCCAAATCAGCCCTCGCCGGCTTGCTCCGCGACGGCATGATGATCATGTCCGGCGGGTTCGGCCTGTGCGGTATCCCCAGCGCGCTGATCGAGGCAATCCGCGACAGCGGGGTGAAGGACCTGACCATCGTCTCCAACAACGCCGGCATCGATGACGCCGGCCTGGGCCTGCTGCTGCAGACAAGGCAGGTGCGCAAGATGATCAGCTCCTATGTCGGGGAGAACGCAACCTTCGCCCGCCAGTATCTCGCCGGCGAGCTGGAGATCGAGTTCAACCCGCAAGGCACGCTGGCCGAGCGGATCCGCGCCGGCGGCGCGGGCATCCCCGGCTTCTACACCGCCACCGGCGCCGGGACGCAGATCGCCGAGGGCAAGGAGACCAAGGAATTCGACGGCCGCACCTATGTGCTGGAACGCGGCCTGCGCGCCGATCTCGCGGTGATCCACGCCTGGAAATCGGATCACGAGGGCAACCTGATCTACCGGAAGACGGCGCGGAACTTCAATCCCATCATGGCGACGGCCGCGGAGATGGTGGTGGCGGAGATCGAAGAGCTGGTACCCAATGGCCAGATCGACCCCGACCACATCATCACGCCGGGGATTTTCGTCAATCGCGTGGTGCCGCTCGAGACCGTGGACAAGCGGATCGAGCAACGCACCGTGCGCAAGCGGTTCTGAGAAGGAGGACGGGCAAATGGCCTGGACGCGTGATCAGATGGCGACCCGTGCGGCCCGCGAGCTGCAGGACGGGTTCTACGTCAACCTCGGCATCGGCATCCCGACGCTGGTGGCGAACCACATCCCCGAAGGCATGTCGATCCAGTTGCATTCCGAGAACGGCATGCTCGGCATGGGGCCGTTCCCGTTCGAGGGCGACGAGGACCCCGATCTGATCAACGCCGGAAAGCAGACGGTGACCGAGCTGCCGACCACCAGCTTCTTCGATTCATCTGCCAGCTTCGCGATGGTGCGCGGCGGGCATATCGACATTTCGATCCTCGGCGCCTTGCAGGTGGCGGAGAACGGCGACCTCGCCAACTGGATGATCCCCGGCAAGATGGTGAAGGGGATGGGCGGCGCGATGGACCTCGTCGCCGGGGTGAAGCGCGTGGTGGTGCTGATGGAGCACACCGCCGGGGGCAAGCCCAAGCTGCTGCACCACTGCACGCTGCCGTTGACCGGGGCGGGGGTGGTGGATCTGGTGATCACCGACCTGGGCGTATTCGAAGTCGGCAGGCAGGGGCTGACGCTGATCGACATCGCGCCCGACGTGACAGTGGAGGAGGTTCGCTCGAAGACCGAAGCGAATTTCGCGGTATCGCCGGCATTGAAGGTGGCGGCGTAGCAAAGCCACCACTGCAGCCACGAGGCGTCCAGGGTGCAACCGTATCGGCCGCCAGAAATAGACTGTCGCCAAATTTGGTGATTGCTAACCAACAGGCATTTATCATACGCCTTTTCCCAGCGTGGATGTGCGCCAGGGAACCAGGATGATCAAGCCAGACGACGCGGCAGGCCTCACCGGCCTCATTTATGACACCGCGTTCGACGAGCAACTCTGGGTGCCGGTGATGAACCGGATGGCCGACGCGGTGGGCGGCGGCGCAACCGCCCTGATCCGCAAAAACCTCGCCACCGGCCAGGGCCGTGGCTTGTTCGGACGCATCGAGGAGGTGCAGTTCACCGACTATTTCGGCCGCTTCGCGCGCGCCAATCCCCTCGCCAATGCCATCGCCCCGCTTGCCGCCGGCTCGTTCCTGATCGACTGGCAGGTGATGCGGAAACTGGAGTTGATGCGCTCGGCCTACTACAACGATTTCCTGTTGCGCCGGGACATCCACGGCGTTCTGGGCTTGATGGTGTGGCGCCAGGGCGCCGAGGCGGCGATCATCAATCTCACCCGGCCACCCGCGATGGGCGAGTTCCTGCCGGAACATGCCGAATTGCTCGCGCCGTTCATGCCACATCTGCGCCGGGCCGTGCGACTGGCGGAGCAATTGCCGACATGGCGCGGTCAGTCTGCCGGCTTCGATGCGGCGCTGGCGGCGTGGCATGCCGCTGTGCTGGTGCTCGATGCCGCTGGCCAGCTTCTGTACGCGAATGCCGCCGCAGAGCATATTCTTGTGGCGCGGGATGGCTTCAACGTTTCCTACGGCGTCCTGAGAGCCTCCGATCCCGAGGCCGCGGGCCGTCTGGAAGCAAAAATCCGCGCGGCCGTACAGGCGCGGTCGCCGGCTGGTGGCAGCGTCGCGGTCCCGCGGCCTTCCGGTCGCCGCCCCTATGCCGTCGACATTGCGCCCTGTCGCCCCGGGCGCACCGGCCTGTTCCCGTCGCCGGCACGCGTGGTGCTGACCATTGCCGATCTCGACGCCCGAGACGGGCCAGGCACCGAGGCCTTAACCGCCGTGTTCGGACTGACGCTGGCGCAAGCCTCGGTCGCGGCGATGCTCGCTCGCGGGCAGACCCTGCGCGAGATCGCGGTCGCGCTTGGGATCAGCCTTTACACGGTGCGGCGCCATCTTGCCGATGTGATGGAGAAGACCAACACCAACAGCCAGGCGGCGTTGGTACTTTTGCTATCGCGCATGCCGAAGGAGGACGGAGCAGCGGTGGCGTGGCATTAATGCCCCGTTGATCGGCCGGCCGCGGGGGCGGCGATTTGAACTTCAGAAATGCAGCGTTCGCCCATACGCAGCCAGCACCGCCTCGTGCATCGTTTCGCTGACAGTCGGGTGCGGGAACACGGTACGGATCAATTCCGCCTCGGTCGTCTCCAGCGTGCGGGCGATGGTGTAGCCCTGGATCATCTCCGTCACTTCGGCGCCGACCATGTGTGCGCCGAGCAATTCGCCGGTCTTCGCGTCGAAGACGGTCTTCGCCAGCCCTTCCGGCTCGCCCATCGCGATCGCCTTGCCATTGCCGATGAATGGAAAGCGGCCGACCTTTACTTCGTAGCCGAGTTCCTTCGCCTTTGCTTCGGTGAGCCCAACGGATGCGACCTGCGGCCGGCAATACGTGCAGCCGGGGATGTTGCGCACATCCATCGCGTGCACATCGTTCAGGCCGGCGATCTTCTCGACGCAGATAACGCCCTCATGCATCGCCTTGTGCGCAAGCCAGGGCGGGCCGACCAGGTCGCCGATCGCATACACGCCAGGCTCACCGGTGCGGCAGTATTCGTCGATCGTGACGTGGGTGCGGTCCACCTTCACGCCGGTGTCTTCCAGGCCGATATTCTCCACATTGCCGACGATGCCGACCGCGGAGATCACGCGATCCACCGTGATTTCCTGTGCCTTGCCCCCCACTTCCACGGTGACGGCAACGTTCTGCGCATTCTTCTTCGCCGCTTTCACCGCGACGCCGGTCATGATCTTCATGCCCTGCTTCTCGAACGCCTTATGGGCGAAGGCGGAGATTTCCTCGTCCTCCACGGGCAGGATGCGCGGCAGCACCTCCACGACAGTCACTTCGGCGCCCATGTTGCGGTAGAAGCTCGCGAACTCGATGCCGATCGCGCCGGAGCCGATCACCAGCAGCGATTTCGGCATGGCGGTCGGAACCATGGCGTCTTTGTAGGTCCAGACCAGCTTGCCGTCGCGCTCGACGCCGGGCAGTTCGCGGGCCCGTGCGCCGGTCGCCAGCACGATATGCGGCGCCTTCAGCGTGGCGAGCGGCTTGCCGTCCTTCTCCACGGCAAGGGTTTGCTTGCCGGCCAGCTTGCCGCTGCCGTCGAATACGGTGATCTTGTTCTTGCGCATCAGGTACCCGACGCCGTCGGAAAGCTGCTTCGCCACGGCGCGCGAGCGCTTCACCACCTTGTCGATGTCGAATTTCACGTCCACGGGGGCGAAGCCGAATTCCGGCAGCGTGTGCAGAAGGTGGCTGATCTCGGACGTGCGCAGCAGCGCCTTGGTGGGGATGCACCCCCAGTTCAGGCAGATGCCGCCGAGATGCTCGCGCTCCACCAAGGCGGTCTTCATGCCGAGCTGTGCGGCACGGATGGCGGCGACATAGCCGCCGGGACCGCCACCCAGAATCACGACATCGAAATTCTGATCAGCCATTCTCTGCTCCTTGCGTGAGCCGAACGAGCGCGTCGCCGCCAAGCTGCCGCACATGCCAATCCTGCATCGGTGTCGCGCCGAGGCTCTCATAAAACGCGATCGAGGGTGCGTTCCAGTTCAGCACACGCCATTCAATGCGGCGGCAGCGTTCCGCAATGGCGCGCTGCGCGAGGCGCCGCAACAGGCCAAGGCCGATGCCGCGGCCGCGATGGGTGGGCTCCACGAACAGATCCTCGAGGAAGATGTCGGACCGGCCGCGGAAGGTGCTGAAGGTGTAGTACCACAGCGCAAGCCCGACCGCATTGGTGCCATCGTGCGCGAGTAAAGCGTGGGCGCGCGGCTGCGGGCCAAACAGGGCGGTGTGCAGGTCGGCCTCGGTCATGACGACCTCGTGCAGCAGGCGTTCGTACTCCGCGAGGGCGCGGACCAGCCGTAGCACGTCGGGCACGTCAGGCGGTGTGGCATCACGGAGGGGGAAGTGGGGTGTCGGCATCGCCGTCATCCGTCATGGCCGGGTTTGACCCGGCCATCTACGCACCGGCGATCGTGCCGCTGCAAAGCTGCGGTCATACGCGCCCGATCCATGGGCGTAGATGGCCGGGTCAAGCCCGGCCATGACGGGGAGGCTAGAGTCCCTCGCCACCACGAGATCGTCACAGCATCAGACTCAGCGGATCCTCGACGATCGACTTGAACGCCGCCATCCACTGCGCGCCCAGGGCGCCGTCGGCGACGCGATGGTCCACTGTCAGCGTGCAGGTCATCATCGTCGCCACAGCGAGCGCGCCGTTCTTCACCACCGGACGCTGCAGGCCAGCCGCCACCGCAAGGATCGCCGATTGCGGCGGGTTGATGATGGCGGTGAACTGCGACACGCCAAACATTCCCATGTTCGAAATCGAGAACCCGCCGCCCTGAAATTCCTCCGGCTTCAGCTTGCCCGATTTCGCGCGCGCGATGAGGTCCTTCATCTCGTTGCTGATCGCGGCCAGTCCTTTCTGATCGGCCTTGCGTACGATCGGCGTGATCAGACCCTCCGGCAGCGACACCGCGACGCTGATATCGACGTCGTCATAGTACAGCGTGGCGTCTTCGGTGAACGTCGCGTTCAACTGCGGCACGCGGCGCAACGTCAGGGCGGCGGCCTTGATGATCAGGTCGTTGACCGACAGGCGGAATGTGCTGGATCCTTCCTTGGGCGACCTGGCATTCAGCTCCTCGCGCAATTTCAGCAGAGCGTCGAGCTCGATATCCATCGAGACAAAGAAGAACGGCACCACCTGGTGTGCCTGCGTCAGCCGCCGCGCGATCACCTTGCGCATGGAGCTGTTCGGCACGCCGTGATGCGGCGCGGTAATTGGCACCGGCGGCTGCCCTGCGGGCGCTGCCGGCGCAGGGCTGGCCGGCGCCGCGGTTTGCGGCTGCGCGGCGGCTGGCATTGGCGCGGTCGTGCCCCGGGCCTGAGCCGCCTCGATATCCGCCTTGACGATTCGCCCGTTCGGGCCGCTGCCTTTCAGCGTGCGCAGGTCCATTCCGGCTTGCAATGCCATCCGTCGCGCCAGAGGCGAAACGAAAATCCGGTCCTCGCCGGTATCATGGCCGTTGCCTGACCGTGCCGCCGGTTGTGCCTGCGGGGCAGGCGGTGTCGCTGGCGGGCCTGCCGTCCGGTTCGGCGCCTCTTGCGCCGGCGGTTCGCCGGTCTTGCCTTGCGAGCCTGCCGCGTGCCCGGGTGCGCTCGCCTGCGGCTTCGCGGCCGGCGGCGCTGCAGCGCCCGGCGCGCTTGCCGGCACCGACTCCCCTTGCTCCACCAGCACGGCGATAGGCTGGTTCACCTTCACGCCCTCGGTGCCGTCGCCAACAAGAATCTTGCCCAGCACCCCTTCGTCGACCGCTTCGACTTCCATCGTCGCCTTGTCAGTCTCGATTTCGGCGATCACGTCGCCGGCGCGAATCGCCTCGCCTTCCTTTTTCAGCCAGCGCGACAGCGTGCCCTCGGTCATCGTCGGCGACAGCGCCGGCATCAAAATGTTGGTCGCCATGTTCCCCGCGCCCCCTCAGACGATCTTCTTCACCGCATCCACCACCCAGTCCGGCTGCGGCAGCGCCTGCTTCTCCAAATTCGCCGCGTAGGGCAGCGGCACGTCCACGCCATGCACGCGCACCGGCGGCGCATCCAGCCAGTCGAACGCATGCTCCACCACCTGCATCGCGATCTCCGCGCCGATGCCGGCGAACGGCCAGCCTTCTTCCACCGATACGATGCGGTTGGTCTTCTTCACACTGGTCACGATCGTCGCGGTATCCAGCGGACGCAGCGAGCGCAGGTTGATCACCTCCGCCTCGATACCCTGCTTCGCCAGTTCTTCCGCCGCCTGCATCGCGACGCCGACCATGATGGAGAACGCGACGATGGTCACGCGGTCGCCGACGCGTTCAACCTTCGCACGGCCCAGCGGCACGATGAACTCGTCATCCACCGGACATTCGAAGGTGTGGCCGTAGAGGATCTCGTTCTCCAGCATGATCACCGGATTCGGATCGCGGATCGCCGCGCGGAGCAATCCCTTGGCGTCGGCGGAAGACCACGGCGCCACCACTTTCAGCCCGGGCACATGCGCGTACCAGCTCGCATAGCACTGCGAATGCTGCGCCGCGACGCGCGCCGCCGCCCCGTTCGGACCCCGGAAAACGATCGGGCAACCCATCTGCCCGCCCGACATGTACAGAGTCTTCGCCGCCGAGTTGATGATCTGGTCCATCGCCTGCATGGCGAAGTTGAATGTCATGAACTCGACGATCGGCCGCAGTCCGTTCAGCGCCGCGCCCACCGCCATGCCGGTGAAGCCATGCTCGGTGATCGGCGTGTCGATGATGCGCCTGGCACCGAACTCATCCAGCAATCCCTGGCTGATCTTGTACGCACCCTGGTATTGCGCGACTTCCTCGCCGATCAGGAACACGCGCTCGTCGCGGCGCAACTCCAGCGCCATGGCGTCGCGCAAAGCTTCGCGCACGGTGATCGGCTTGGTCGGGCCCCAATCCTTCTCCGGCGCCGGTCCCGCGGTTTCCACCGCCTCCTTGCGCTGACCCTCCGCCGCCTGCCGCGCAATGGCGCGCATGTCTTCCGTCTCGGCCGCAACCTTCGGCATCGGTGCCGCTTCGCGTTTCGGGGCTGCGTCTCGCTGCTGCTGCGGCGGCGCCTTCGCGGCCGACATGTCCTCCCCGTTGCCGCCCAGCACGGCGATCGGTGTGTTCACCGCGATGCCTTCGGTGCCTTCATCGACCAGGATCTGCGTCAGCCTGCCTTCATCCACCGCCTCGACTTCCATCGTCGCCTTGTCGGTCTCGATTTCGGCGATGACGTCGCCGGCGTGTACGTCATCGCCGACGTTCTTCAACCACTTCGCCAGCTTCCCCTCGGTCATGGTGGGCGAGAGCGCCGGCATGAGAATCTGCGTGCTCATCGCTCAGCCCTCCAGCAGCACGTCGGTATAAAGCTCAGCGGGATCGGGCTCCGGACTTTGCTGCGCGAAAGCGGCAGCGTCTTGTATGATCTGGCGCACCTCGTCCTCGATCTTTTTCAGCTCCTCCGCCGTCTCACCCATCGCCTCCAGCTTCTGCCGCGCATGCTCGATGCAGTCGTGATGCTCCCGCATTTCCTGCACTTCCTCGCGCGTTCGGTAGCGCGCGGGATCCGACATCGAGTGCCCGCGATAGCGGTAGGTTTTCATTTCCAGCAGATAGGGGCCATTGCCGGCGCGGCAATGCGCCACCGCCTCTCGCCCGGCGTCCCGCACCGCCAGCACATCCATGCCGTCCACCTGCGTGCCGGGAATGCTCCAGGGCACGCCATTCTTCGACAGGTCCTTCGATGCGGACGCGCGATCGATCGAGGTGCCCATGCCGTAGCGGTTGTTCTCGATCACATACACGACCGGCAGCTTCATCAGCGCGGCAAGATTGAAGCTTTCAAACACCTGGCCCTGGTTGGACGCCCCTTCGCCGAAATAGGTGATGCTCACGCGGTCATTGCCGCGATACCAGTGGCTGAAGCCAAGCCCCGTGCCCAGGCTGACCTGCGCGCCGACGATGCCGTGTCCGCCGAAGAAGTTCTTCTCCTTGCTGAACATGTGCATCGAGCCGCCCTTGCCGTGCGAATACCCGTCGCGCCGGCCGGTCAGTTCCGACATGACGCCCTTCGGGTCCATGCCTGTTGCCAGCATGTGCCCGTGATCGCGGTAGGAGGTGATGACGGTATCACCCTGCTCGATTGCCATCTGCATGCCCACGACCACGGCTTCCTGCCCGATATACAAATGGCAGAAGCCGCCGATCAGGCCCATGCCATAGAGCTGGCCGGCACGTTCCTCGAAGCGGCGGATCAGCAGCATGGTGCGGAAGGATTGAAGCAGGGCAGAGCGGTCTTCGGACGAACTGTCCTGCTTGCCGCGCTTGCCCGGTTGCTGTGCCGCCCGCGCCATTGCTCGCTCCTCTTCCCCGGGGGGATGGCTGTCACGTTGGGGCGAGACGTAGCGGCGGCTGGGGGCTCGGACAAGGATCGTGCGGACCGGCAGGGAATTGTGCAGTGCGAAAGGGAAATGGCCGAATTCGTGCAAATTTCTCGACGGTTGCGCTTGTTGCGGCGAGGCGGTTATCGGTGATTGATTGGTTCTTTGAAATCGGATTCGGCGCAACTTGCTTTCCAGCCCTGGATGCCTGGCGTTCCTGGAATCCGAAACATCATCGGGTTTTTCGCCAGCCGCTTGGCCGTCCCGCTGTCATTGCGCGGCTCCGAAGGGGCCGAGGCAATCGTGCCTCGGGGCAACATTGTTCGTGCGCCGGGGTGAGCGAGGTTGCTTCGCCGCAGCGCCCATTGCCGTTACACGAGGATTTACGCCGCAGATCGCGCGATGCCAGCGCCACACGATGCCAGCTTCTCGTGCATCCGGTCGTAGCCGCGGTCCAGGTGGTCCAATCCGCTCAGCACAGTCTCGCCCCGGGCACCAAGGCCTGCCAGGACCAGCGCCGCCGCAGCGCGGACGTCAGTCGCCGTGACGCCGGCGCCAGTCAAGCGCTCGACGCCGCGCACCCATGCTGTCCGGCCGTGGACGGCGATGTTGGCGCCCATCTTGCGCAGCTCGTCCACATGCCGGAACCGATGCTCGAATATGGTCTCCGTCACCGCGCTGGCGCCCCGCGCCATCGTAAGCATCGCCATGACAGGCGCTTGCAGGTCCGTCGCGAACCCCGGGTAGGGACGCGTCTGCACGTCGATGCCGACCAGGCCACTGGGACCGCGCCGCGCGATCAGGCCTGCTCCGCTTGCTTCGAGCATCACCCCCGCCGCGGCGAGAAGGGGCGCGGCCGCGCCGAGCAACTCGGCGCGGCCATGCTCCAGGAACACTTCGCCGTCCGTCACGGCGGCAGCGCAGGCGATGGTGCCGATCTCGATCCGGTCGGGCATCACCGCGTGGACCGCACCTGCCAGCGGCATCCCGCCCACGACGGTCAATACGTCGCTGTCGACTCCCTCGATCCGCGCGCCCATTGCGAGTTGCCCACCGGCCTGGCGGCCGACCCGCGGCTGGATGAAACTGGCGGGACTGGGGCGGCCGGGCCATAGTTTCTGGTTCGCCGGCAGCGAGGTCGGTCTTTCCTTGGTGCGGGACAGCCCGGTTGCGAGTTTGACCCGGGGACCTCGGAGCACCCCGACTGGAGCCAAGGGGCAGCGATGCCCTGGGAGCCCGCTTGTTAGAGTTCACCGTGAAGGAGGTCCCCACGCCGGCGGCATTGGCATGGAGGGAACCATGGAAGCGATCCACGATCGGGTTGCCGGGCTGGATGTGCACAAGAAGTCGGTGGTGGC
>Ga0335075_10012572_pt1 | contig 12782 bp, 13 predicted proteins | sample Lox_Sample_24_FD_206723 | JGI IMG/M metagenome (GOLD analysis project Ga0335075, IMG submission 206723) | Soil microbial communities from Loxahatchee National Wildlife Refuge, Florida, United States - Lox_Sample_2.4 | ecosystem: Environmental > Terrestrial > Soil > Wetlands | place: USA... | reverse complement strand
CAGGACTACGCGACCAACGTGACGGGTGGGCCAATCGACTGCGGTCATTATGTCCCCGAGGAAGCGCCGGATGCCGTTTTCAACGCATTCATGCGCCACTTCCGGGAGTGATGCTCCCACCCCCGTGATGGCCGCAAGACCGACGTGAAAGGATTGCGACCAGATTAGCGAACTTGCCCGCCACGGACTGATCGCCAAGAGCTTTGTCCCACCCCGGCCAATCTGCGAACTGCGCAGCCTGACCCGTTACCGCTGCAAGCTGGTGCAGGCCACGTCGGCAGAGCGCAACCGGCTGCTCAAGATGTTGGAGAGCGCCAATATCAAGCTGTCCAGCGTGGCCAGCGACGTGTTCGGCTGGGCGATGCCGCAGGCACTCGTCGAGGGCAAACAGACCCCCGCCGGGATGGCACAACTGGCGCGCCGGCGGATGCGTCGCAAGCTGGCTGAACTGGAGCGTGCGTTGCATGGCCGGCTGGAGCAGCACCACCGCTTCCTGCTGGACGTGCAGATGCGCCGGATCGAGGCGTTGGAGGCCGATGTCGCGGCACTCGACGGGCGGCTGCATGAGAAGCTCGTGCCATACAGCCGGCAGATGCGCCTGCTGAAGCAGATTCCGGGTGTTGACTGGGTGATCGCCGCGACCGTCATCGCCGAGATCGGCGTTGACATGACCATGTTCGTCAATTCCGTGCATCTGGCGTCCTGGGCCAGCATGTGCCCGGGCAGTTACGAAAGTGCCGGCAAACAGCGCGGCGGCAAGACGCGCAGGGGCAACGTTCACCTCAAGGCGGCGCTGGTCATGGCAGCGAACGCCGCAGGCAGGACCAAAGGAACCTATCTCGGCGACAAGCACCGCCGCCTCAAGGTTCGCCTCGGTGCCTTGCGAGCGAGCGTCGCCATCGGCCACAAGATACTGATCAGCGCCTACCGCACGCTGTCCGACGGCAGCGACTACAACGACCTCGGCGCCGGTTACCTTGATCAGCTCAACACCCACCGCACTACCGCCGACCTGGTCCGACGGCTGCGACAGTTGGGATACGACGTGCAGCTCACGCCAAAGGCCGCCTGATCGTGTGGCGACCATACCGCGCTCGGCCACCACTGTTAATTTTCATAGGAGGACGTGCGAGGACCACGGTGGGCCACGGAGGCTGAACTTTACTCACGCGTCGGTAATATAGGCGACATCTGGCGCCTGGAAGAATGATCGCACCAGTTGCGGCAAGCGCTTGATTTTGGCAAGCTGAGCTTCGATCTTGTGCTTCAGCTTCTCGCCCCTGCGCAGCGATGATCGGGCAACTCCGCTGCGCTTCATGTAGCTCCACACCAGTTCATCGGGGTTCAGCTCCGGGGCATAGCCCGGAAGGAAGCGCAGGGTCAGCATCCCGCTGGTCGATGCGACCTATTCCTTCACCAGCTTGGTCTTGTGCGCAGGAAGTCCGTCCACCACCAAGTGCACGGGCTTCGTGCGCCCCCGCATCATCCTCTTCAGCAGCTTGACGAACAGATCCGCGGTCCTCACCCTTTGGTTCCAGCGGAAGGTGAAAGGCCAGGGCGCCCGCGCGCGCCGCATCGGCATCGTCGCGCTGGCGCGCAAGCTGCTGGTCGCGCTGTGGCGCTATGTCGAGCACGGTCTGCTGCCGGAGGGCGCGGTGATGAAGTCGGCCGGCGCACACTGAGGCGGGCACCGGGGGTGTCGACGCAGAGTTTCGGTCGGGTCTGATCAACCCGGCCGGATCCAGGTGGGTGGGGACCGCATGGCCGGATGGCTGCAAGTTTTGCGGACCGCGCTTCAAGACCGGGCTTCCGCCTGCCGAGCCAATGCCCCGAGCAGGGGGATCATGGAGACAGCCGCACCTGTCGGCGACCGTATGTGTGTCTCTGTGGCTACGCTGCCGCAGCACGACTGATATGGCTTGGGCCTGGGTCAATCCGCTGGGGAAGATGAGGGACCATACGCCAAGCGATCGATGCCGACGGCATATGCGATGATGCTTGGTGGCGGCGGCGGCCTCAAGACCTCGCGCGCCAAGGGGCGGGCGACCCGCAAGCGGGCTGCGGGTCTTGACCCCGCTGCCGCCACCAAGAAAGCCGCTGTGATGCCGTTAAGAACGCGGCCGCATCGATCACACCAACCTGGAGAATTGCCGCTTGACAGGAGAAACCTCATGTGGGCCGGCCATGATGGGTGGGGGCGCGAGTTGTTTTCCGGCGTGGCCATCCTGTCGCTTGTGATAGGTTCCAACTTTGCTGGCGATGGCTTGCTCGATCCGCACGCGTGGTGAAAGCTAAGCGCCTTCAAGAAATCCTTCACCTGTGAGCTATCTCACAGCGGCCGAAGCACCCTCCTCGCATAAAAGTCCATGCGGCGCGACTTGACTCTCGCGGGGGCACGCCGCGAGGAGGGACGGCGATGCTTCCATTCCTGGTGGACAAGAACTGGTTCGAGAATTACTGGTACGGTGATCGGGTGCGCTCCAAGCGGCGGCCGCTCGCCATGAGCCTCACGCGGTTCGCTGTCTGCGTTGTCCTGGTGCTCGGAGGCGCTTTCGCTGTGGGTAAGCTCCACAGCACCGGTACGATGAGCAACGGACGCATCATGCATGGCCACAGTATGATGGAATAACTTGCTCGTCCGGACTCGAACTGGGCTGACCATGACGGGGCCATGGAGTTCAGGGATAGTACGCCCACGGCCGCGTGATCTGGTCGGTGCGTTCGAATGCGGCGATCTCGGCCGCGCTCTGCAGGATGAAGCCGAGCTGATCGAGTCCGGCCAGCAGGGGCGCCCGGCGGTCTTCCGCCAGCTCGAAACGGATCGGCGCGAGGCCGGGTACCTCAAGCACGCAACGTTCCAGATTCACCGTCATCTCGGCGGCATTCGCACGTTCAAGCGCCGCCGTGATGCGCTCGATCTCCGCCATCGGCAGGCGCAGCGGCAGCAGTCCATTCTGGAACGCATTGTCATGGAAAATATCACCGAACGACGGTGCGATGACGCAGCGGATGCCATATTCCATCAATGACCACACCGCGGTCTCACGGGAGCTGCCGCACCCGAAATTCGGCCCAGCCAGCAGGATGCACGCCGCTCGACTGCGTGGTTGGTTCAGCACGAAATCCGCTCGCTCGGCGCCGGTCCGATCGTAGCGCAGATTAGCGAACAACTTAACCTTCAGCGGCAGCTTCGCGGCTTCGTCGGGCGTCCGCCCCGGCACCAGGCTCGGTGCGATCAGGTCAGTGTTGACGTTGTTCATCAACAGCGGCGCCGCTACGCCGCGCAGCACGGTGAACGGTTCCATTACGACAGCATCCTCCGCACGTCGGTAATACAGCCGGCGATGGCTGCCGCCGCGACCATGGCCGGGCTCGCCAGATGGGTGCGGCTGGCCGGCCCCTGTCTGCCCTCGAAGTTCCGGTTGGAGGTCGAGATCGACCGCTGCTCCGGCCCGACGATATCGCCCCCGGCGGCGACGCACATCGAGCAGCCTGCCTCGCGCCACTCGAATCCAGCCGCCTGGAACACGTGGTGCAGGCCGGCCGCCTCGGCTGCCGCCTTCACATGCGCTGCCCCCGGTACCACCAGCGCTTTCACGCCGTCCGCCACCTTGCGCCCGCGCACCACTTCGGCCGCCGCCTGCAGGTCCGATAGGCGCGCATTGGTGCAGGAGCCGATGAAGGCGACGTCGATCCGGGTACCGGCGATCGGCCGGCCGGGTTCAAGCCCCATATAGCCAAGCGCACGGGCAGCCATCTCGCGCCGGCCGGCATCGGGGAACGCGGATGGGTCGGGTATCGCGGCATCGATAGGGACCACGTCCTGCGGCGAGTTGCCCCAGGTGACCTGTGGCGCGAGTTGCGAACAGTCGATGTCGATCACCCGATCGTATTTGGCGTCCGATTCGTCGAACAGCGTGCGCCAGTCCGCCATTGCGTGATCCCACAAGGCGCCTTCGGGCGCCAATTCCCGGCCATGCAGATACTCGAACGTCGTGTCGTCCGCCGCGATCAGGCCGCCCCGAGCGCCGAATTCAATCGACATATTGGCAACGGTCAGACGTCCTTCGATCCGCAATGCGCGGATCGCCGGTCCGGCGTACTGCACCACATGTCCCACGCCTGCATCGACGCCATAGCGGCCGATCAGCGCCAGGATCATATCCTTGGCATAGATGCCGCGGTTGGGCCTGCCGTTGAACTCCGCCCGCAACGTGCGTGGTTTGCGCATCACCAGCGCCTGAGCAGCGAACACCTGCATTACCTCGGTGGTGCCGATGCCCCAGGCCCAGGCGCCGACCCCGCCGCAACTCGCAGTGTGGCTGTCGCCGCAGACGTAAGTGCAGCCCGGCAATGCGAAACCCAGCCATGGCCCGACCACGTGGACGATTCCGTGGCGCGGGTCGTCGATGCTGAACAGGCGCACGCCGAATTCTTCACAGTTGCGTTGCATGGCGCGATTGCGCGGTGCGCTCGGCGACCAGCTATCGAGCGTTCGGCCCGGCAGCGTGGAAATGCCGTGGTCAATCGTGCCCAGCGTCAGGTCGGGCCGGCGAACCTTCAGGCCGCGCCGGCGCAGACCGTCGAAAGCAGGTCCACTGGTACCTTCCTGCGCGAAATGGCGGTCTATATGGATCAGCGCCCGCCCGTCGCCATAGTCCTGGATGACATGACTCTCCCAGATGCGGTCAAAAGGGGTGTTTGGCATCAGCCTGCGTCTCCTGGTGCAGTGACGGCGGAAAGGTCAGGCACGGCGACGGGCGCCAGCGCCTCCAGCGATTTCTGATTGGTTTCGATCCCAAACAGCGCGATGCCGACCGACAGTGCGAAATACATGCCGGCGAGCACGAACACGACGCCGCCGATCCCGTAGCTGCCATACAGCAGCACCACCACATACGGCGTGCCGATCAGCCCGGCGCGGCCCATCATCTGGCCGAGACCGCTGCCGCGGAACCGGTACTCGGTGGGAAACAGCTCGGGCGTGTAGCAGGCGAGGCCGAAGGTGATCATCAGGTTCATCGCTGCGACGAGCAGGAAGCCGCAGACGATGATGGCTGGGACCGTGGCGAGGAACGGATAGATCGCGCCAACCACGCCGGCGCCGGCGGCCACCAGGATGATGCCGCGGCGGCGTCCGATCCGGTCGGCAAGCAGCATCCCCAGCAGCGGACCGGCAATCGCACCGCCGCTCATCATCGCGTTGAACGCGAGGGAGCGAGTGACGCTGAACCCCTCGCGCACAAAGAAGGTGGGGATCCAGGAGGTGAAGCTGTACGAACCTACCAGCGCGACCACGTTGACCGAGATCGCCAGCAGCGTCCGGCGCACAACCGGCGGCGTGAACAACACGCCGATGGGCACCTTGCCGATCGGCGTTTGCGGCAGCACCACGACAGGCGGCAGTTTGCCGCCGGCTGATGTCTGCCGTTCGATCGACGCAACGATACTATCTGCCTCCGCGTTGCGCCCCATTGCCTCCAGCCAGCGCGGCGATTCAGGCAGCACCTTGCGTAGCCACCAGACGATCAGCGCGCCGAGCCCGCCGATCACAAACATCGCCCTCCAGCCGAGCCACGGAATGACCAGCAGCCCCACCTGGCTGACCACGAACCCGCCGCTGCTGCAGACCATGTTCACCAAGGCGATGCACCGTCCGCGCCGGCCCGGCGGGATGAACTCGGTAATCATAGAGTAGCCGACGACGTATTCGGCGCCGAGGCCGACCCCCATCAGGCCGCGGATCATGATCAGCCATGACATCGAAGGCGCGACCGCCGAGACCAGGCACATGCCGCCGAACAGCAGCAGGTTGAACTGATAGGCGAAGCGGCGGCCCCATCGGTCCCCCATCAAGCCTGCCAGGGCAGCGCCAATAGTGAGGCCAAGAAACGATATCGAGATGTACTGCGCATTCAGCGCGAAGCTTGACACGCCCTGCGCGACCAGCGCCGCGAGGACACCGGCCATCATCGAGTTATCGAACGTATCGAAGAACATCCCGAGGGCGACAAGCGTCAGCAGGTGCCGGTGAAACGGACCCATCGGCAACCGGTCGAGCCGGGCGGCGGCATTGACCGGCCGATGCGCGTCGTGCCCGAACGGTGCTTCCGGCATCAGCGTGCATCCTCCAGCACTGCCGCTGTATCGGCGAGTGCTCCGTCGGCCGGTGCCAGCGCCTCCAGGGACTTCTGATTGGTCTCGATACCAAACAACGCGATCAGGACGACCAGCGTGAGATACAGGACGGCGATCGCGCCGATCACGCCGCCGATGCCGTACGCACCGAATAGCGCAACGACCGCATAAGGTGTCATGATCAGGCCCGCGCGGCCGGCCATCTGCGCGACGCCGCTACCTCGGAACCGGTACTCGGTGGGAAACAGCTCCGGCGTGTAGCCGCCGAGTCCGAGCGCCAGGAACAGCGACATCGAAGAGACCAGCAGGAACCCGCACAGCATGATGGGCACGGGCGCAGTCAGGAACGGATAGACCGCGCCGATCGCCGCGCAACCAACGCCGGCCGCCATGATGCCGCGCCGCCGTCCGATCCGATCGGCAATGAACACACCCAGTAAAGGCCCGGCGATCGTGCCGGCTGTCATCGCCGCCGTGAAGCCGAGTGAACGGGTTACGCTGAGCCCCTGCCTGACAAAGAAAGACGGGATCCATGCGGTAAAGCTGTAAGCCCCCACAAGACAGGTCACATTGACCGCGATCGCCAGCAGCGTGCGTCGTATCACCGGTCGGGTGAACAGCACGGAGATCGGCACCCGGCGCGACGGCGGCGTCGATGCTGCAAGGATCGGCGGCAATGCACCGCTCGGCACGGCCTCCTGCTCGATCCGCCGCAGCACCTGTTCGGCTTCTTCGGTGCGGCCGACGCTCTCGAGCCAACGCGGCGATTCCGGAAGGCTGCGGCGCAACCACCACACCCACAGCGCACCGAGCCCACCGATAATGAACATTGCCCGCCAACCGAACGCGGGGATGACGATCAGGCCGGTCATCGAGACAGCAAACACGCCGGAACTGGAGATCAGGTTGAGCAAAGTGGTGAATTGTCCGCGCCGCGCCGGCGGCACGAATTCCGAGATCATGCCGTAGCCGACGACGAACTCGGCGCCGAGCCCGATCCCCATTATACAACGGATCGGGATAAGCCATCGCATCGAGGGCGCGACGCTGGCCAACAGGCACATCAGTCCGAAGATCAGCAGGTTGAACTGGTATGCGAAGCGGCGGCCCAGGCGATCGCCCAGCAGCCCGGCCGCCCCGGCGCCGATGGTCAGGCCGAGGAAGGTGGCCGAGATAAAGCTGGCATTGTGACCCATCGTGGACCAGCCGCCGGCAACCATCGCCGCCAGCACGCCGGCCATCATGGAGTTGTCGAAACTGTCGAAGAACATGCCAAGCCCGACGAGCCAAAGCACCCGTCGGTGGAATGGGCCTATCGGCAACCGGTCGAGCCGGGCCGCCGCGTTGACCGCTCGATGCATCGTGGACGTTCTCCCGACGGTCAGCCTAGCGCCGCCGCGGGTTGCGCCGGAATGCCAATTTTCTCATGCTTCCGATCAGGTTTTCTCAACAGGCCGTGGACCGGGGCATGGGCCGCTTGCTGCCGCCGCTCAATGCGCTGCGCGCCTTCGACATTGCGGCGCGGACAAACAGCTTTACGTCCGCCGCGCGGGAGCTGGGCGTCTCGCAGGGTGCGGTCAGCCGGCACATAGCGCAGCTTGAGGGATTTCTGGGCGTCGCGCTGTTTACCCGCGACCATAGCAAGGCGCGATTGACCACCGCCGGAGCCGAGTATGCACGGGCGATCGCCGATACGTTCGACGGGGTGGAGCAGGCAACGCGCAGTATGCGCGCGACGCAGCAGCGGCGGCCGCTGCGCATCAAGTTGTTCCCTTCGGTCGCAATCAAATGGCTGATCTCCAGGCTGGCGGAGTTCCACGGATTGCATCCCCAGATCGACGTGCGCATCACCACCACACCAACCCGGGTTCAGCTCGATCCGGCCGAGGAGGATTTCACCATCCAGATCGGCGATCTGCCGCAACTCGGCGTGCGCTATGACAAGCTGATCAGCATCGAGCTGATGCCCGTCGGCGCAGCCGCGTATCTGCAACGTCTGCCGGCAGTGGAACGGGCGGACGATTTGCTGCATCATGTGTTGCTGAGTTCGATCCAGCGGCCGCATGACTGGCGTCTGTGGTTCGAGCGCGCCGGCGTCGCCGCCGGGGAGATCCGCCAGGGGCTGCGGTTCGGCAATTCGGCACTCGCGTATCAGGCGGCGATCGACGGCATGGGCGTGGTGATCGCGCAGAAGGAGCTGGTGCGAGACGATCTCGCCTCTGGCCGGCTGGTTCCAGCGCATCCGTTCGCCGCCGGCAATGGCGAGGCATACTATCTGGCGAGCGCCGAAACCGCGCACGCAGTCCCCGAGGTCGTAGCGTTCCGCGCGTGGATCCTTTCGAAGCGCAGCATCGTGCCGGCGTGACGCAGTCCTCCGGCCGGGCCAGCTCCAGCCAGCCCCTGGGCTACGAGAAGGGCCCGGGCGGTTTCGGGCGAATATCCGTCTGCGCCACGCGATCTCGCCCCGGACTGCGTCTGTGCAGTTGCTGCCAGATCTCGGCGTCACGGTCGTAGAAGTCTTGACGAAGTTGCAACGTACCGTCGGTACCCACAAACGCGGTCTGGTAAACCACGAACACCGGCACGGGCGGTGACAGATTGCTGAGGGTGGTGCCACCCATCACGATTGCTTGATTGATCGTGTCCATCGGCTTCTGCAGCAGCAGAGCGGCCAATTCGCGCGGTTCTTCCACCCGGATGCATCCATGGCTGATGCGGCGGTCCTCGCGGTTGAACAGGTATTTGTCCGGGGTGTCGTGCAGATAAACGTCGAACCGGTTCGGCATGTAAAACATGAGCTGTCCGAGCCCTGCGTCGGGTCCGGGAAGTTGCTCCACCCCTCCATCGGGCAGGATTACCATGTCATTCCGCATCAAATAATCTGGGTCGTGCATGATCTTCGGCATGATCTCCCGCGCCGCGATGTCGCTCGGGATCCTCCACGGAGGGTTGAACTCAATTCCCTCGATCGTGGCGCGGAACTCCGGGCTCTGATTGCGCTTGACATCTTCGCCGACAATAACCGGCGTAGAGAAGACCGGCTGATCGGCGCGATAAAGTACTACTCGTTCGTCGGCGACGTTGACCCAGACGCGGTCAGTCGGCAGCTGCCGAGGCAGCCAGCGTTGGCGTTCAAGGTTTACCTCAATCGTGCGCAAACGGTTCGCCGTGGCCCCGTCGCCGACCGGGGTGCCCGAGCGATGCCTGTGCAAACCGTGGCGCGGCGCCAGGTAGGTCGGCGTCGCCCGGTAGGCCACCGTCGTCAGTGCCATCGCCTCGATCACTGCCACCGCCGTGCCCGAGCGATACCTCTGCAAAGCCTCGCGCAGCGCCAGGTAGGTCGGCGTCGTCGGCGCCAGCGCCTCGATCACTGCCGCCGGATCGGGGCTGTCGATAGCGGCATCGAGCGCGGCAGCGACGTCGACCGGCCCAGGCGTCAAAGTCTCGTCATCGCCTCGGCGCTCAACCGGCACGGCGCCGCGGGCGAGCGCGTCGGCATACGAGAGGAAGGCGTCCGACAGCAACAGTTCGTGATCAAGCGGCGACAATGCCGCTGTCTGCCACAGTAGGTTCGCGTGAAACAGCTCGGGGTCGAGACCCTGATCGTCGGCGCGCCATACGGCATTCACCAGCGAATTCGCCTGCGCTTGCCGGGTGGTCCATACCGGCTCGAAGTTATGGCGGGCGTAGAAGCGCCGCAGCAACCCGGCATTCAGCGGTTCACCGGCGACGACCAACTCAGGCGCGCCGTCGATCAGATTGCCAAGTTCTGTGTTGGCATCTGAGGCTGCCACGGAGAGTGCCTGGGGATCGGGATCCTGATCCGGATCGTCAGCGCACCCAGCAAGCGCACATGCTGCGGCGAGAGCGATCATGCCGCCTGCAATCGTCGCACGTCGGGACACGAGAGCCGGAGATACGGAAGTCAATGGCTTGTGGCGACCCCAACCGGCCTTGTGCCACGGCGCGCGAACGAGTACCACTTGCTGACCTTTGCCGACCCACTCAGCTCAGCCTGTCGTTTTGACTCTTAGCTGAGAATCGCGTTGAGATTAAGGCTATCTGCGAGCGCTTCAACCAGGGAGGAACGGATGTTCGACCTTTCCGAAACACTGGCCCGCCACAGGCTGTACCGTAAAGCGGCAATGATCGCCGTCGTGGTTCCCTTGGCGCTCCTCGGGGCGTGTGCTTCGCAGCAGCCCGCCCCGCCGCCGGCACCGGTCCAGGCCGCGCCTCCGCCTCCGCCTCCGCCGCCAGCTCCGGCCCCGGCTCCGCCGGTACGGGGTTAGTCAGCGGCGCGCCGTAAGGCGCAGCAGACCGAGCCTAGAACCGTCGACCCGATACCTGACTGCACGCTTGGCTGGTCGCAGGTGGGTGCGCGGCGAAATGGGCCGCGTACCCGCCGCCGACGATCGGCGTTTGACAGGCGGTTGCCAGACAGCCGCGTAGCGTGGGTTGCGCTGGTGCTACCGTGTGCCGCAGCGGCGGCGCGGGTTGACGTAAGGCACCCCGGCTGCGCATTGGCGGTTCAGCCTGCGGCGGTCGCATCGGCGACAGGCGATCTCTAGAAAACGGGGCGCGGGCAGGAACGTCGTCCGCCGTGATGAGAGCACGGATGGCAGGCTGATTGTGTGTGGGCGGCAAAAAGCAGCCTGCCAAGGTCGAGGCTGAGCGCAATCAATCCGTCAGCCGCGCGGATGGTGGAGCTGAGGGGGATCGAACCCCTGACCTCCTCATTGCGAACGAGGCGCTCTCCCAGCTGAGCTACAGCCCCATCCGGCGCCGGAAAATGCTGTCGCATACGGGTGGTGTCAAGCAAAGCGGCAGCTTGTCGTGGCATGTCTCGTCACGAGACGCCTGACGCGCGTCTTTCGAGCGGGCGCGCGGGTATCAGCCTACGCCCGGCGCCCTCACCCGGTTCGCTTCGCGAACCGACCTCTCCCGCAGAGCGGGAGAGGTGGACTTGCGCTGTCACTGGCGCAATCCGATCCGCCCGACGACCTTCCCCGAGCGCGGATCAACCAACACCACGCGATCGGCGCCGCCGCCCTGCAACTCGATCGCCAACCGGTCGGCGACGGCGGCCAGGCCGGCGATTTTCGTGCCCGCGGGCTCATCCAGCACCAGCGCCGCACCAGGGGTGGTTGCGGGCGCGGCGGAGCGCTTGATGATCGTCACGACAAGCACGGTCGTGCCGAGCAGGATCAGCACGCCCATGCCGACAGTCAACGCGGTCAGAACGCGCATGTCCCACCCTCCCTCGCGCGCGGTCCCGATCCGCGTTATCCGGCGGCTGTGCCCGATGCCGAACCCTTGTCCGACTCGCTCCGCATCCTTGCCGGCAAGGAGGCCGAGGGCGAGCGCGTGGACCGGTTCCTCGCCGCGCGCATCGGCACGATCTCGCGGGCGCGCGTCAAGTCGCTGATCGAAGCCGGGCAGGTGCGTCGCGACGGTGCCCCGCTCGGACAGCCCGCCGAGCCGGTGCGCGTCGGGGCGGCATATACGATCAACCTGCCAGCGCCGCGCCCGGCACGTCCGTTGCCGCAGTCGATTCCTTTCCCGATCCTCTATGAAGACCCCCACCTGATCGTGCTCGACAAGCCGCCTGGGCTGGTGGTGCACCCGGCGCCAGGCAACGAAGACGGGACGCTGGTGAACGCGCTGATCGCGCATTGCGGCGCGCAGCTTCGGATCGGCGGCGAGCATCGGCCGGGGATCGTGCACCGTCTCGACAAGGACACGTCCGGCGTCATGGTGGTGGCGAAGACCGAGCTGGCGATGCTCGGGCTGACGGCGGCCTTCGCCGCACGCGACCTCGACCGCGCCTATCTCGCGTTGGCCTGGGGGCTGCCCACCCCGGCGGATGGCGAGATCGAAGGCGCCATCGGCCGCGATCCGCGCCAGCGCAAACGCATGACGGTACGCCGGCACGGCGGCGGGAAGGCAGCGCTCACCCGCTATCGCACCAGCCGTTCCTGGCATGCGGCGGTCGCGTTACTGGAATGCCGGTTGGCGACCGGGCGGACGCACCAAATAAGAGTGCACCTGAGCGCCCGGGGCCATCCGATCGTGGGCGATCCGGTCTATCTTCGCCGGGTCCCCCAGTCGGCACGGCTGGTCCCGGAACCGCTGCGGACAGAGCTGCTCGACTTCCCCCGGCAAGCCCTGCACGCGTCGCGGCTTGCCTTCGCCCATCCTGATACGGGGGAGCGGCTGTCATTCGAGACCCCGCCGCCGGCGGACATGGCGGGCTTAATCGCATCGCTCGATCGTGACATGCGGACGCCACAATCCTGACCCAATAGGTCAACATTGTTGACAGGACTAGTGGAGTCCTGTATAAGACTTACATCGAAGCGCATGGCCGGGCCGCTTCGATTCGCCGAAGCCTCGGCGAGCGATCCGGTCCCAGGCCGCCGCGGTGGCGGGGCCAGCACCCGGGACGTAACATCCCTGCCACCGTGTGGACTGTTATTCAGTCCGCGGCGTTTATGCCTATGCCGTGTTGGGTAGGACACAACGCCGCCTAGACGAAAGGAGCCGAACGTGGCCTCTGCCGTCCTTAATATCGCGCCCGAGGGCAACCTCTCGCGGTACCTGCAAGAAATCCGCAAGTTTCCCATGCTGTCGCCCGAGGAGGAGCT
>Ga0335075_10012570_pt1 | contig 12783 bp, 9 predicted proteins | sample Lox_Sample_24_FD_206723 | JGI IMG/M metagenome (GOLD analysis project Ga0335075, IMG submission 206723) | Soil microbial communities from Loxahatchee National Wildlife Refuge, Florida, United States - Lox_Sample_2.4 | ecosystem: Environmental > Terrestrial > Soil > Wetlands | place: USA: Florida... | reverse complement strand
TTGGTGACCGGGGCCAGCAGCGGAATCGGTGCGGCAACCGCGCGCCTGCTGGCCGAGCGCGGGATGCGAGTGGTGGTCAACTACCTCCGAAGCCGCGAGGCGGCCGAGGCGGTCGTGGCCGACATCAAGGCGGCCGGCGGCCACGCCATGGCCGTCCAGGCCGACGTGCGCGACGCGGCGGCGGTCGCGGCCATGGTCGAGCGCGTCGCAGCGGCCTGGGGCGGCGTCGACGTGCTGGTGGGCAACGCGCTCACGCCGTACGCGATCAAGCCGTTCGAGGACATGACCTGGGAAGAGCTCGGCGGCAAGCTCGACGACGAGATGCGGGCCGCGTTCGTGGTGACCAAGGCCGTGCTGCCCGCCATGACCGAACAAGGGTGGGGACGGCTCATCTACCTCAGCGCCGTCCTCAGCCGTCAGCCCCGACCGGGCTTTATCACGCTGGGCACGTCCAAGGCCGCGCTCGTTCAGTTCGCCCGGTTCCTCGCCCAGGAGCTCGGCCCCCGGGGCATCACGGTCAACGTCGTCGAGCCCGGCCCGGTGTCCGATACCGGCATCTCGCATGTGCTCAACGAGGAGCTCAGGCAGCGGCAGATCGCCGCCACTCCGCTGGGCCGCCTGGCCCGCCCGGGCGACGTCGCCGAGGTGATCGCCTTCTACGCCAGCGAGGGCAACGCCTTCATCACCGGTACCACCGCCGCGGTTAACGGCGGAATGTCCATGTACTGAGGAGAGAAGCTCATGCACACCATTGATCTTGCCTACGTCGGGCGGGGCCTGCACGAGGAGCTGGTCGCCTACATCGCCGACCAGGAGGACTTCTACGCCGACGAGGGCGTGCACGTCGCGCTGCGCGACGGGTGCGACTGGGACGTGGAGCGGCTCCGCCGCGGCGCCTGCATCGGGCTCGGCCGGGCGCTGCTGTCCCGGCTGACCGGCGGCATCGGCTGGGTCGGGCTCACCGTCAACACCCACCGCCCGCTGTTCTGGTTCCTCGCCCGCCGCGACGTGACCACGCTGTCGGATCTGGCCGGCCGCCGGCTTGCGGTGCACCCCGCGCACACCCCGCCCGGCTGCTTCGCCCGCATCGTGCTGCGCCAGGCCGGCCTCGACCCGGACCGCGATGTCAACCTCGTCGTCCAGTCGCCCGGCGACTACGGCCTGTACCTGCGCCAGCTGCGCGACGGCGAGATCGACGCGGCCTACGTCGGCAGCACGATGGCGCCGGAGGCGATCGCGGCCGAGTACGGCTGGCATATGCTGGCCTGGGTCGGCGACCATTTCCAGATCCCCACCGTGGGGGTGGCGGTCGACCCCACCTACACGCAGCCGGACGACCCCGCCATCCAGGCCGTCGTGCGCGCCCACCGGCGCGCCCTGCAGGTGATCCAGAACGATCCCGACACCACCGTCCGGCATATGCGGGCGTTCCACGGCCAGCACACCGCTGACGAGACCCGGGCCCATTACAAGACGTTCATCGCGCCGCATTACACGACCGACGGCCAGGCCGACCTCGCCATCGGGGCCGCTGCCATCCCGGCCGTCGCGGCCGAACTCGGCGTGCCCGCGACCTTCACGGCCGCCGATTTCTACCGCACCGCACCCTGAGACTCTCCGGAATCATGGCGGCTCCCGGAGGGGTCTCGACCCGTGGCGGCGCGCGGGCGTCCCTGATCGACGGGCTGGCGGTGCGGCCGCGCCGCCGGGCGGTGGCCATCGGCACCTTTGACGGCGTCCATCTGGGCCACACGAGGGTGATCGCCGGCTGTGACACCGTGCTGACCTTCGATCCGCATCCGCGATCGGTGCTCGCGCCCGGCCGCGTCCCGCGGCTGCTGACCGACGCGGCGGGCAAGCACCGCCGGATCGCCGCCTTGGGCGTTCGGGAGATCGTGGTCATCGCGTTCAACCGCGAATGGGCGGCGCTGGACGTCGCGACGTTCGTCGATGAGCTGATCGTCCGGCGGCTGGGCGCGTTCTCGGTGTCCGTCGGCGCCGATTTCCGGTTCGGCGAGCGCGCCGTCGGCGATGCCGGCGCCCTGGCGCAGGATCCGCGGTTCGTCACCACCGTGGTGCCGATGGCGACGCTCGACGGGGACGTGATCTCCTCATCGCGGATCCGGGATCTGCTCTCCGCGGGTGACGTCGAGGGAGCCGCACGGCTGCTCGGCCGCCCGCACACGCTGCCCGCCCACGCGCTGCCCGCCCGGGCGGTGACCGCCCGGGCGGCGCCGAACGGCGGTATGAGGATCGACCCCGCCCTGGCGATCCCGCGCCCCGGCCGCTACGCCGTGACCGTCGACGGCGTGACGGCCGACGCGACCGTGTCCGGTAACGGGGTGATCGAGCTGGGGCGGCGGCCGTCGGCCAGCTCGGCCGAGGTGTCGTTCCTGAGCAGGATCTGATGGATGGGGGCGCATTCGGTGGCACCGTTCGAAGCGAGCGCATCGCCGCGGCCAGGGCCGCGCGCCGTCATCCGCAGGAAGCTGGCGGCGCCGGTTCTCGGTGACCGAATGGTCACGCGTGACCGGGTGACCAACCGGATTCACGCGCAGCTGCGGCGCGCCAACGTGCTCGCGGTCTATGCGGCCGCGGGTTCGGGCAAGACCACCGCTGTCGCGATGGCCCTGCGGGACCTCGGCCGGCCGGTGGCGTGGCTGTCGCTCGACGGCACAGAATCGGCGGCCGGGCGACTGCTGCTCTATATCGAGGCGGCGGTGACGCCGCACGCGGCGCAGGCGAGCGGCGTGGCGACCGACGCGCTGGCGGCCGGGATCTTGCTCGGGGAGGCGACCGGCCTGCTGGCGGAGAGCCTGCTCGGCACCGGACTGGTCCTGGTCTGCGACAACGCCGAGCGGATCATCGACAGTGAGCAGGCGCTCACCGTCTTGTCCGCGCTGGCGCGCTATGCGCCGGCCGACGTCGGGATCGTCCTCATCTCCCGGACCGCACTGCCGCTTGACACCGGCTCGACCGGCGAGCTGAGCCGAGTTGCCGAGCTGACCGGCCCGGAGCTCGCCCTCGACCTCGAGGAGGCGGCCGAGGCGGCCCGGCTGTCCGGCCGGCCGATATCGGAGGCGGCGGAGACCATGCGCGTCACCGGCGGCTGGGTGGCCGGGGTGCTGTTCGCCGGCGGCGCGGCGGCCGATGCGCCGTCCCGGCTCCGGGACTACCTCACCACGCACGTCCTGTCCGGGCTGCCGGACCGCGAGCGGCGATTCCTGATCTGCACCAGCTTGCTTGATGAGGTCACCGTCGATGACGCGGTCGCCCTCGGCCTCGAGGACGCGCCGCGGCTCATGGCGTCGCTGCGGCGCCGGCACCTCCCCGCCACCTGGCCCGACGACCGGACGCTGCACGTCAGCCCGCAGCTTCGTGACCACCTGCGGAAGCTGCTGGCGGAGGAGGACCCGGCGCAGTTGCAGCGGCTGCGCCTGCGGCACGCCCGGCTCCTGGTCCGTCGCGGCGAGCAGGAAGAGGCCGTGCACGCCTTTCTCGGCGTCGGCGCCGCCGAGGAGGCGTGGGCGCAGGCGGCGGAGGTGCTTCCGCGGCTGATTGAGCGCATGGACTTCGGGCCGGCCGCGCGGTGGCTCGACCAGCTGCAGACGCCCGCGCGCTCGCTGAGCCCGCGGATCGGCGCGATCGTGCTCCGGGTCGCCTTCGCCCTCGAGCAGGCCGGGCGGGGCGTGGACCTGTTCACCCGGCACGGTCACCGCTGGGCGGCCGAGCTCGCCGCCGACGACCAGGACGGCTCCGGCGAGGCTCTGGTGCTGCTGACGTGGTGCCTGTGGCACGCGGGCCGGACGGCCGACGCCGAGCAGGTCGCCGACCTGTTGCCGCCGGGGCGAACCAGGGACATCGCCTTCACCATGATCGCGCTCAGCCGGGATCAGCCGCCACCTGCCTTCCCCACGTTCGCCACCACCCGGCCGGGACCGCTCGACGGGCTGCTGATGCGGCTGGCATTCCTGCGCGGGCGGCTGACCGGACTCGACGATCCGGGCGCTCACGGTCCTTGGCGCAGTGTGCTCGGCGTCCCCTGGGTCATCGCCGGACTGCGCGCGACCGGGCGGATTGAGCAGGCGATGGCCCTCTACGAGGCGCACCGCGGCGATGCGCAGCCGCTGTGGCTGCACTCGCTCGACGCCGTCGAGCTCATGCTCGACCTGGGCCGCGGTGAGGACGCGTGGCGGGCGCTGCGGCACAGCCGCGAGCTGGTGGCGGCGACCGGATCCCAGATCTACCTGGTTCAGCTGCAGCTGATGGAGGCCAAGGTATGCCTGCGCTTGCATCATGACCCCGAAGCGGCGCATCGCGCCCTGGACGAGGCCGAAACGTGCGGGGCGGGCAGGCACGCCTTCACCCGCGAGCTGGCCTGGCTCTGGCGGGGGCTCGCGTTCCTGCTCCAGCACCGCGACACCGAAGCCCGCGACGTGCTGCACCGGTGCGTGCAGAGCATGCGCCAGGCCGACCGGATGCTCGAGATCCCCACCGCCGCCTGCTACCTGGCCGAAGCTCACTGGCGGCTCGGTGACGAGGACGCCTCCGACGAGTCGGCGGCGCTGGCGATCAGCGTGGCGCAGGACCGGGGCTCGTCCCATCTCCTGCTCACCGCGCTGGCGGACGTGCCCGCGGTGGCGCTGCGCGGCGCCGACACCGAATCGAGCCCGCTGTCGCCCTGGCGCGAGCTGACCGCGTCCCTGGCCAATGACCGTCGGATCACGGCCGCCGGCCGGACCCCGCGGCTGATACTCGAGGATCTCGGCCCGCCGGAGCTGCGGCTGGACGGGCAGACCGTGACGCCCCGGCTCCGCAAGAGCGTCGAGCTGCTCGCGTACCTCCTGGCCAGCCCCGGTCATCAGGCGACCCGGTCACAGCTGCAGGCGGCGCTGTTCGACACCGGCAACGAGTCGGCCGCCCGCAGCTATCTGCGGCAAGCGCTGTACCGGCTCCGTGAGGTGCTGCCGGACGACCTGACCCCCGCGCTGCGAGGAGACCGATTCTGCCTGCCGGGACCCGACCTCGTCGGCAGCGGCGCGACCGAGGTGCTGGCGGCGTTCGCGCAGGCCGGCCACCAGGACGGGGAGGCGCGGGCGGACACGTTGACGACGGCGCTGGCCCGGACGGAGCGCGGACCCTACCTCCACGGCCTGTCCGGTGACTGGGTGGAGGCCAGGCGGGCCGAACTCGACGAGTGGGTCCTGCGCGCGCGGCTGGACCTGGCCAAGGTCGCGTCCCGGCTCGGCCGGTATCGGGAGGCGATCCTCAACGCCGACGCCGTGCTGCGCCTCGATCCCTATCGGGAGCAGGCGTGGCTGCTGCGGATCACCCTGGCCCAGGCCAGCGGCAACGACGATCACGTGCTCGCGCTCTACCAGCGCTACGTGGCCACCATGCGCGAGCTCGCCGTCCCGGCGTCGGCCCAGGTGCACCTGCTGGTGACGCGGTTGCGGGCGTGACCGCGCCGATTTCCCAGCCGGTAACGGGCTCCGTGGCACAGTGGCCGCAGATCCGATCGTCATCGGCGCGCTCTCCTGGAGGTAATGATGGACGGCCCGAAGCTTCTTCCCGTGCCGGCTGACCCAGCGGACGTCGGTCCGCGTTTCCGCCAGGCCATCTCCCGGTTCACCACCGGGGTCGCCGTGATCACCACCCGCACGGCGGACGGCCCGGCCGGCATGACCGCCAGCGCGGTGGCATCGCTGTCGATGGATCCGCTGCAGCTGCTCGTCTGCATCGGGTCCACGCTCCCCACCTGCCAGGCGATCATCGACTCGGGGCATTTCGCGGTCAACGTGCTCGGCGAGGGCCAGCAGCACCTCGCGACCCGGTTTGCGACCCGCCGGAGGGACAAGTTCGCCGGCGTCGCGCTGCGCGCCGACAGCGACACCCCGGTGCTCGTCGACGCGATCGCGCACTTCGTCTGCGCGGTTGGCGGCGCGCTGCCGGGCGGCGACCACACGATCGTCGTCGGCTCCGTGCTCACCTGCGATCACGTTCCCGGCACGAACCCGCTGGTGTACTTCGCGAGCTCGTTCGGCAGCCTCTGCGACCCGGCCGCCCACGCCAGGGACGCTTTCGACTGGCAGTTCGCGTCGGCGATGTGACCGCCCTGCGCGCTCGATCGGCCGTTGTCGTCCGGACCCGGCTGCGGCCTCCCGTCGCGCACCCGGACGACGTGCCCCGCACGCGGCTGCTGGCCCGGCTCGACGCGGTCCGCGAGCCGGTGACCGTGCTGGCCGCGCCCCGCGGGGCCGGGAAGACGGTCCTGCTCGGGCAGTGGGTGACGCACGGGGTCGACCGCGGGCGCTGTGGGTGGGTGAGCCTGAGCGGCCACGACGACTCCCCGGCGGGCGTGTGGTCGGCGATCCTGGAATCGGTCCGGCCTTGCTGCGCTGGCGTCCCGGCCGCCCCGGCGGCGTTGCTCGACGACCAGACGACCCTGTTCACCGAGATCATCCCCGAACTGCTCAACGCGCTGGCCTCGGCAGGCCCGCTGGTTCTGGTGCTCGACCGGCTGGACGCCATCGACCACCCCACGACCAGGGCGACGTTGGACGAGTTCGTCCGCCGGGTCCCCGACTCCATCCGGGTCGTGCTGTCGACGGCCCGCCCGCCGAGCGGGCCCGTCGCTGCCCTGCGCGCGGCCGGGCGGCTGACCGAGTTCGACGAGGACGATCTCCGGCTCGACCTGGCGGAGACACGGCAGCTCCTCGCGGCCACGGCCCGCCGCCCCGTCGGCGCGACCGAGGCCTCAGCGGTCCTGGGCGACTACGACGGCTGGGCGACCGGTGTGCGGCTGGCCGGCCTGGCCCTGCGCGACCAGCCAGCCGGCGCCCGGCTGCCGCATCCACTCCGCTCGGTCGAGGACTTCTTCCGGGCCGAGGTGCTCGAATGCGTCACCTCCAGGCAACGCCGGCTGCTCTTGCACAGCAGCGTCCTCGGTGAGCTGACGCCCGATCGTTGCGCGGAGGTGACGGGGATCGGTGACGCCGGCCAGACGCTGGCGGCGCTGGCCGCGTCAACGCTGCTGCTGCGGCGGACCGGGTCCGGGCTGCGCTGTCACCCGGTGCTGCGGCGGGTGCTCGGCTCGGTGCTGTCGGCCGAGCAACCCGACCTGGTGCCCGTGCTGCACGCGCGGGCGGCGGAACGCCTGCGCCGCGACGGCGATCCGGACGCCGCCTACGAGCATGCCCAGCTGGCCGGGCTGCCCGAGGTCGCGCTGCGGGCGGCCGTCGAGGCCTGGCCTGCGGCCGGCCCGCGGATCCTGCTCGCACGGATCGACCGGCTGCCGGGGGCGGCCGCCGGAGCCGACGCGATCGCCGCCGCCGCGGCCGCCGAACTGGCCTGCGGCAACCCCAGCCGGGCAGCCGCCCGGCTGGCCGGCGCGGGCGCAGGCCACCGCGCGGCGCTCGCGGTGCGGGCGTGGCTGGCGCTGCAGCGCGGCGACCTAGCCGGGGCACAGCGCGACGCCAGCAGCGTGCTCGGTCCCAGCCGGCCGGAGGGCGCGGGGCGCTGGTGGCTGACCCTGGCCGACGCCGCCCTCGGCACCGCCCGGGTATGGGACGGGCAAGCGGCCGACGCCGTCGGCACGCTCGCCGCGGCGGCTCGGCAGGCAGCCGGGGTCGGCTACCGGGACGTCGCGGTCCGGGCACTGGACGCGGGCACCGCCGCGCTGCTGCTGACCGGCCAGCCCGCGGCGGCGTTCGAGTCGGCCGCGGAGGCGGTCGCGCTGCATGAACGGGAACCAGCGCGGTGCGCCGCTCCTGTCATCGCCTACGCGTGCCTGGCCGCGACGGCAGGCGCCGGCCACCCGGCGATTCCGTGGACCGCGGGCGACGACCTTGAACCCCCGGCCCCGCATGCCGAGGCGTTCGCGTCCCTCCTGCTCGCCCGTGCCTTCAGCGCCCAGGGGGACGCTCGGCGGGCGCGGCGCGCCCGCGCGCAGGCCCGCGGCGCGCTCGCGGGGCTGCCCTCCGGCCCGACGCTGGCCGCGTTGTTCGAGGAGCAGCGGTGCGGCGGAATGCTGGATCTCTGGCCGACCGCGCTGTCGGACCGGGAACGCGCCGTGCTCCGTGCCTTGTCCGGGCCGCTCACCCTGCGAGAGATCGCGGCCGAGCTGCACGTCTCCCATAACACCGTGAAAACCCAGGTACGGTCGGTGTTCCGCAAACTGGGCGCGCACGATCGGGCCGGCGCCGTTGCCCGCGCAGCGGCCGTTGCCGCCGTGGGCGACGCCGGGCCGCCGGGCGGACAGCCACCCGGCGGCCCCGGACTGCGCACTGGCGCGAGTGAGGCGCCCGCGCACGGTCAGCCGGTCCGTGCGTCCTGCCGGCGTGCGTAGACCGCCTGCTCGGCGTAGCCCGTGTTCGTGTCCTCGATGGCCGGCTCGATGCCGCAGATCTTCCGTGCGAGGTCGGTCATCGGCCCGGTGGGCGACATCTCGGCCCGGGCCATGGTCAGCATCCGGACCGCCAGCAGCGGGGTCCCGTTGAAGTTCTCGAACACGGTGATCCGGTCGCCCCAGTCCGACAGGAACATGTCCCGGATGACCCGGCTGATCTTGAGCCGGTCGTGCGGTCGGCCGACCGGGCCCGTCTGCAGCGGCTCGAGCCACCGGCGCAGCTCGGGTTGGTTCCACTGCTGCTCGGTCGGGAAGATCAGCGCCGACCGCCCGGCCAGGTCGATCAGCTCGTTGACCATCCGCGGCACGTGCTCGATGTAGTGCGCCCGGCCGAAGTCGAACAGCAGCACACTCGGCTTGTACAGGCCGCCCGGCGTGGTGAACCCGTCCTCTTCGCAGGCGATGACGTGGGCGCGCATCGTCTGGTGGAAGCCCACCAGCTGCGCCAGCCGGGCCTGGACGGGCGGCAGCTGATAGGTGCCCACGTGCTCGGTGATCAGCAGCGCCAGGCCGAGCATCACCTCGGCCCGCACCTGCTGGCGGACGAGCGCCTGGTAGTGCAGCCAGTCGAAGACGCGCTGCGGGTACAGCGAGGCGTGCTTCGGGTTGCCGATGTGGAAGACCCGGTTCCACGGGATGAACACGTCGTCGAACAAGATCACCGTGTCAAGCTCGTCGCCCTTGGCGGCCAGCGGGTGCTCCTCGTGCCGCCCCTCCTTCACCGTGCTTTCCCGGCAGACCATGGTGACGCCGGGGGCATTCACGGGGACGGCGCCGAAGATGATCTGCTCGCTGGGGATGCCCGGCCGGAAGAACACGCCGATGTGGATGTAGTCGGCGAACGGCGCGCCGGTCGCGATGGCCTTCACGCCGCGCACCACAATGCCGTCCTCGCGCGTCTCCACGACCCGCAGGGCGGGCGATTCGGCCTGCGCCGACTCGCGTGACCGGTCCGCTTGCGGGTCGACGAAGGCCGGCGCCGCGTTCAGGTCGCCGGCGACCATCAGGTCCCAGAACTGGAGGATTCCCTCCGTTAGATCGCGTCCCTGGGTGCCGAGCGCCTGCTCGCTCCACGGCTCAGGGTCGTCCACGTAGGTGAGCAGCGGGTAGTTGTTCACGTCCGGCGTTCGCGGCGCCGCCCCGCCGTCGAGCTCGCGGATCACCGTCTCCAGATAACGGCGCTTACGCCGCAGCTCGTCCTTGTTCGCGTGCCGGAACCACATCATCGAACGCCGCTCGCCGTCGTCGTCGACGAAGGTCATGATGTCGGTCAGGTCGGGCCGGTGATGCAGGTCGTAGAAGTCGGCGATCCGCTTGGCGTAGTCGCGCGTCTTCGGATGGGTGGCGATGTTGTCGATCTTCTCGTCCCCGACCCACACCACGCGGCCGTCGTCGAGTGTCTCCAGATATTGCTTGCCCGTTCGCAGCACAGGTCGTCCTCTCAGGTCAGTGGCGCCCGGTGCGCCGGTACCGACCATGACCGGGAACGGGGTGAGCTGAGCGCGGTCGGGCGGGGTGAATCTACATTCACGGGCGGTTTCGCGTTGGTTAACGCCCCCGTGGCTAGCCTCCTCACGCGAGCGGGACGTACGGCTCGATGGGAGGAGCGCAAGCGATGAAATTGTCACTTCAGGCAGGCCGGTGCGAAGGGTATGGGCTGTGCGAAGAGGCGGCCCCCCGCGTGTACCGGCTGCCGGAGTCCGACAACGAGGACGTCGAGCTTCTCGTCACCGATGTCCCGCCGGAACTCGAGGTCGACGCGTCGGCCGGCGCCCGTGTCTGCCCCGTCGCCGCGATCTTGCTGACCCGGTGAGCCGATCCCACCTGGTGGTGGTCGGCGCGTCGATCGCCGGGGTCACCGCGGCCGAGTCCGCCCGGACCGCGGGGTTCGACGGTCGAATCACCCTGGTAGGCGCGGAAGCCCATCCGGCCTACACCAGGCCCGCCCTCTCGAAGGCGCTACTGCGCGGACACCAGTCGGCCGAGACGGTCCTGCTCCCACCCATCGACGCGGAGGCCGAGACACGACCCGGCGTCACCGCCACCGCCCTGGACGCCGAGCGCCGGCGCGTTGCCCTGTCGGACGGCGAGTGGATCGAGTACTCGGAGCTGGTGATCGCGACCGGCGCCCGCGCCAGGACCCTCAGCGACCTGACCGGCACCGGCGCCCGCACCGGTGAGGGCAAGGAACGCACGCTGAGATCCCTCGATGACGCGCTCGAGCTCCGCCTGGCCCTGGGCTCGGCCGCCTCGGTGCTCATCATCGGCGGCGGCTTCGTCGGAACCGAGGTCGCGTCGGCCTGCCTCGAGGCCGGGCTCAGGACCGAGGTCCTCACCCTCGACTCGCGGCTCGTGCCCCAGCTCGGCGACGACCTGGCGGAGCTCGTGACCCGGCGCGCCATCGCGGCCGGCCTGCGCCTGACCCGGGTCGCCGGTCCGCTCGAGGTGCCGCCCGGCCAGGGCGACCTGCACGTGGTGCGCAGCTCGGCCGGCCAGCATGAGGCCGACATCGTGCTCACCGCGGTCGGCGACCAGCCCAACCTCGACTGGCTCGCGTCCGCGACCATGCGGCGGGGCGGCGGGATCGTCGTCGACGAGCACTGCCTGGCCGCCCCGCACATCTTCGCCGTCGGTGACGTGGCCCGGCTGATAACCAGCAGGCGGGTCGCCGCCCGGACCCCCTTCTGGAACGCGGCGCTCGACCAGGCCCGGGCGGCCGGAGAAGCCATAGCGAGGGGACGCGCTGCCGCGCCGTACCAGTCGCGCCCGTACTTCTGGACCGAAGCGTTCGGGCTCGCGATCAACATCGCCGGCCCGATTCCCGCCTCCGGGCGGCTGGAGACGCTGGAGGGAGATCTCGCCGCGGGGTCGGGGCTGTTCCGGTGGAGCAACGGCCACGGCCGCACGGCGGCGGCGGTCAACCACCGGCTGCCGATCCGGAAGCTCAGAGCCCTCGCGTCATCGCTCGCACAGCCACGAAAGGGATAAACAATGACCGCAAGCCTCGAAACGGGCGCCCCGAGCAGCGACATCGACCTGTTCTCGGACGAAGCTCTCACCAACCCGTACCCGCTGCAGAAGGTCCTGCGGGACCTGGCGCCGATCGTCTATCTCGAGAAGCTCAACATGTTCGCGCTGATGCGCTACGAGCAGGTGCGCGCGGCCCTCGACGACTGGGAGACGTTCTCGTCCGCGGACGGAGTCGGGCTCAACGACGAGATCAACCAGGCCATGGCGGGGACGATCATCAACACGGATCCGTCCCACCACACCAGGCTGCGGACCGTCATCTCGTCCCGGATGGCGCCGCGCGCGCTCAACGACATGCGGGCGGACATCGACCGCAAGGCCGACGAGTTCATCGCGCGCCTCCTCGCGCGGACGGAATTCGACGCGATCACCGACCTCGCCCGCGTGTTCCCGGTCACGGCGGTCCTGGACGCGCTCGGGTTCCCGCTCGACGGGCGCGACAAGCTGCTGCACTGGGGCGGCGCCAGCTTCAACTCCATGGGCCCGGCCAACGCCCGCTGCGCCGCCTCCTTCCCTGCGGCAGCCGAGATGTTCACCTGGCTGGCCACCAAGTGCACCGCCGACGTCATGATCCCGGGCGGGTTCGCGACCACCATTCACGAGGCGGCCGCCCGGGGCGAGATCCCCGCCGATTCCGTCGCCCACCTGCTGGCTGCCTACGCCATCCCGTCGCTGGACACCACGATCAGCGCCATTGGAAGCTCGATCTGGCTGTTCGCGCAGCACCCGGATCAGTGGGATCTGATCCGGGTGGACCCGAGCCTGATCCCGCGCGCCTTCGCGGAGGCCCTTCGACTCGAGTCACCAGTCCCGTTCTTCGCCCGCACGACCAGGCGGCCGTACTCGGCCGGCGGGCTGTCGATCGAGCCCGGTCGTCGGGTGCTGGTCTCGTACGCGTCGTCCAATCGAGACGAGCGCAAGTACGCCGATCCCGATCGGTTCGACGTGACCCGTGACAACGCTGACCACATCGCCTTCGGCTACGGCATCCACAGCTGCCCCGGCCAGAGCCTGGCCAAGTTCGAGGGCTTCGCGATCATCGAGGCGCTGGCGCGACGGGTCGAGCGGTTCGAGATCATCGGCGAACCCAGGCTCGCGCTCAACAACATGACGCGCTCACTGGGCTCGCTGCCGGTCCGGGTCAGGCTCGCTGGCTAGCTCCCCCTCGAGCTGCAAGTTGGGCACCAGCGGCGACAGCCACCGCGGCAGCCACCAGGCGCGGGCGCCGAGCAGCGACATGATCGCGGGCACGAGGATCATCCGCACCAGGGACGCGTCGATGAGCACCGCGAACGCCATCCCGAGGGCGAGCATCTTCACCGTCGGGTCGGGATTGATCACGAAGC
>Ga0335075_10012568_pt1 | contig 12784 bp, 7 predicted proteins | sample Lox_Sample_24_FD_206723 | JGI IMG/M metagenome (GOLD analysis project Ga0335075, IMG submission 206723) | Soil microbial communities from Loxahatchee National Wildlife Refuge, Florida, United States - Lox_Sample_2.4 | ecosystem: Environmental > Terrestrial > Soil > Wetlands | place: USA: Florida... | reverse complement strand
CCGGCTCGTTCGAAAATTCCTGCCTGAACTCGGTGTAGGCCGTCTGCTGGGACACGTAATACACGTGCTCGACCTGGGGCATGGAGGTCAGCTGCTGGTACAGCTGGCTCCGCTCGGCCGCGGTCGAGGGCCCGTTTTGCTGGCACTGCGGTTCCGGGCTCGTCTTGATGCACAGGTAGATCGACAGCTCGACCTTCCCCTGCCAGTAGGTCCGTGTCCTGTCCACCTGCTTGACGAACAGCAGACCCGTGCCGAGCAGGGAAAGGCTGATGGCCACGACCACGATGAGCGCCATCGTCATGGTGAGATTCCGGCGCAGCCCGATCCAGATTTCGGAGAGGACGAACTGTGAACGCATACTGGCTGGTCCCTTGTAGGTTGGCGCCGCGCCATGGCCGCGGCGCGGCGGTGACAGGTCAGTAGGCCTGGCCGTACACCCCGCGTGACTGGTCCCGGACGACCTTGCCGTATTCCAGCTCGATCACCCGCTTGCGCATGGAGTCGACGATGGCCGCATCGTGCGTGGCCATCACCACGGTCGTTCCGGTCCGGTTGATCCTGTCGAGCACCTTCATGATGCCGATCGAGGTGGCCGGGTCGATGTTCCCGGTCGGCTCGTCGGCGAGCAAGATCATCGGGCGGTTGACGAACGCGCGTGCCATCGCGACCCGCTGCTGCTCGCCACCGGACAGTTCGTCGGGCATGCGGTCGTGCTTGCCCTCCAGGCCGACCAGGTCGATGACCTCGGGGACGACCTTGCGGATGAAGCGCCGGTGCTTGCCGATGACCTCGAGGGCGAACGCCACGTTCTGGTAGACGTTCTTGTTCGGCAGCAGCCTAAAGTCCTGGAACACGCAGCCGATCCGGCGACGCAGATAGGGCACCTTCCAGTTGGTCAGCCGCGCGAGATCCCTCCCCGCGACGTGGATCCTGCCCTCGGTCGGCCGCTCCTCCTTCAGCACCAGCCGGAGAAAGGTGGACTTACCCGACCCGGACGGACCGACGAGAAATACGAACTCGCCCTTGGCGACCGATAGGTTCACGTTCTCCAGCGCGGGCCGGCTCTGATTCGGGTAGACCTTGGTGACGTTATCGAAGTTGATCACGGGACCATCACAGCGCTGTAGGTAGGGGCCCAGGACCGCGGGTGCTGCCGCCGAACTGCGCGACATGCGGGTAACCTGGTTAAGGCCAGGGAACAGTCTAGAGCGAAACTGGCAACTAAGGCCGTAACATCGCGGCAAGTGCCGAGGCGCGCCAGCCGGAAGGGGTTCCGATGAGCTGCGAACACCTGATCTGCGCTCAGTGCGCCGGGCCCGTGGTGGAGGGTCGGTGCCCGGCGTGCCGCGCGGCGCGCCAGCATGTGCACCACCAGCATTTCAGCGCCTCGCCACAGCTGATCGTGGCCGGGTTGCTCGTGCTGGCATTGCTGTTGCTGCTGGCCATGCACCTGGGTAGGTAAGACCCTAGCGTCCGTTCTGGCGCAGCCAGCGGATCTCGGCGTCGATGAAGTCGTCGATTTCCCCGTCAAGGACCGCGGGCGCATTGCCGGTCTCCATGTCCGTCCGCACGTCCTTGACGTTCTGATACGGGTACAGGACGTAGTTGCGGATCTGAGTGCCCCAGGCCCGGCCGCCGTCGCCGCGCAGCGCGGCCATCTGCTCGGCCTCCTCCTGGCGGCGCCGCTCGAGCAGCTTGGCCTGCAGCACGGCCATCGCCGAGGCCCGGTTCTGGATCTGGCTGCGCTCGTTCTGGCAGGACACCACGATCCCGGTGGGCAGGTGAGTGATGCGGACGGCCGAGTCCGTCGTGTTGACCCCCTGGCCTCCGGGCCCGCTTGAGCGGAACACGTCGACCCTGATCTCGTCCTCGGGGATCTCGATGTGGTCGGTCGGCTCTACCACCGGCATCACGTCGACCCCGGCGAACGAGGTCTGCCTGCGCCCCTGGTTGTCATACTTCGAGATGCGCACCATCCGGTGCGTGCCGTGCTCGCCGCGCAGCGTCCCGTAGGCGTACGGCGCCTTCACCGCGAAAGTGGTGGACCTGATCCCCGCCTCCTCCGCATACGAGGTGTCGTACACCTCGGTCGGGTACTTGTGCCGCTCCGCCCACCGCAGGTACATCCGCATCAGGTTTTCCGCGAAGTCGGCCGCGTCCGCGCCTCCTGCCTGCGCGTTGATCGAGATCAGGGCCTCCCGGGCGTCGTACTCGCCGTTGAGCAGCGTGCGGACTTCGAGCTGGTCGATCTCGTTGCGCAGGGAGGCGAGCTCGCGCACCGCCTCCTCCCTGGTCGGCGCGTCATCCTCGCTCTCGGCCAGGTCGAACAGCACCCGGGTGTCCTCAAGCCGCTGGCGCAGGCCGGCCAGCCGGGAGAGCTCAGCCTCCAGGTAGGACAGTCGGCGGGTCACCTTCTGCGCGCGTTCTTGGTCCGCCCACAGCTCAGGGTCGGCGGCTTGCTCGCGCAGCCCCTCCGCCTCTTTCTGCATGGCGCCGGGATCGAGCACGGCCTCTATGCTGCCAAGCGTCGAGGTCAGCGCCGCGATCTCGTCGCGGGGATCGATACCAGCCATATCGGCAAGCCTACGCGAGGAGCGCAGGCAGAACTCCCAACCAAGGCCTCCCCCAGGCCAAGTCTCCCCGAGCCAAGTCTCCCCGAGCCAAGTCTCCCCCGAGCCAGAGGCGCACGGCGCCGACTGCCCCCAGCGAGGCGGAGGCGCCTCAAAAGGCGGCCGGAGGCGAGCGGGAGAATAGAGTATCCTGCCTTAGCGTGACACTCGGCAGGGGTAGGACCAGCCATTACCTCAGGGTCCTCGGCTCGGCGGCGCTGGCCGCCGGGGCCGTGCTGGCCGCCGCGGGGTGCAGCCAGGCACCAGCGCCTGCCAGCGCGGCCGGCGGCACCTCCCACGCCCTCACCTTGGCCGCCGCACAGGCCGCCTACAACCACTACGTCACCATCAGCACCCAGTCCGCCGCGCAAGGCAACGAGGTGAAGATACTCGCGCTCACCGCCGACGAACAGTGGTCCTATCTACACACCCAGTACGCGACGCTGGCCGCGGCCGGGACGCCGGTGCCGACCTACAAGTACGGCCGGCCGGTCTTCTACGTGCCGGCGCTGGCCGGCTATCCCTACTGGTTCCTGGTGGCGGTACCGGTCAGGACCGACACGAAGGGCCAGCTGGGTCCCGCCGTCAACACCCTCATGCTGTTCCAGCGGTCAAGCGCGACCGGGATCTGGACGCTGAACGGGACGGCGGTGCTCGATCAGCCCCTCCCGGCGATCGCGCGGGACAGCGAGGGCTATGCCGTCAACGTCACCAACGGCGATCCGAACCTGCTGTTGCCTCCGTACCTGGTCGGAGCGACACAGGCGGCCGTGGTTGACGAGGGCGCGGCCAATCCGGCGTCCGCCGTGATCGCCAGCGGGCCGCTGACCACCGGGCTGTACGCGACGCAGACCGCGCAGGAGAAGTCGCTCACGGCGCAGGGCCTGACGTACGAGTTCCTGCTCCAGTCCGCCTCATATGCGGAGTACCAGATGCAGACGGCCAACGGCGGCGCCCTCGTGCTGTACGCGATGTACCTGAACACGCAGACCGAGCACCCCGGCGACGTCGCCGGGACGCCGATCCAGGTTCCGGCCGCCGTCCGCCCCCTGCTCACCGACCCGACCGCGGTTGGCGTTCACGGGGTGGTCGCGAACTTTACGTTCGAGTACGCCGCGGTCGACCCGCCGTCAACGGCCCACGGCGCGAAGGTAAATGTGATCGCCTCCAGCGGCGGGCCCACCTACGGACACGCGTACTGAGCTAAGCCTGCGGCAGGGAGCTGGAGGCGACCAGGGTCCGAATGGCGCGCAGGGCGACCGACAACGTGGTGAACGTGAAGCGCTCGCTCTCCCAGATCTCGCCGAGCATCTGGGCCGCCATCGCGACCGCCGCCTCGTTGTTCGACGCCCACGCCGCCAGCCGCTCCTCGGGCGTCCGGGGGACGCCCGAGCCGCTGAACCCGAGCACGTCCCGGGTGAGCGAGGCGTGCGCCGCGTACAGGTCGTCGCGCAGGGCCGCGCGGGCCATGGTGGACCAGCGGTCCTCGCGGGGCAGTGCCGTGATGCGGTCCCGCAGCCGGGTGATCTGGAGCCGGTCGGCCAGGTCGAAGTAGACCTCGGCCGTCTCCTCGATGGGCCGCCCCGACAACGAGGCGACCTGGACGATGTCGAAGGCCGAATACGTCGGCACCATCGCCGCGACGCGCTCGGCCAGGTCGAGCGGCACGCCGAGGGACAGGTAGGAGTCCCGGCGTTCCTCGACCCCGGACAGATCCCGGCCGGTGAGCAGTTTGGGCAGGCCGGCCCGCACGGTCCGCACGCCGTCCGCGAAGAACCCCACGGTGGCCTGGATGTCGAATGGCGGGCGGCGGTTGTGCAGCAGCCACCGGACCGCGCGCTCGGTGAGCTTGCGGCCCTCGAGCAGCAGGGTGATCTGGGCCCCGAGGCTGACATGGCCGTCCAGCCCCTCGACCTGCTGCCAGAAGGCCGGCATGTCGAACACGTCGCGGGCTACCAGCCAGGCCCGGGTGATGTTGGGCACCGACGCGCCGGTCTCCTCGATCAGGCGGAACAAGAACGTGGTGCCCGACATGTCGACCATCTCGTTGACCGCCGACGTGGTGATGATCTCGCGGCGCAGCGGATGCGATTGCATCCGGTTCGCGAACTTGACCCGCAGCTGAGCCGGGAAATAGGCGTCAAGCACCCGGCGCAGGTACGGGTCGTCGGGCACGCCGGACGCCAGGACGTCATCGCCCGCGGAGATCTTGGTGTGCGCGAGCAGCAAGGCGAACTCGGGGTTGGTCAGGCCGCCGCCGGACGACCTGCGCTCGGCGATCTCCCGCTCGCCTGGCAGTTCGTCCTGGTCCGGGTCGAGGCGCTTGTCCCGCACCAGCTTGCGCAGGTACCTCGCGTGCACGTGCAGCAGGCCCGCCGCCTGCGCCCGGGCCGCGGCCAGCGCCATGTTCTGCCGGTAGTTGTGCCGCAAGACCAGGTCGGCGACGTCGTCGGTCATGTCGTTCAGCAGCTGATGGCGGGCGGCCGCCGGGATGTCACCGGCCCTGATCGCGTCGGCCAGCAGGATCTTGATATTGACCTCGTGGTCGGAGGTGTCCACCCCGGCCGAGTTGTCGATGAAGTCGGTGTTCACCAGACCGCCGGCGAGCGAGTACTCGATCCGGGCCGCCTGGGTCAAGCCGAGGTTGCCGCCCTCGCCGACGACCCGCGCCCGCAGCTGCGGCGCGTCGATCCGGACCGCGTCGTTGGACCTGTCCCCCACGTCGGCGTGGGACTCGCGGGTGGCCTTCACGTAGGTGCCGATCCCGCCGTTCCACAGCAGGTCGACGGGGGCGGCCAGGACGGCCGAGATCAGCTCGTCCGGGGACAGCGCGACGATCCCGGCGTCGAGGCCGAGTGCCGTGCGGGCCTGCGGCGAGACCGGGACCGACTTCGCGCCGCGCGGCCAGACCCCGCCGCCCGGCGAGATCAGGGCCGGGTCGTAGTCGGCCCACGAAGACCGCGGCAGCGCGAACAGCCGGGTCCGCTCGGCGAAGCCCGCGGCCGGATCGGGGTCGGGATCGATGAACACGTGCCGGTGGTCGAACGCCGCGACCAGCTTGATGTGCCGCGACAGCAGCATCCCGTTCCCGAACACGTCGCCGGACATGTCGCCGATGCCGACCACGGTGAAGTCGTCGCTGTCCGGGTTCATCCCCAGCGCCGCGAAGTGGACCTTCACCGACTCCCAGGCGCCGCGCGCGGTGATGCCCATCTTCTTGTGGTCGTAACCCTCGGACCCGCCGGAGGCGAACGCGTCGCCGAGCCAGTAGCCGTAGCGGGCGGCGACCTCGTTGGCGGTGTCGGAGAAGGTCGCGGTGCCCTTGTCCGCGGCCACGACCAGGTACGGGTCGTCGCCGTCCCGCCGGACCACCTGCGGCGGCGGGACCACCTGGTCGGCCTCGATGTTGTCGGTCACGTCGAGCATCGCCGCGATGAACGTCTTGTAGCAGGCCAGCACCTCGGCCTGGTAGGCCTCGCGATCGGCGGGATCGGGCAGCCGCTTGCACACGAAGCCGCCCTTGGCGCCGGAAGGGACGATGACCGCGTTCTTCACCTCCTGCGCCTTGACCAGCCCGAGGACCTCGGTGCGGAAGTCCTCAAGCCGGTCGGACCAGCGCAGCCCGCCGCGCGCCACCCGGCCGAACCGCAGGTGCACCGCCTCCAGCCGCGGCGAGTAGACGTAGATCTCGAACCTCGGCCGGGGCTCGGTCAGCCCCGGTATGCGGCCCGCGTCGAGCTTGAGCACCAGGGGCAGCGGCCCGCTCACCTCACCAGGGCTCTGGGTGCGGTAGTAGTTGGTCCGCAGGGTCGCGTCGATCAGCGCCAGGTACTGGCGCAGGATCCGGTCGTGGTCGAGGCTGACCACCTCGTCGAGCTGGCCGCGGATCTCCTCGGCGATCGCCTCGCAGCGCTCGGCCGCGCCGGCCTGCCTGGCCGGGTCCAACCTGGATTCGAACAGCCGGACCAGCAGCCGGGTGATGGCGGCGTTGGACCGCAGCACCCGCTGCACGTAAACCTCGCTGAACCGCATGCCGCCCTGCCGCAGGTACTTCGCGGCGGCACGAAGCAGCGTCACCTCGCGCCAGGTCAGGCCCGCGGCCAGGACCAGCGCGTTGAACCCGTCGTCTTCGGTCTGGCCGTGCCACAGCGCGGTAAGGGCCTCCTCGAAGACCTGGCGCAGGCTGCCGGACCCGGCCAGGTCCAGCGGCCGCAGACCAAATTCATATATCCAGAACGAACCGGCGCTCGAGCTCCCGGTGAACTGGTACGGGTGCTCGTCGACCACCTCGAGCCCCATGTGCTGCAGCTGCGGCAGCACGTCGGACAGCGTGATCGGCGACCCCGACCGGTACACGACCAGCGTCCACCGCTCCGGGTGCTCGACCAGGCGGACCGCGAATTCCTGGCCCGACCCGCGCAGCGCGAGCATCGTGGACAGGTCGTCGACCGCGTCCCGGGCCGAGACGTCGGCCTTGTAGGTCTCCGGGATGCTGGCGGCGAACAGGTCGAGCAGCGTCCTGGCCCGCGCCTCGCCGAGCAGGCGGGTCGCCTCGGCGGTGAGGTCCTCGTCCCAGGACCGGACCGCCGCGGCCAGCTTGCGCTCGAGCGCGGCCGCGTCCACCCGCGGCACAGGCCGACCCCGCTCGCCCCAGACCACCACGTGCAGCCGGGCCAGGGCCGAGTCGCCCACCGTGGCGCTGTAGTCCACCGACGCCCCGTTCAGGGCCTCCCGCAAGATCTCCTGAGCGCGCAGCCTGACCCTCGTGGTGTACCGGTCCCGCGGCAGGTACACCAGGCAGGACATGTACCGGCCATAGCGGTCCCGGCGGAGGAACAGCCTGGTCTGCTTGCGCTCGGACAGCCGCAGCACGCCAAGCGCGATCGGGGTGAGCTCGTCGGCCGAGATCTCGAACAGCTCCTCCCGCGGGTAGTCCTCGAGGATCTCGACCAGGTCCTTGCCGTCGTGGCTGTCCCACGACAGGCCGGCCTCGGCCAGGACGTGGGCCACCTTGCGCCGGATCACCGGGACGCTGGTGACCGGCGCGGTGTGCGCCGCGTGCGAGTACAGGCCGAGGAACCTGAACTCCCCGGTGACGGTCCCATCCGGACCCAGTTTCTTGACCGAGACGTAGTCCAGGTAGTTGGCGCGGTAGACGGTGGACCTGGAGTTCGCCTTGGCCAGCACCAGCCGCTCGTCCGGGTCCTGTGCCCTGGCCGCCACCTGTGAGGACAGTTTGCGGAGGGAGGGCCTGCCCTGCCTGGTGTGGCGGAGGATGCCGAGCCCGGTCCCCGGCACGGCGCGCAGGCCGGTGCCCTCCTCCGTGTGCACCAGGTCGTATTCGCGGTAGCCGAGGAAGGTGAAGTTGCCCGCGGCCAGCCAGCGCAGCAGGTCGCCGAACTCGGCCTCGTCGCTGCCAGGCTCGCCGCCGAGGTCGTCGGCCAGGCGCCGCGCCACCGCCGCCATCCGGCGCGCGTCCTCGACCGCGACGCGCACGTCGTCGAGCACGTGGCGCAGGTCACCCTCGAGCTGGTCGGCGGTGACCCCGTCGCCGGGCGGCTCGAGCTCGACGTGGATCCAGGATTCCTTGAGCTCGCCGGCGGGGACAGGCTCCGCCTCGTCGTTGCAGATCCCGACGATTTCGCGCAGCGCGCCCGTCACGTCCCTGCGCACGCGCAGCAGCGGGTGTACCAGCAGGCTTATCTCGGCCCGGTGGCGGTTCAGCCTGGTGGTGACCGAGTCGACCAGGTAGGGCATGTCGTCGGTGACGATGTCCACGACCAGCGTCGAGGAGGTGGCCGAGTCCAGGTGCGCGCTGCCCGGCTCCCTGACCTGCACCAGGGCCCGGCCCTGCGGCCGGCTCAGGCCGAGCCGGGCGTGGGCCTCGGCCACCGCGGCCAGCCGCGAGGGCGCGGCCAGGTCCTCGGTCGCGACACGGTGATAGTAGGCGCGCAGGTAGCACAGGACGGTGTCGGCTCCGGGACCCAGTTCGGCGGCGTCGAGGGCGGAGTCGTCCGCCCACGCCCTGGCCGCCTTGGTCAGCAGGGCTTCCCTGGCCCCGTCGGCGCTGATCCCGTCGGCACTGCTGTCCGGCATTGTGCACTCCTTTGTGTCCTTGTCTGCTTCGACTCCTGCCTCCCCGCGGCTCGCAACTCTGTAACGTCTTTGTGGCAGAGCTGCTTCACCGGATAACCGCGGGGGGTCGGGAGCCGAGGAGAACCCCCAGAAGTAGGCGAGCACCTCCGGGTTGGCCAGGGCGTTCGGGTCAGCGGCCCGTTCGGGCGCCGTGCCGAGCAGGATCTTCCTGACCGGCACCTCGAGCTTCTTCCCTGACAGCGTGCGCGGGATGTCCGGCACCTGGTGGATCTCGTCCGGGACGTGCCGGGGAGACAGCTGGGCCCGCAGCGCGGCGCGGAGCCGGCCGGCTAGCTCGTCGTCGAGCTCGCGGCCCGCGGCGGGCACCACGTACAGGATCAACCGTCCCTCGGCGCCGAGCCTGCCGGTGTCCACGACCAGGCTGTCGGCGATCTCACCGAAGCCCTCGACCACGCGGTAGAACTCGCTGGTCCCCATCCGGACCCCGCCGCGGTTGAGGGTGGCGTCGGACCGGCCGTAGATGATGCACCCGCCGTCCGGCAGCAGTTCGATCCAGTCACCGTGCCGCCAGACCCCGGGGTAGACGGCGAAGTAGCTGTCCCGGTATCTGGCGCCGCCGGGATCGTTCCAGAAGCCGACCGGCATCGACGGCATCGGCTTGGTGATCACCAGCTCGCCGACCTGGCCTACCACCGGCTTGCCGTCGTCGTCGAAGGCCTCCACCTCGGCGCCCAGGCAGCGGCCTGAGATGATCCCCGCCCGGACGGGGAGCAGCGGGCAGGGCCCGACGAAGCCCGTACACAGGTCGGTGCCACCGGAGAAGGAGCCGAGCAGCAGGTCCGCCGAGACCCGCTCATATACCCAGCCGAACGCCTCCGGCGGCAGGGGCGACCCGGTCGAGCCGATGCCGCGCAGGCAGGACAGGTCGTAGCGCTCCCCCGGGCGCAGCCCCGCCTTCATGCACGCCACCAGGTACGGCGCGCCGACTCCGAGGTAGGTGATGCCGTGCTCGGCGGCCAGCCGCCACAGCCGGCCGGGGTCCGGGTAAGCGGCGCTGCCGTCGTACAGGACGATCGTCAGGCCGGCCAGCAGACCCCCGGCCAGGTAGTTCCACATCATCCAGCCGGTCGTGGTGTACCAGGTGAACACGTCGCCGGGCCGCAGGTCCTGATGCAGGGCCAGCGCCTTGAGGTGCTCGAGCACGATCCCGCCGTGCCCGTGCATGATCGGCTTGGGCAGGCCCGTGGTGCCCGAGGAGTAGACCACCCACAGCGGATGGTCGAACGGCACCTCCTCGAACTCCGGCTCGCGCTCCCCACCCACCTCCCCGTCCCCCTCCACTGCGCCGAGATCCTCCCAGCGCGTGAACCGCCCGGGGAAGTTCCCGGCCTCGCCGGTCAGGTCGACCAGCACCAGCGCGGACAGCCCGGGGAGCGCGGCCGTCACGTCACCGACCAACTCGGCCCGGGAGTAATGCTTACCCCCGTACCAGTAGCCATCGCCGGCGATGAGCACCGCGGGCTCGATCTGCGCGAACCTGTCGATGACGCTGCGCGCGCCGAAGTCGGGCGAGCACGACGACCAGATCGCGCCGATGCTCGCGGCCGCCAGCAGGCCGATGACCGCCTCGGGCACGTTGGGCAACAGGGCAGCGACCCGGTCGCCGCGGCGGACGCCCAGTGCGCGCAGCCCGCGCGCCACCCGCGCGACCTGCTGGGCGAGTTGAGCGTAACTCAGCCGTCCGGCCACGGATCGTTCGGAATCAAAGATGATCGCCGTGCGGTCGGGATCGGTCCACGCGGTCCTCAGCGCGTTACGGGCGTAGTTCAGCGTGGAGCCGACGAACCATTGCACGTCGGGCATGACCTCGCCGATCAAGACCGGGTCCTGGCCGCGGTGGCCGAGCACCTCGAAGTAGTCCCAGACCGCCGCCCAGAACGGGCCGGGCTGGGCCACCGACCACCGCCACAGGTCCTGGTAGCCGTCGAACTCGTGGCCTCGCCCCGCCAGCCAGCGCATGAACCGGGTGATCCGGGCGCCGTGGATGATCTGTTCGTCCGGCTCCCAGAGCACCGCACCGTACCCGCGGCTGGTCAGGTCGCTGGTGTCCATGCACACAGCATCGTGCCATCGTGGCGCACCTGGCAACGCCCTCCCACCATGCGGGACCTGGCCAGGTTGCGGGGGCTATGGCCCGGGTTGCGGAGAATAAGAGAAAACCGCTACCTTTCTGCCGGGAGTATCAACTTGACTAGGGCGGGGTTAAAGATGAGAACATCCGCACGTTTTGTCATGCCATTTGCCGCGGCGATCGGTTTGGCGGTGGCGTTCGGGCCTGCTGCCGGGGCAACGACCACCGGGTTCGGCCCCCACCCGGTCCAAGCGGTTAACTTCTCTACGAGCTTCTCCATCACCAGCCCGTGCAACGGCAGCACGGTCGACACAACAGGGCACGGGACCGTTACTACCACGACGTTGGGGCACCACACCACGGCCGCTATCGTGGACCATGAATCGGGCGACGGTTACCAATTCGTCACCGAGGGTGCGGCGGTATTCGACGCGCTCGCCTCTACGTATTCGGTCCCGGTCAGGGCTCTGTGGCTCGACCGGGATCCGCGCCTGGACTTCCACTCCTCGTTCGATTACGTCGTCACCGTCAACAGCGAGAATGCGGCAACCAGCTTCCTGGTCTCAGGCGTCTCGGGAACGTGCGGCGTCTGACGGCAGGAGACGGGGCTAGGTCCTAGGGCCAGGTCGGGCTGGCTCGGTAAGCCGGGCGACGAGGGCCACGAGCGCCGCGGTGTCGGTGAGGTCGGGCAGCACCACGTCGGCGCCCGCCTCGCGCAGTTCGGCCGCGCTCGCCCGGCCGCTGGCCACCGCGAGCGACCTGGCCCCGCCGATCCGGGCGGCGTCGACGTCCCGGGACGAGTCAGCGACGTACACCGCGGCGTCCTCGCCGAGCGTCACTCCATACTTGTCCCCGGCCCGCTGCCGCGCCACCCGGAGCAGGGTGCCCCGGGGATAGGCCTCGCTGCCGTAGCCGCCGATGTCGAAGTCGACGAACCCGTCCAGGCCGAACGCGGTCAGCTTCAGCATCGCGTTCGGTTTGCTGTTGCCGGTCAGCACGGTCTGGGCCACGCCGTCGAGCTCGGCCACGCCGGCCATCGCCTCGGCCGCCCCTGGCAGCAGCCGACCCTGGATCTTTAGTTCGTCGTGCCTGGCGGCCAAGGCCGTGGCCAGTTCGGCGCTGAACGGCTCGAGCATGCGGTCGGCCCGACCGTCGGCGCGGACGTCGACGCCGTTCAGGGCGAGCGCGTCGAAGAAGATCTCCGACTCCGACCGGCCCGCCATCTGCGGCAACTGGATCAGCGGCCGCCCCGCCACCGCGGTGAACGCCTCGACGTAGGCCGCCCTCGCCACCCGCGCCACATCGACCAGGGTCAGGTCGATGTTCCACAAAACCAGCCGGTGAATGGCGTCCTCCGGTGCGGTGCGTCGGCCTGAGCTCTCTGCTCTACAGGCTAGTACCGCATTGGGTGGGTTTGGCCGGCACTAGTCACGTGCGGGAGACCAGAGCGCCCCGTGGGTCGCGTTCCCAGTGGTTCCCCGCGGCATCGACGAACTCGATGCTGACGACGTATGCGCTTTCTGTGATGTCACCCATGTGGCCGCGGATGTTTCGCGGGACCATGACGAAGCAGTCAGCCCCGGGCGGCACAACTCGGATCCTTTCCACCGGCCCGCCCAGGGCCCGGGAGTCCCACTCGCCGCCTTCGCCCTTCTCGTCCACGGAATGAAAGAACGTCCGAACGTCACGTATGGGCAGGCCGGAGGCGTTGCGGATGCATGCTCCCCACAGACTCGTGCCCTCGCGTTCCTCGGCGAACCACGCGGTCACCATGGCGGCCTGGCACCTGCGCTTCTCCTCGGCCTGCCCGGCGCCAGCCCGCCGCTGCTCCTCGGGTTGCTGGCGCTGCGGCTCAAGCTGCCCGGAGGCGACCTCGAGCTGCTCTTCTTTCATCTGGCGCTCGATGGCACGCAGTATCTGGGACTGCTTGCGGAAGGCAAGGCCGGCG
>Ga0335075_10012567_pt1 | contig 12784 bp, 10 predicted proteins | sample Lox_Sample_24_FD_206723 | JGI IMG/M metagenome (GOLD analysis project Ga0335075, IMG submission 206723) | Soil microbial communities from Loxahatchee National Wildlife Refuge, Florida, United States - Lox_Sample_2.4 | ecosystem: Environmental > Terrestrial > Soil > Wetlands | place: USA... | reverse complement strand
GCGTTGTCGCTGCTTGCAGGCTCTGTTGTCGGTAGTCTCTTAGGCGCCGGATTGATTGCCCTGGCATTGGCGCCGGGGCGGACCCGACGATTGAGGGACACGGCCGAGTTGCCTGAGGCCGCCCGTCATGTCCCGGTTAGGCAGATGTTCGTGCAAGACACCTGGGCAGCCAGGGACCTGCCCGTCCTGAACGCTACGGTCAGCCTGCTTGAGCAAAGTTACATGGTCACGGTCACCGACATCGCGGCCAGTACCGGGCTCGATGAGGCAGCAGTGGCCAAGGCACTGGAAAGCATGGACCCGGTGTACGTCGATTTCCGCAAAACGACCACCGGTGGCGATCCGCGATTCTGGTACGTGTTCAAAGTCACGCCTGAGGCGCGACGCGCGGTCGGCCAGTGGCCGACCGCAGAGGCGCTGGCAACCAGGCTCGCTGAGGAGCTGGCTGCGGCAGCGGGGCAAGAGACTGACGCCGAGCGCCAGGGTCTGCTCGCTTACGCCGCCCGGCTGGTCGGCGACACCTTGCGAGAGGCAACGGTCAGGGCTGCGGCGCAAGTGCTGTCGCCCGCATTCGGCGGGGTGCCGAAGCCGGAGCTTGGATCTCCGGTGCCTGAGCCTGTCGTTCCGGCTGCCGAGGAGTTCAGCAGCCTTGTGCCGCTGCCGGAGCTGCCGGAACTGCTGCGCCCGGAAACGTCAGGCGCGCGTGCGGAGGCAGCGCCTTCGCCGGGTGCTGACACGGATGCAGGCGAGCCCGGCGGCGACGCTGACACCGACCCGAACCTGGCGGGGGCGCAGGAAGACGCGACAACGGCGATCTAACCGGCCGCTGGTTTGCCGGGCCCCTCCGGCGTGTGCTGTGCACCCGGCTTGTGGGGTGGCGGCGGTTTGTCAGGGCTCAGGCCCGCTGCGGTCGGATCGCCGTTCGCACGGCCTCGCGGCGGCCTGAATGGCGGGATGGGTATCCCCTGCCGGCGAGGGCCTGACCACAAGGCCGGCACCGCGTCAAGCTCGTAGGCGAGTGCATATGCCGCCTGCTCGTAATTGACCCGCCAGCCGACGAAGTCCGGCCACGCTTCTTCCGGGTCGCGCTCGATCGGGAAGTCAAGTTCCTCGAGCCGGGCGATGGCCTCGAGGAACTCCTCGTAGCTAAGGCTGATCCCCTCGGCCGGGTCGGGCTCGGCCGGGATGGTGTAACCCATGGCTCTGGCGACGTCGCCAAAGCACGTGAACCCTGCGCGCAGGCAGAGCCGGGCCGGCACAATCGGCGCCGTTGACGGATTCAGGGCTAGCATCAGCGCTGCCGAGTCGAGCACGGCCAGCAACGATGTCACCCACGACGACAGCGGTTTGGGTGACCGGAACCACACCAGCGGCAAATAGGTTGTGTGGCTCTCAGCTACGTCGGCTGCCCACCGCTCCCAGTTGGCGTACAGGTCAGGCAGCGTGTTGATGGCCGAAACGCCGGAGCCTAGGGCGTAGTGCGTGCGCGCCAGCAGCTCAGGGCCCCAGCTCGGGACACCGCCCCTGGCATTCAGCAGCGCGACCTCGTTCTCCCGCCGGTTAAACGATGAGTACAGCGTTGGCAGGTAAGCGATCTGAAGTGTGACGGTGATGATTCCGAACAGCGAGGCGATGTCGAGAATGGCCTGCTGCGGCCCGCCCCTGGCAATATCCGAGCCGATCTCCCAGAGACCGGGCCCGGCCAGCCGGAACGCCTTGGTGATGCCGCCGCCATGGATGAGCGGCCAGAAGATCAGCGCGAAGCCGACGAAGAACATGACCAGCCAGGCGATGATCTGGCAGAGCAGCAGCGTCGCGGCGTGGGTAGCCAGGATCCGGTCGCGCCGCTTGAAACCACGTACCGGCTTGGTGATCAGCACGTAGGCGCCCGCGACCCAGTGGTCGACGTGCCTGGTCAGCCAGCTGGCTACCGACCGCGGCACGATCAGCGTGCCGATCACGCTGCTCGCCGAGGTCACGACAATGAGAAGGCCCACGGCGCCCGCCACGTAGCGCGCGGCCAGCGGAACGACCATGATTCTCCTCGCCTGGAACTGCGCCGGCCCGCAGGGACGCGCGCCGGCAGATTAGCGTATGGTGCCAGATCGCGTTCGGCCAGGCGGCGAGTCGGTCGGGCGAGTTAGGCCAGCGCGCGCTGGCCGCCGTTCTGGTGCTCCCTCGAGGCCGTCCTTAGCCGGCCCGGCCGCCACGGCGCTGCAGCAGCTGGGCCAGATCAGCGAGCGGCCCGAGATGCTGGAGTTTGGGATGGCTGATCACCGACCTGATGGTCCGGATCTGGCCATCGGCCACGTCGACACTCAGCACAGCGACGAGCCGCCCGTCGGGGTCGCGCGCGAGCGCCCCGGGCTGGCCGTTGATCTCGGCGAGCTCAAGTGAGCAACCTGAGTGGCCCAGCTGGTTGCCGAGCGCAGCCATCAGCGTGGCGACGTGCTGACGCCCGATGATCGGCTTGCGCCAGGACACCGGCGCGCCAGCGCTATCGCCGTGCACTTCGACGTCGGCCGCCAGCAAGCTCAGCAAGCCGTCCATGTCGCCGGTACTGACCGCGGCGAAGAACCGGCCGGCCAACTCGTCGCGTTCACGCGAGGCCACATCGAATCTCGGCCGCGCCGCCTCGATGTGCTGCCTGGCACGGTGCGCGAGCTGGCGGCAGGTGGCAGCGCTGCGGCCGACAACGCCAGCTGCTTCGGGGTAGGAGTACCCGAACACATCATGCAGCAGGAATACTGCCCGCTCCAGCGGCGTCAGCCGCTCAAGAAGCAGCAGGAAGGCCATCGACAGCGAATCGGCCTGCTCGGCCGCGGCGGCCGGATCAGGCGCGGGCTGGCCAGCTAGCAAGTAGTCCGGACCGTGCAGGCGGCCGGTCAGCAGCGGCTCGGGTAGCCACTCCCCGACATAGGACTCGCGCCGCGCACGGGCCGACCGGAGCTGATCGATGCACAGGCGGGTGACGACCGCCGACAGGTAGGCCTTCGGGGAGTCGGGCTCGCCGTTCCTGGTCAGTGCGTTGTGATAACGCAGGAACGCTTCCTGCACGATGTCCTCGGCCTCGCTGACGCTGCCGAGCATCCGGTAAGCGATCGAGAACAGCAGCGGCCTGAGGGTTTCGTAGACCGCATTCGCGTCCTGACGATCGCCGGTCCTTGCTTCCGCGCTCCTGCCAGTCATCTCCAACCCGGTCTCAGTCAGTCAGCTCACGGCCCGCGCGGCCGGGTAGGCCTGCGTGAGCCCGCCATCGAACCCGGTCCGCCAGCTCGGCCAGACCGGCTGCCAGCCGAGCTCTCGCTTCGCCTTCGCGTTCGAGCACCCGCGGACCTGGGTCATCATCGACATTCCGGCCTCACCGGCGGCGAGCCGGCCAAGCCAGGCCGGTACGTGCAGCGGCGGCCTGGCGCCAGCAGCGCGCGCCATCACAGGCAGCCACTCCGCGACTGTGGCTGGTTCGTCGTCGACGATGTTGTAAACGCCTGGCGCGCCGCCTTGCACCGCGGCGACCGTCGCCGCCGCCGCGTCGGTCACGTGCAGGAACGACCAGACTCCCGCGCCGCTGCCGACAACCGGGACCTGGCGGCGCCGCAGCAGCCGGATGAGGGCTTCCGACGATCCGGGCCCGTACAGGAGGCCGTAACGGAGCGCTATCCCCTCCAGCGGTGCAGCGGCCACCGCGTTCTCCAGATAGCGGATCGCGTCCAGCGTGGTCCGCTTCGCTTCGGGCGGCCGCGGGTCAAGCGGGTCGTCCTCAGTCTTAACTGGCCCGCCAGAGCGAGCGCTCGGCCAGCCGCCGAAGCTCTGCGCGATGAAGCGGCGGACGCCCTGTGCTTGCGCTGCGGCCAGCAGGTGATCAATCCCGGCCGTCCGCAGCTGGTTGGTTCCGGCGAATGTCTGCTCGAACTTGCGAAAGTTCACGTTGGCCGGGAGCGCCGTCATTTCGTGCACGATCACGGTTGGCTCGGCCCGCGCGACGGCGGCGCCTACGGCGGTCGCGTCCAGACCGTCAAGCACCAGTGCGTCTGCCCCGGCAGCGCGCAGCGCGTCCAGCTTGGCGGGGCTTCGCGTGGTCGCGCTGACCTGGTGCCCTGCAGCCACCAGCTGCGGTATGAGCTGCCGGCCGATGGTGCCCGTCGCCCCGACTACCAGCACGCGCATCGCATTTCCTCCTGCCGCCTGGTCTGAAATCTGATCAGACTCTGAGACGAGACGGCCCGTCGTTCCGTGACACGGGTTGATCCGCCCGTTCCTATATCGCCTAAACCACGGCTAAGATCGCGCTTCGTATCAGCCCCCGTCTGCGAACTCGGCGCGCACGCCGAGCAGGCGCACCGGCCGCCGGTCGGTGAACTTCTCCAGCGCCGCGAGCGCGGCCTTCTCGATGACGCCGCGCTCGCTGGACGGGTGGTCAAGCGGAACCCCGTGCGTGCTGGTGAAAAACGGCCGGTAGCGGACCTTCACCACGATCCGGACGGCAGGCCGTTGCTCGGCAAGCACATCCGCGGTTACCTGCCCGGCGATCTTGCCTACTTCAGCCCGCACCTGATCCCAGTCGGTGACGTCCTCCTGGAACGTGACCTCCCGGCTGCGAGACCTGGGCACATACGGATCGGCGCTGACCTCATCGGAACCGATGCCGCGGGCGGTCAGCACCAGCCACGGCCCGGTCGTCGGCCCGAAGCGCGCTGCGACCGCACTGACGTCTGCGGTAGCGAGCTGGGTCACTGTGCTGATGCCAAGCTCGGCCAGCTTCGCCGCCGTCTTGGCTCCGATGCCCCACAGCGCGCTGGTGGGCTGATCGCCAAGCACCTCGTACCAGTTCTGGCCGGTGAGCCGGTAGATTCCGGCTGGCTTGCCGAAACCGGAGGCGAGCTTTGCGTGCAGCCGGTTCTCACCGATGCCGACCGTGCAGTCCAGTTGCGTCGCCGCCCTGACCCGGTCCTGGATCTGCCGGGCGAAGGCCTCCGGGTCCTCGGTATCGACCGCGAGGAACGCCTCATCCCACCCCATCACCTCAGTCACGGCGCCGAGGCTGCGCAACGTCGTCATCACGTCGTCCGACACTGCCTCGTATGCGGGCTTATCGACCGCCAGGAACACGCAGTCCGGGCAGCGCCGCGCCGCAGTCCGCATCGGCAGCCCGGAATGCACGCCGAAAGCGCGCGCCTCGTAGGAGGCTGTCGCGACCACGCCGCGCTTGGCCGGATCTCCGTCCCCGCCGACGACGACGGGCAGCCCGCGGAGTTCCGGCCGGCGCAGCACCTCGACGGCCGCGATGAACTGGTCGAGGTCGACGTGCAGCACCCAGACGCTCACAGCTCTAGTGTCGCGGGCAACTGGACCTGCCGCGGCGCTAGGCTCACCGAACGTGGCAGGACGTGGCGGCACCAGGGCGACGCAGTTGCTCGCCAGCCTCGGCATCGCGCACACGATCCACCGGTACACCCATGATCCGGCAGCCTCGTCCTACGGCCAGGAAGCCAGTCAGGCTCTCGGCGTGCCGCCAGAGCGGGTGTTCAAGACCCTGGTCGCCGACGTCGACGGGCAGCTCACGGTCGCGGTCGTACCGGTGTCGGGCAGCCTGGACACCAAGGCCCTGGCGAGTGCGACCGGCGGCAAGAAGGCGGGGATGGCGGATCCGGCGCTGGCGGAAAGAGCATCAGGCTACGTAACGGGTGGTATCGCGCCACTCGGGCTACGCCGGCCGCTGCCGGTCGTGGTCGATGAAACCGCGCTCGGCTACCCGACCATCTTCTGCAGCGCTGGCCAGCGCGGGATGCAGATCGAACTGGCTCCTGCCGATCTCGTGGCGGCCTCAGGCGCGCAGACGGCGCCGATCGCTCGCCGTCAGGGTCTGGACTGACAGGCCTGCTGCCTGCTCAGTCGATCTTGTCCTTGCGCCGCTTCACCTTGCCGAACTGCCTGGGCCGTTCGGCGCTGCCTGACATCGCCAGCCTGGCCTCTTCCTCGTCGTGCTCGATGACATGCATCACCGCGTTGATCAGGGCAAGGTGGGTGAAGGCTTGCGGGAAGTTGCCGAGGTGCCGGCCGGAGCTCGCCTCGATCTCCTCCGCATACAGCAGCAGCGGACTGGCGTAGGACAGGACCTTCTCGCACTGGTCTCTGGCCCGGTGATGCTCCCCGATCTCGGCTAGCGCGGAGACCAGCCAGAACGAGCAGATCGTGAATGTGCCCTCGTCACCGGGCAGGCCGTCGTCGGTTTCCGAAACCTGGTAGCGGCGCACCAGCCCGTCGACAGTCAGCTCGTCTGCTATTGCCAGCACGGTGGCACGGATCCGGGGGTCGTCTGGCGGCAGGAATCGCAGCAGCGGCATCAGCAGCAACGACGCGTCCAGCGCCGTCGTCTCGTAGTGCTGGCAGAACACTCCCCGGTCATCGACCGCATTCGCGCAGATGTCAGCATGGATCTCGTCGGCAGCGCGCTGCCACCGGCGCGCCGCGTCCGGATCGTCCCTGATCCGCGCGAGCCGCGCGCCCCGGTCGGCCGCCACCCAGCACATCATCTTCGACGAGGTGAAGTGCCGGGGCTTGCCGCGAACCTCCCAGATGCCGCGGTCGGGCTCCCGCCAGCGCTCGAGCGCGTGCTCCACCTGGTGCCTGGCCATCTGCCAGGTGCGCTCGTCCAGCCTGTCGCGCGACCTGGTGTGCAGGTAGAGCGAATCCAGTACGACGCCCCAGACGTCGTTCTGCTGCTGGCAGTAAGCCTCGTTGCCGATCCGGACCGGCTGCGCGCCGTTGTAGCCGTGCAGGTGCTTGAGAGTGTGCTCGGACAGGTCGCGCCGCCCGTCGATGCCGTAGACGATCTGCATGTTCCCGCGGTCACGCTCAACCAGGTCAGTGAGGAACGCGAAGTAGTCGCTGGCTTCCCAGTCGAAGCCGAGCGTGAACAGGCCCCAGAGCGCGAAGACGGCGTCCCGGATCCAGCTGTACCGGTAGTCCCAGTTCCGCTCGCCGCGCGGTGTCTCGGGTAGTGACGTGGTGGGCGCGGCCGCGATCGCGCCGGTCGGCGCGAAGGTAAGGCCCTTGAGGGTGAGCGCGCTGCGGGCAAGGTAGCTGCGCCAGCGGTGGTCAGGGAAGTCGCCGCGCGCGAGCCAGTGCTGCCAGTGGTGCGCGGTCCAGACCAGCCGCCGGTAGGCGTCCTCGTACTCCTCCGGCGGAGACAGGCTGCCCCAGGACAATGCGACGAACCTGGTCTCGCCTTCGTGCAGCAGCGTGCGGGACCTGGCGCTGGCGCCTTCGATGCCGATCCTGATGTCGGAGGTAAGAGTCAGGGTCAGGTCGCTGTCGTCCGGCGTGACCTGAGCCTGGTAGTACCCCCGCTCGGTGTGCCGCCAGCTGTACCGCATCCGGCCGTAGTCGAAGACAGGCTCGCAGTCCATGACCAGCTGGGCGTTGCCATGCACGCAGCGAACCGTCCGCAGCAGGGTGTGCTCGGCGTCGTAGTCAGTCGGCGGCCTCGTGTGCGAGCTGCGGCCGGGATGCTCGTGCCGCCATGGTCCCATCAGCAGGCAATCACGGATCACGATCCAGCCCTCACCGCAGTCCCAGCTGGTCTCGACGACCATCGTGCCCGGCAGGTAGCGGCGGTCGGCCGGCTCGTGGAAGTTCTCCGGGCCGAACCTGAAGCGGCCCGCGTCCCTGTCAAGCATCGCGCCGAACACGCTCGGCGAGTCCATTCTCGGCAGGCACATCCACTCGATCGCGCCGCCGGGCGCTACGAGCGCAGTGACTTCGCAGTCGGACAGGAAGGCGTAATCGGCGATAGTAGGGAACGGCGAGGCCGCCGGACCCAGGCTCCCGTCCCACTCAGCCGACGCGGACCGGAGCTGACCGCTGTCTCCCGGCGACAGGGATACCGAGATATCAGCCGGCTCGGCGAACGAGTCGGCTGGCGTACCTCCTGTCAGCTGCTCCTCGTCCCCGGCGGTCATGCACGCTACTTTGCCCTGGTAGGCGGGGTGCCAACCATGGCAGGTGACCAGACAACCGGGTAGTTATGCGGCAATAGCCCGGCGTGCCCGGCAGCTGCGCTAGCGGACACCCACCGGCCGGAACTGGACGCTAATACGGGGCCCGGCCGGCCTCGCCGACTTCGGTACCGCGTGCTGCCAGGTGCGCTGGCAGCTGCCACCCATCACGAGCAAGTCGCCGTGGCCGATGTCGTGCCGCAGGGTTGGCCCGCCGCCTAGCGGCCGGAGCAACAGCGGGCGGGGCGTGCCGAGCGACAAGATCGCCACAATGGTGTCCTGCGAGCTGCCGCGCCCTATCGTGTCGCCGTGCCATGCCACGCTGTCCCGGCCGTCCCGGTACAAGCACAGGCCGGCCGTCGCGAACCGTTCGCCGAGCTCCGGTTCGTAGTGCTCATCGAGCGCATGTTTGGCCTCGGCCAGCAGCGGGTCGGGCAACTCCTCGCCCTCGGCGTAGAAGCACAGCAGCCGCGGCACGTCGACGACGCGGTCGTACATCCGCCGCCGCTCCGCGTGCCATGGCACCACCTTCAGCAGCCGGCTGAACAGCTCGTCGGCTCCGGTGAGCCAGCCCGGCAGGACATCGATCCAGGCACCGCGGCTGAGCTCGGTGCGCTGCAGCCCGTCGAGCGGGCCCGGTCCGGGCTCCCCGGTCAGGTCCAGCAGCGAGGCTTGCAACGTACCGTCCATACGTTCGACACTACATCGCGAGTCCAAGCGTGTGTTCGAAATTCTTCCATGATCGATGTGAAATTATGGTCGCTATAGAAACCGAAAGTTCATATCCATCAAGATCATTTCCTAGGCGCGCTGGGCAGACAGCCAGTCCGCGAAGGTCGTCGTGCCGAGCGCATCGGCATGATCGGTCGTCAGCGCGCCAGACCGCAGAGCCCGGCCGATTGTGCCGGGCACCGGCAGCGGCAGCATGAGCGCGGTGCGGCCAGTCACCGTTTGCCAGGTCCTGGCCAGGTCGCGAGCCGTGGTGACCTCCGGGCCGGCGACCTGAACCCGGCCCCTGGGCTCACCATCGGTGACGTCCGCCACGACGCTGGCGACCTCGGCAGCCGCCACGGTTTGCAGGCGCATTCGCGGTACTGGCAGCACGCGGTACTTGCCCGCGGCCGCGAGCGCAGCGTTCGCCAGTTCGTGGAACTGAGTCGCGCGCACGATGCTGAACGGCACCGGACCGCGCTCGACGGCCTGCTCCTGCTCAGTCTTGACCCGGTAGTAGCCCATGGGCACCTGATCGCAGCCGACGATCGAGATGCACACGTGGTGGCTGACGCCCGCTTGCTGTTCTGCGGCAAGTAGCCGGCCCGTCCCTGAGACCAGGACCTGCGCCGCGCGCTTGGGCGACGATGCGTTACTGGCGTCTACGACGGCAGCGCAGCCCTCCAGCGCCGCGTCCAGTCCGCTGCCAGATACAAGGTCGACCGGGAAGTCCTGGCTGCTGCGGCTGAGTACCCGCACCTCATGCCCGCGCTGCGCGAGATTGCTGACGATGTGCTTGCCGAGTGTGCCGGTCCCGCCGACGATCGCGATTCTCATGACTGCTAAGACGGTGCCGGTGCCTACAGCGTGACACCAGGGCCGGCGGACTCTGGCCCCATCAAATCTGGCGCCGCGGAATCTGGCGCGTGGGCATCGGGGCGGGCCCGGTCGCTGCCGCCCGCGCTGCCATCGGGCGCGAGCCGGAGCAGCACGCGGTCGCAGACCGGCCGGTAGCCGAGCCGCTGGTACAGCGCGTTGCTAGTCGGGTTGGCCAGGTCGGTGAAGAGCACGACCGCCGAGGCGCCCGCGTCCAGTGCCGCCTGGCTCGCCGCAGCCGTGACACCCCCGCCAAAGCCGCGCTGTCGGTGCGCCGGCACCGTGTAGACAGGGCCGATCCGGACGACTCCGGCTACCTCGCGAGTGCTGCCAGCCACCGCCACCGCCGAGCCGCCGGCTTCCCAGAGCATCAGGCCGTCGTGGCTGAGCCGGTCGTCGACGGTGCGGGCGGTATCGCCAAAGGAGCCGCCGGCTTCCTGACCGAATGCCAGGAGCCACTCGATGAGCAGCTCGCGGTCGCCATGGCCGGCTATCCGCGCCGCGCCGGGCGGCGCTGGCTGCGGCGGTACTAGCCGTTCGAGCCTGAATAGCCGGGACCGCTGCTCGCCGCTCGCGCTTCCGCCAGTCGCCTGCGCCCAGGCGGCGCCGAAATCAGCCTCGTCCGTGCTCGACACGTTGACGGCAGCCGGCAGCCTCGCAGCCGAGCCAAGCCGCCTGATCAGGCCTGCCGCTGATCCGGCTGGCAACGTCGCTACCAGCACGGGGTACGGCGGGGTCTGCAGCAACGCGCCGTCGACCTGGCCGCTGACCGACTCATGCCAGCCGTACACCGGCCGCGCGTCGCCGTATGCGGACGGGCCGCGCTTGCGCAGGCTGTCGAGCACGGTCAGCGGCACGGTATTCAGCACCGGCTCCGCTCCCAGGTGATCTCCGGCTGCTGCCAGAAACTCATCGAGATCGTGGATTACTGTCCAGGCCATGACCAATGCTGACCGGCCTAGTCAGCTGGAAGCCAGCGGTTTTTGCCGCGCCTGGCCGCGCGCGGGCGGGCTGCAGGATGCGAAAACCTCCCCGTTCCCTGAGAATCTATGCTGACGCTCGCGACGGCAGGAGGCGCGGATGCGGGTCATCGTGGTGCGGCATCACGCTATTGACGAGGCGGGGTTCGTCGCGGACGCGTTCCGCGCGCGGGGCGCGGAGCTGGTGGTGCATCAGTTCCCGAAGGACGGCGCGTTGCCGGCGCTGGACGGCGCGGACCACATCGTGGTGCTCGGTGCGGCCTGGTCTGTGTACGAGGAGCGGATCAGTGACTGGATCGACGCCGAGCTCGACTGGCTGCGCGCGGCGGACGCGGCTGGCATCCCGGTACTCGGCATCTGCTTCGGCGCCCAGGCGCTGACCGTGGCGCTGGGCGGCCAGGCGGAGGCAGCGCCGCGCAGCGAGGTCGGCTGGATAACCGTGGAAACTCTCGATCCGCAGCTGATCGAGCCAGGCCCGTGGCTGGAGTTCCACCATGACCGGTGCCTGATGCCGCCGGGGGCGCGGCTGCTCGCCCGCACCGAGCTGTGCGTGCAAGCGTTCACGATCGGACCGCACCTGGCGGTCCAGTTCCACCCGGAAGTCGACGCGGCTCAGATCAGCCGCTGGCTAGACGGCGGCGGCAAGGCCGAGGCCGAGGAGGCCGGCCAGGACCCAGAAGCGCTGATCGCGGAGACCGAATCGCAGGAGGAGCAGGCGGTACTGCGGGCCGACCGGCTGGTTGCGGCAGCGCTGCGGCTTGCCAGGGCCGCCGCCGTGCGAGCGTAGCCGCGTAGCTGCTCTCGCGGCGGCGAGGCTCGACACCCTGTTGGTTTCCCGGCTTGTAGTGGTCGTTTCGTCCGCTATGTGCCCGGCAAACTGACAGGGTGTCGCGGTCCGGGCGGCCGGGGTGTCGCGTTCCGGGACGGCCGGGTGCGAGGGCAAATCCTCGCGCGCAGATGGTGACAACCGAGCGCGATTCGGTACAGGGTGTACCTGTAGAACATCGGGGCTGCGGGCGGTCCCTGGGACGACGAGAGCAGGTGCGATGCCAGACATCCTGACGGCCTACGCCGAGAGCCAGCCGGACAAGCTCGCGGTCATCGACGACAAGGGCGGCGATGACATTGTCCAGTTGACCTACGCGGAACTCGAGGCCGCGGCGAACCGGCTCGGGAACGCGCTGCTATCCCTAGGCGCGAAGCCCGGGCAGAAGGTCATCTGGTGCGGTCCCAACTCGGTTCCGGTGGTCGCGGTGATCAATGCCGCCAGGAAGATCGGCGCCGTGGCGGTTCCGCTGAACTACCGGCTGACCGCGGAAGAGGCACGTTACGTGATCGGTCACTCCGATGCCGAGATCGCTTACGTCGACGCCGAGTACGCGCACCTGTTCGCCGGCCTCGCTGGCCAGCTAGACAAGCTGCGGCACGTGATCGTCTTCGGCGGCCCGGTCCCTGACGGCATGCTGAGCAGCGATGAACTCACCGCCGGCGCGTCGGCTGACACGCCCGATGTCGGCGACGCCGTGGGCACCGGCGGGACCATGATCTACACCTCAGGCACGACCGGCAAGCCGAAAGGCGCAGTGCGGCACGCCACGGACCCCGAGACCGGACTTGCTCTGGTGACGCTGCTCGGCTACCGGCCCGACGACATCTACATCACCTCAGGGCCGCTGTACCACAGCGGCCCTGGCGCGTTTATGGGGATTGGCCTGCTGTTCGGCCAGACCATCGTGGTCCAGCGCAAGTTCGACGCCGAAGACTGGCTCCGGCTGGTGGAGAAGTACAAGGTCACCTCCACCTTCTCGGCACCGGCGCTCATCCGCATGGTGTGCGCGCTCTCTGCGGAGGTGAAAGCTAAGTACGACCGCTCGTCGATGCGGGTGATGATCGCCAACGCGGCACCGTGGAGTTACGCGCTCAAGCAGCAGTACGTCGCCGACTTCCCGCCGGAGTCGCTCTGGGAGGTCTACGGCTCGACCGAGCTTGGCATCGACTGCGTCCTGAAGCCCGACGATCAGATGCGCAAGCCCAGCTCCTGCGGTCAGCCGGCTCCGGGCATTGAGATCGTCCTTTTTGACTCCGACGGGAGCGTCGTTACCGGCACCGGGCCCGAGCATGCGGGCGAGCTGTACGTCCGGTCGAAGGGCGTGTTCGACGAGTACTACAAGCAGCAGGACAGCTACGACGCGGCCAGCCGCGGCGACTTCCACACCGTCG
>Ga0335075_10012565_pt1 | contig 12785 bp, 9 predicted proteins | sample Lox_Sample_24_FD_206723 | JGI IMG/M metagenome (GOLD analysis project Ga0335075, IMG submission 206723) | Soil microbial communities from Loxahatchee National Wildlife Refuge, Florida, United States - Lox_Sample_2.4 | ecosystem: Environmental > Terrestrial > Soil > Wetlands | place: USA: Florida... | reverse complement strand
CGCGGTTCAAGCCTCTCCGACACCAGGCGGACGAGATCGCCCACATCGCCGCCAGCGCTCGCGACCGTCGCAAACCCCTCGTCTCGCGCCCGCGCGGCGGTGGCGTCGCCGACCGCGAAAAGCGGCACAAGGCGCTCGGCGCTGGCCCGCGCCAAGGCTCGGACCCCGTTGCCGCTGGTGCACAGAACCGCCTGCACGCCGAAGAGATCGGATGCCGCCGCGCTGCGGAATTGAATGTCGAGCATCGGCTCGATCAGCGTCCCGATGCCGCGTGCGGCGAGCGCCGCCGTCAGCGTCACCGCCTCCTCATGCGGGCGGGTGACGAGCGCCTGTAATCCTCGCCGCCAAGGGAACGAAGCCATCGGCCTTCATCGCCCAAACCGGTCGATGCCGCAAGGACCTGAAGAATGGCCGCGGCGACCGGACCGGATCATAATCGCAGATGGCTCGATCGCAGGCGGCTCGATCGCCGGTCGGGCCCGAACCTCCGGAGGATCGCCAATGCTGCTCGCTTGCCGGCCCGATCGCCGCGGTGGCGGCGAGCACAGGTTCGGGAGAGAAGGGTTGTTGCTATTGGGGCTGCTGCTTGTTGCCCCAGTTGCAGCACTGGCGCAGACGACCCAGCCGCCGACCGTGCTGCATCTGAGCCAGACCGCCGAGCAGACGGCCGTGCGCGATGTGCTGCGTGTGGAGCTCAGAATCGAGGATACCAGCACCGACCCGGTGGCGGTGCAGGCGGCGATCAACCGGCGGATGTCGGCCGCGCTCAACCGGGCCCGCCGCCAGCAGGGGATCGCGGTGGAGACCGGGACCTACGCGGTGGACGAGGAGCAGCCGCAGCCGCCACAACGGGGGCCGGCGCGCTGGCGCGGCAGCCAATCGCTGATCCTACAGGGCAAGGATGCGGATGCGGTGCTGAAGCTTGCCCGGGCGTTGCAATCCGGCGGATTGCTGATGTCGTCGATGAGCTACGAGGTGTCGCCGGAAACAGTTCGCGGCGCCGAGGCGGATTTGACCGCCGAGGCGTTGGCCGACCTCGCCGAGCGCGCCGCCGACATCGCCGACCGCCTGCATCTCAAGGTTCTGCGCTACAGCGAGTTGCGGGTCGGCAATGCCGAGAGCGGCGCAGCACCGACGCCGCGCTTTGCTGCGATGGCCATGCCCGCACCGGTCGCGGCACCGGGTGAGGCAACGATCCGGGTGACAGTCACAGCAGCACTGCTGCTCGGTCCCGAGCCCGAAGGTGCCGCGCGATGAGGCTGCCGGATCCGCCGCTGCTCGTCATCTCCGACCGCCGCCAGGCGCGGCAGCCGCTGGAACAAATCGCCGAGGCGGCCTTCGCCAGCGGATGCCGCTGGTTCAGCCTGCGCGAGAAGGATCTGCCGCAGCCGCAGCGCCAGGCGTTGCTCGCGGCCCTGGTGAGGCTCGGCCGGCGTTTCGGCGCGACCGTCACGGTGCACGAGGATGTCGCGGCGGCGGCCGCAGCGGATGCCTCGGGTGCGCATTTGCCGAGCGCCGCCGATCCGCGGGCCGCACGGAACCTGCTGCCCGGACGGCTGATCGGCGCCTCGGCCCACTCCGCGGCGGAAGCCCGGTCGCTGATTGGCGCCGGGGCCGATTACGTCACGGTAAGCCCGGTGTTTCTGACCGCGAGCAAGCCCGGATATGGTCCGGCACTGGGGCTGCACGGCCTTGCCGCGATCGTCGCCGAGGTACCAGGACCGGTGGTAGCGCTGGGCGGCATCACGCCTGACAACGCCGCGGCGTGCCGTGCGGCCGGTGCTGCCGGCATCGCGCTGATGGGCGAGGTCATGCGCGCCGCCGATCCGCGAGCCTGTGTCGAGCGCTTGCTCCGCGCGCTGTCGTCGGACACCGCTGCCTAGCCCGCGGCGGCGATCGGGACGCCCGGCGCTTCATCGAGGGAGCCTGCCGGTCTAAACTCGTATGAGCCTGCGGCCGCGGACACTCCAGCTGCATGGCGGCATCGGGATGAGATGGAGTACAAGCGCGGTCATTATTTCAAGCGGCTGACGATGATCGATACGATGTTCGGCGATGCCGATCATCATCTGCGCGAGCTGGGTCGAAGTGACAGGTCTGCGGTCGCCGCGTGACCAGGGATGCGCCGCATCGCCGAGCCCGGCCGATTGCGGCACCGGGCGGCGATGATCCTGCCCTGTCCGGCCTGCGGCACCCGCTACCGCGTCGCCGCGCAGGATCTCGCGGCGCCATCCGGGCGCACGGTCCGCTGTGCCAGTTGCGGCCACCTTTGGCACGAAGCTCCGGCCCCAGCCGGGGAGCAGGCGGATCATGCGATTTCCGGCGCCGACACACCGCGCCAAGAGCGCGTCGGCGTTGCCCGCCCGCAAGCCGCGCCGAATGGCGAAGCCCTGCGCCAGCGGCAACCGGCCGCGCCGCGATCGACGGAGCCGGCGCATCGCCCGGTGCCGAGGCGTGGGCGGGCCGTCGTGGCAGTGTTGTTCACAATAGTGCTGCTGGCGGTTGTCGTCGGCATTTTTGCGCGCCGCGACGTGGCTGCGGTGTGGCCGCCCGCCGGCCGGCTCTTCGGCGAAATCGGCCTCGATGTCGCGCCGTCCGGGAGCGGGCTGACGATCGAAAAGATCGTGCCGACACGCACGGCGGGCGGGCTTATCATCAATGGCGAGATTGCCAATCTGGGAGACATCTCCGAGGACGTCCCGCGCCTGCGGGTGGTGTTGCAGAATGCCGGGGACCAGGATCTCCAGTCCGAGATCGTGGCGCCGCCAAAAGCACGGCTGCGACCCGGCGAGACCGCGCAGTTTGCAACACCCTTCGCCGATCCGGCCGACGCGGCAACCAGTGTCGTCGTAACCTTTGTCTCCCGGTGATCCCAGGTCTCCCCCAGGCGATCTCGGGTCAGGGCAATCACGGTGCATGACGGAGAGGCCGATGGCGCAGGAAGAGTCGCGTCAACGCTATACCGCCAACCTGCAGGGCGAAATCGACAGCGCCGCCCTCTACGAGACATTGTCGAAGGCAGAGAAAAACCCGCAACTGGCCGAGATCTATGCCCGCCTCGCCGCCGTCGAAGCGGCGCATGGCGAATTCTGGAAGAACAAGATCGCCGCGCTCGGCGCGCGCGTGCCGCAGTTGCGCCCCGGGTTTCGCACCCGTGCGCTCGAATGGCTGGCGCAGCGGTTCGGGCCGGCCTTTGTGCTGCCCACCGTCAACACGCTCGAGCAAATGGACAGCGGCAGCTACAACGCGCAGCCGGAGGCGGTGGCCGGTGGGCTGCCCGCGGCCGAGCGCTCGCATGCCCGCATCATCGAGGCCCTGGCCTCACCCTCGCCGATCGGGTTCAGCGGCCCCACCCTCGCCCGCCTCGAAGGCCGGCACCGCGGAATGGGCGGCAACGCGTTGCGCGCCGCGGTGCTAGGCGCCAATGACGGGCTCGTCTCCAATCTGAGCCTGGTGATGGGGGTCGCTGGCGCCGATCTGGCGGCACGCACGATCCTCGTTACCGGCCTCGCCGGATTGTTGGCCGGGGCCTGCTCGATGGCGCTCGGCGAATGGCTTTCGGTCAACACCGCGCGCGAATCGGCACAGCGCCAGATCGATACCGAGGCGGCCGAGCTGGAGCAGGTTCCCGAGGAGGAGCAGGAAGAGCTGGCGCTGATCTATCAGGCGAAGGGCTTGCCCGAAGAGCTGGCGAAGACCCTGGCGCGGCAGCTGATCGCCAACAAGAAGACGGCGCTCGACACGTTGGTGCGCGAGGAGCTCGGGATCGATCCCGAGGAGCTCGGCGGCTCGGCCTGGGCGGCGGGCGGCACCTCGTTTCTGCTGTTCGCGTTGGGCGCGATCTTTCCGGTGGCGCCCTATCTGGTCTCGACCGGGGTGCTCGCGGTGACCGCCAGCCTCGCGGCGAGCTGTCTCGCGCTGATCCTAATCGGCGCCGGCACTGCGTTGTTCACCGGGCGCGGTGCCATTTTCTCGGCCGGCCGCCAGCTGATCGTGGGTCTGGCTGCCGCCGGAGTGACATTCGGCCTCGGCAAGCTGATCGGCACCGCCATTGCCGGCTGAGGCGGCACGTCCGCGCGGCTACCGGCTTCCACCGCGACGCCGCCGATGGCTTGTCGATCTTGCACGAACGCCCGTCGGGATACATATCCTCGGCGCGTCAACGCCAACCGCGACGGCAGACAATGACCCAGGAAACCAGGAGCTTCCAGGCGGAAGTGAGCCGCCTTCTCGACATCGTCGCGCACTCGCTCTACAGCGAAAAAGAGATCTTTCTGCGCGAGCTGATCTCGAACGCGTCGGACGCGTGCGACCGGCTGCGCTATGCGGCGCTGACCGAGCCGAGCCTCGCAGAAGGCGACACCGCCTACCGGGTCGTCCTGAACACCGACAAGACGGCTCGCACCCTGACCGTTGCCGATAATGGCATCGGCATGAACCGGGCCGAGCTGATCGAGAATCTGGGGACCATCGCGCGCTCCGGCACGGCGGCATTCGTCAACCAGCTGTCAGGCGATTCGCGTAAGGACATGAGCCTGATCGGCCAGTTCGGCGTCGGCTTCTATTCGGCCTTCATGGTCGCCGACAAGGTCGAGGTGCGCTCCCGCAAGGCGGGCGACACGGAAGGCTGGCGCTGGGTGTCCGACGGCAAGGGCGAATTCACCGTCGAGCCCTGCGCCGAAGCGGCGCGCGGTGCGGCGATCACCCTCTTTTTGCGCGAGGGCGAGGACGAATATCTCGACCCGGCCCGGCTGCGCCAGATCGTGCGCACCTATTCCGACCATATCGGCCTGCCGATCGTGCTGCAGGATGGCGGCAAGGAGGACACGATCAACACCGCCTCGGCATTGTGGACCAGGCCACGATCGGAGATCACGCCGGAGCAGTACAAGGAATTCTATCACCATGTCGGCCACAGCTTCGACGATCCGTGGCTGACGTTGCACAACCGGGCCGAAGGTGTTCTGGAATATACGAGCCTGTTGTTCGTGCCGTCGTCGAAGCCGTTCGATCTGTTCGATCCCGAGCGCAAGAGCCGGGTCAAGCTCTATGTCCGCCGGGTGTTCATTGCCGATGAGGGGACCGGGCTGCTGCCGGCCTATTTGCGCTTTCTGCGCGGTGTCGTCGACAGCGAGGATCTGCCGCTCAACATCAGCCGTGAAATGCTGCAAGCGAACCCGACGGCAGCGCGGATCTGCCAGCAGCTGACCCGCCGCGTGCTGACCGAGCTCGGCAAGAAGGCGACGGATTCGCCGGAGGATTACGCGAAATTCTGGGACAATTTCGGCGCGGTGTTGAAGGAGGGGCTGTACGAAGACCGCGAGCAGCGCGAGGCGCTGTTGGGGCTCGCCCGCTTCCGGTCCACCGCGCGTGACGGTCTCGTTTCGCTCGACGAATACGTCGAGCGGATGCGGCCAGGGCAGGAGGCGATCTATACGATCACCGGCGACGATCTCGACGTCGTCAGACGCAGCCCACAGCTCGAAGGGTTTCGCGCGCGCGGGGTCGAGGTGCTGCTGCTGACCGACCCGATCGACGAGTTCTGGCTGCCCGCGGTCGGTTCTTTCAAGGAGAAGCCGTTCCAGTCGGCGACCCGCGGCGGGATCGATCTCGACAAGATCGAGAAGCCCGCGGACGAGGCGGCCGACAGGCCGGTGGCGCCGGCCCCGGCGAAGCTCGCCAGCCTGATCGCGATCTTCAAGCTGGCGCTCGGCGATGCGGTCAAAGATGTGCGCAGCTCGGCGCGGCTGACCGACAGTGCCGTCTGTCTCGTCGCCGACGAGGGGGATGTCGACATGCATCTCGAGCGGCTCTTGAAGCAGCATCGCCAGCTCGACACGACCGCCAAGCGCATCCTCGAACTGAACCCGAGCCACAGACTGATCGAGCGCCTCGCCGCCGCGGTCGGCGAGAGCGGCGCCTCCGACCAGATCGGGCAATTCGCCTGGCTGTTGCTCGACCAGGCGCGGATCGTCGAGGGCGAGCAATTGCCCGATCCGCCGGCCTTTGCCCGCCGTCTCGCCGAACTCCTGGAGCGCGGGCTGCCGCAAGCGGCCTGAGAGGCCGGCCGCGGCACGAATTTTGCCCGCCCACTATTCCGGGAACGGCTATTCGGGGAACGGCTGCGGCGCCCCAGCCGGCAGTGCCACCTGGAACAGGTTGAGCGCGTTGCCGATCGCCGTGTAATAGCCGATGATCGTGCCGAGCTCGACAACGCCCTGCTCGCCAAACGCGGCAATCGCCTCGCCAAAGCTGGCGTCGGACCAGCGTTTGGTGTCGATCAGCTCGGTGACGAGGCGGTAGACCAGCGCCTGATCCTTGGCGGCAAAATCGGGTGCGGCATGGGTGCGGATCGCTTCCATCGCCGCCGCCGGCACCCCGGCCTGCACCGCCAGCGGCGCATGCGCATGCCACTCGTAATTGGCGCGGACATGGCGCGCGGTCAGGCAGATCGCCAGTTCCGACAAGGCCGGCGGCAAGGAACTGCCCCAGCGCAGAAATTCGCCGAGCCGCGCCAGATGCCGGCACACTTCCGGCGAGCGAATCAACAGCTGGAACGGGCCACCGAACCGGCCGCGTCTGCCGGCAACGATCTCGTCATGGACCTGCTTTTGCGCCGGCGTCATCTCGGCGGGCGTAATTTCGCGATATCGGGTCATGCCTTCACTCCATCGGGTGGACCGGAGGCGCAGGTTACAGCGAATTAATCCGGGCGAAAGCCGGCTGTTACATGCTGGCGCCAATTGTCTCGCCGGTTCCATTCGCGCCGCTCCGTTGCGGCGGTCGGCGCGAGCTTCCACTGCTCGAAATGAGGATCGAATGGCAAATTCTCCCGCTGACACGACCCGTTTGCGCGGGCTGACCCGCAGCCGCGCTGCGGCCGCCGCCTTTGGGCTTGGCGCGAGCCTGGCGTTGTCGCCGACGGCTTGGGCGGAAGGCCCGGCGCCGATGCCGCCACCGACACCGGCGATGACCTCGCCCGTCGCGCTGATCCAGCAGCAGAGCTTCGCGCCCTTGGTCAAGAAGGTGTTGCCGGCGGTCGTCAACATCTCCGTCACCGAAAAATCCGATGCGGATCAGATGTCGGAAGAGCAGAATGACCCGTTTCAGGGATTTCCGAATTCCCCGTTTGACGAAATGCTGCGCCACTTCTTTGGTCAGCAGGGTCCAGGTGGACAACATTATTTCTTCCCGCAGATGCCGCAAGCCCAGGCGCAACAGATCGCCCTCGGCTCCGGGTTCATCATCGACCCGGCCGGTTACATCGTGACCAACAATCACGTGGTCGGTGACGCCGCCAAAGTTCAAGTCATCCTGCAAGACAAGACCAAATATATTGCCAAGATCGTCGGCCGCGATCCCAAGACCGATCTCGCCGTGCTGAAGATCAACGCCGGCAAGCCGCTGCCTTATGTCACCTTCGGCAACAGCAACGCTGCTCAAGTCGGCGATTGGGTGATGGCGGTCGGCAACCCGTTTGGATTGGGTGGGACGGTGACCACCGGGATCATTTCGGCCCGCGGGCGGGACATCAACGAGGGTCCCTATGACGATTTCCTGCAGATCGACGCGCCGATCAACCGTGGCAATTCGGGCGGTCCGACCTTCAATCTCGACGGCCAGGTCATCGGCATCAACACCGCGATCTATTCGCCCAATGGCGGCAGCGTCGGCATCGGCTTTGCCATCCCGTCCAATGTCGCAAAGACCATCGTCACGCAGCTTGAAGAGCACGGCAAGATCAGCCGCGGCTGGCTCGGAGTGCAGATCCAGCAGGTAACGCCGGCGATTGCCGCAAGCCTCGGCCTGCACAGCGATCACGGCGCCCTCGTCGCGGTCGTCAACCCGGGCAGTCCGGGGGCGCGCGCCGGTCTGCGGCAGGGCGATGTGATCCTGAGGTTCGACGGCGCCAAGGTCAACGAACTGCACGATCTGCCGCGGCTGGTCGCAGCCGCCGCGCCCGACAGCAAGGCGACGATGATGGTGTGGCGCGACGGGAAAACCACCGAGCTTCAGGCGACCCTCGGCACGCTGCCCGACAACAATCAGGTCGCCTCGGCGGATGAGCAGCCGTCCGAGCCTCAAGCGGCGCAGGCCGCAGCCGAGGGCCTGCACTTTGCGCCGCTCACCAGCGATCTGCGGCGTGAGCTGCATGTCGCCAAGGGGGTCGAGGGTGTGGTCGTCACCAAAGTCGACAATGGCAGTGCCGCCGACGATGTCGGCCTGACCCAAGGAGACGTCGTGATCGCGATCAACCAGCAGCCGGTGCGCACCCCCGACGCTGCGGCGGCCAAACTGAAAGAAGCGGCTCACTCGGCAAAAAAGACCGCGCTGCTACTGCTCAACCGGCACGGTGTCACCCAGTATGTCGGGATCAGCTTCGGCGCGAACCAGGGGTAGACCGGAGGCCACAAATCGCATCCAAGCGGCCCTCGCACGCCATGGTCCGCGGCGGGCGCGTCGATCCGTCGCGGGCCGCTGCGAGCGATCGCTCAGCGCCGCAACGGTGAACGGTCCTGACCGTTTTTGTCGCGGATCGGCAACGGGGCACGTGCTTCGAGACGCTCGAGCTCGATCCGTGTGCGTGCGCCGGCGCGCAGCAGCCGGTCGGTGGCCTCGCGCAGTCCACTGCGGCTTTCCGGAGTATCGTCGGCAAGTGCTGCGTCGAAGGCGGCGAGAAAGGCGGTGATGTCGCCGGCAACCCGCTCGCGCAGCGCGTGATCGATAAAGGCGCCGCCCTCCTTGTCCCGTTCTTTCTCTCGTTGCGGCGCAGCGGGGTTGGGTGTCCCGAACCTGGCCGCCGAATCGCCGGTCCGGTTGACCGGCGCGCTCTGACCGAGACCGGGACGCCCAGGACCGGTGCCGCCGCCCGGCGGCCAGCCCGACACGCGCTGGGCCGGCCGGCTGCCAGGGCCGAAGCCGTAATTCGTGGCACTCCCCGCAGCCGACGCCGGGCCCGCAGACGGCGCCGGGCCCGCACCCGCCATCGGCTCGGACCCGTGCCCACTCCCATTCCCTTGCGCCAACGGCAGGTGCAGCCGGCGCCGGGCTTCGCCATTATGCGATGGTTCCGTGCCAAGGCCGAACCCGTGGCCAGCGCTGTTTCCGGTCGTGCCCAATCCCGGCGGGGTCTGGCCCTCATGCCGCGGCGGGCTGGTTTCGTCAGGCCCTGCGTCCCTGTGCGGCGAGGCATCCGGACCGTGGGCCTGCCCGGTGAATGGCTGGTGTTCGGTCGGTCGGGATGTCTCTGCCGGCGGCTCGATCAGCTGCGGTGGGGCAGCCGGGACTGACAATTGCCGGGTTTCCGCAATGGCTGCCCTGCCATGCAGCGCGTCATCGGCAGCCATGCCGTTCGTCGGGATCTCGGGGCCTGCCGCCTTGACCAGCTGGGTCTCTCCGGCGGTCGGTACGCTGTGCCCGATTGTTTCACCGGCAGCGCTGCGGGCCCGGCTGCGGCTCACGATGTAACTTATTGCCGGCGGCGAGCAGTCATAAGTACGCGCAATGCTCGCCAATGTTTCCCCAGCTTCGTATCGACTGATGATCGACGGCCAATCCTGCTGAGGGATTTTTCCTCTTTTGCTCGACTTCTCCATTCGAAAAACCTTTGTCTGCGACGCTTGCGTTGGTCTTCTCGCTTTCGGCTCGCACGCGGTTCCGATGCGACACCGATTCAGTATCAGCGATACACAGAGATAGGAAAATCGAGGGCTGGCACACCATGTTGCGCCGTCGACCTCCCGAGGCCCGACCGGAACACCGCAACCCGAGCCCGTTTTCTGATGCGGATAATACCCTCGCCCAAGTAAACAGTGAAGCTGTTAATTGGTTCCGGCAGCCGCCGGCAAACCCGCCATGACAGCAGCGGGAATCAGACCCGGACAATTTTTCCCGGGTTCATGATGCCATCGGGATCGAGCGCGCGCTTGATCGTGCGCATGACGCTGACCGCCTCGCCATGTTCGGCCGTAAGAAACTCCATTTTACCATAACCGATCCCATGCTCACCGGTGCAGGTGCCTTCCATCGCCAATGCGCGGGAGACCATCCGGTCGTTCAGGCGGGCCGCCTCGGCGATCTCTTCCGGCCGATTCGGGTCGATCATGAATACCAAGTGAAAGTTGCCGTCACCCACATGCCCGACCAGGGCCGAGGGGATCGCCGACTGCGCCAAATCCTGCTTGGTCTCGCGAATGCAATCGGCGAGCCGCGAGATCGGCACGCAGACATCGGTGGCCCAGCCCTTGGAGCCCGGCCGCAATGCCAGCGCGGCGTAATAGGCGTCATGCCGCGCCTGCCACAGCTTCGAGCGCGCCTCTGGGGTCGTCGCCCAGCGGAAATCGTCGCCGCCGTGCTCAGCCGCAATGGTCTTGACCATCTCGGACTGCTCGGCGACGCCGGCGGGCGTGCCGTGAAACTCGAAGAACAGCGTCGGCGCAACTTTGTGGTCGAGCTTCGAATATTTGTTGATCGCCGCGATCTGCTGCTCGTCGAGCAGCTCGATGCGGGCGACCGGCACCCCGCTCTGGATCGTCAGGATCACGCTATCGACCGCGGCTTCGAGGGTCGGGAACGCGCAGACCGCAGCCGAGATCGCTTCCGGGATCCCGTAAAGCCGCAATGTCAGCTCGGTAATGATCCCGAGCGTCCCTTCCGAGCCGACAAAGAGCCGGGTGAGGTCATACCCTGCCGCGGATTTGCGGGCCCGCCGCGCGGTATGGATGATCCGGCCGTCGGCGAGCACGACGACCAGCGACAGCACGTTCTCGCGCATCGTGCCATAGCGCACCGCATTGGTGCCCGAGGCGCGAGTCGCCGCCATGCCGCCGAGCGACGCATCCGCTCCGGGATCGATCGGAAAGAACAATCCGGTATCGCGCAGATGCTCGTTCAGCTGCTTGCGCGTTACCCCGGCCTCGACGGTCACGTCGAGATCCTCGGCATTGACCCTCAGAATATGGTTCATCCGGGTCATGTCGATCGACACGCCACCGGCGAGGGCGGCGACATGGCCTTCGAGCGAGGTGCCGGTACCGAACGCGATGACCGGAGTACGATGCTCGGCGCAGAGCTTGACGATCGCCGCCACCTCCTCGGTGGTCTGCGGAAACGCGACCGCGTCCGGCGCGTGGGCCGGGTGGTAGGATTCATCCCTGCCGTGCTGGGCGCAGATCGCGCTCGCGGTGGAAACCCGATCGCCCAGCAAATGGCGCAGTCGGGCGACCAATGGCGGAGCAATCGGCTGGCGGTGAACTGCGGATGCGAGCATGGCGACGACCGAAGATTAGAAAATAACCCGGATCGCCCGAGGATTACTCCCGCCGTGTCGCGGCTGCAATGCGCATCGTCAAGGGCCGGCGGCGCGCAGGGGCCTGGCTGCGCGCAAGGGGCCTGGCTGCGCGCAAGGGTCTGGCTGTGCGAAGGTGTCGCCCATCGACCAAAGATCGTCATTTCCCACCGGAACATGCCGCCGGCGTTGCGGTTTGTTGCCTTTGCGCGGTTCGGTTGCAAGCGTCATTGAGCGGCTATCGCGGACACACTACGTTTGGCGGAACAGAGGTGGTGGGTGCAGGAGGCGGTAATGGCGCTGATGCCGGTCACTCTCGACGACAAGTACATTCTCGACCGGGGGCGCGTCTATCTGACCGGGACCCAGGCGCTGGTGCGCCTGCCGATGATGCAGCGCCAGCGCGACGTTGCTGCGGGCCTCAACACCGGGTGCTTTATTTCCGGTTATCGCGGGTCGCCATTGGGTGGCCTTGACCAGGCATTGTGGCGGGCGCGGCGCTTTGTCGAAAACAACCATATCCGCTTTCAGCCGGCGATCAACGAGGAGCTCGGCGCCACCGCGGTGTGGGGCAGCCAGCAGCTCAACCTGTTTCCCGGCGCCAGATATGACGGCGTCTTTGCCATGTGGTACGCCAAGGGGCCGGGAGTCGATCGCAGCGGCGACGCGCTGAAGCACGGCAACGCCGCCGGGTCAGCGCCGCAAGGCGGGGTGCTGCTGCTGGCCGGCGACGACCACACCTGCAAGTCATCGACCCTGGCGCATCAGTCGGAATATGCGTTCATGGACGCCGGTATTCCGGTGCTGAACCCTTCCGGGGTGCAGGAATTCCTCGATCTCGGCCTTTATGGCTGGGCGATGTCGCGCTATTCCGGCTGTTGGATCGCCTTCAAGACGATCGCCGAGACGGTCGATAGTTCGGCCTCGGTCGAGCTCGACCCGGAACGGATCCGAATCGTGTTGCCGCAGGATTTCGAGATGCCGCCGGGCGGGCTCAACATCCGCTGGCCGGACCAGCCGCTCGACCAGGAATACCGGCTGCACAAATACAAGCTCTATGCAGCACTCGCCTTCGCCCGCGCCAACCGGCTCGACCGGATCATTATCGACAGCCCCTATCCGCGGTTCGGCATCGTCACCACCGGCAAATCCTATCTCGATGTACGCCAGGCGCTCGACGATCTCGGCATCGACGAGGCGCATGCCGCCGAGATCGGTATCCGCCTCTACAAGGTGGCGATGTCGTGGCCGCTCGAACGCGAGGGCATCCGCCATTTCGCCGAAGGGCTCGAAGAAATCCTGGTCGTCGAGGAAAAGCGTGCGGTCATCGAGAACCAGTTCAAGGAGCAGCTCTATAACTGGCGTGAGGACGTGCGCCCGCGGGTGGTCGGCAAGTTCGACGAGAACCGCAACTGGATCCTGCCGTCGAACGGCGAATTGACCCCGGCGATGATCGCGCGGGTCATCGCCCAACGCATCGCCCGCTTTCATACGTCGC
>Ga0335075_10012564_pt1 | contig 12786 bp, 6 predicted proteins | sample Lox_Sample_24_FD_206723 | JGI IMG/M metagenome (GOLD analysis project Ga0335075, IMG submission 206723) | Soil microbial communities from Loxahatchee National Wildlife Refuge, Florida, United States - Lox_Sample_2.4 | ecosystem: Environmental > Terrestrial > Soil > Wetlands | place: USA: Florida... | reverse complement strand
GGAAAAGACGCTTTGGAGTTGCTTAACGCTTCGGAGGAAGAGCTAAGGCTCAAAGAAGAAGCAGCCATCAGTTTTGGGTTCGTTTAAAAGCAGCTCTTCGAGCAGCTCTGCTCTTCTTCCTTCTTTAGCTTTAAATTCTTGTATATTAGATTACCAATTGATCGAGTTTCGCTTTATATTTGATGCCTCCTCTGTGACGGTTGTCACATGTACACAGCAGCTATTGCCTCCGACCGGTGTTGCGGCCCCTCCTCCCCCATTCATACGCTCTAGGCGGCTGCGCTCTGTCTGACCCCACGGTCCCATAGCTAGCCCATGCCCCCTACCCTAACCCGCTACTTAACCTTACTCTGACTAACCATAACTTACCTTGTATAGCGTATGATAGCGTATATTTGAATTGCTTGAATCAGGTTAGGGCCCGCACGACATGAAAGGCTCTGTTAGTCGTACGCTGTGCCTTTTGGTATTCCAGTATTGTTAGTAGCTGTCGGTGCTGTACAAACACATTCCGTATGGCCGTCTAGGTGTCGCACCACTTGATAATGCCTATTTTAGTGCTCCGGCCAGGCATGCCGCCTGTAAAGTGGATGCAGAGTAGCAATAGTGGCTTGAACGCAGCGACCTGTCTTAAGTATCTAGCTACTCGAGACAGCACCCAGCCCCCCCCCCGGCTGTTGAATTGGCGGAATACGCTTAAAGCTTCAAAACGCTCGCGTCAAAGCTGTAGTTGAGCATCTCCCCGCCTTTGTTAGGCGACTGGCTGTATGCATCATCATGGGACGCAACAAGACAGATTACGAGGAACCGTACGACCCGGGTGTGAAGGCGGGGAATGGGAGCGAGCAGGAGCGGACAGCATATCGGGAGATTCTGAGAACATAGGAGGAGAAAAACCGGTGGCTGCAGCTGGAGCAGCCCACTTTGTTGAGCAATAGTCGATATGTTGTTGCCGAGGAGAGTGGGCATAGTATACATATGACGCAGCCGGAAGTCATTGTGGATGCAGCGAGGTGGGTGTTGGATGAATTTTCAGGTCGTAGTTCAAGATCTGCTCAGGGACAGGAGGGAAACGAGAACGCTGGAAAGAAGTCGTGCACAGTTAGAAGGGAATTGGGGGAGAGCGCTTCAGCCAAGAGTTGCCTGTAAAATTATCCATTGAGTGCTGGTATTTGGCAGGCTGGCTCTTGAATAAAAATCGAAGTTCTAATAAGTTTGCTACTGCCGAGTGTCGCAAATATTATTCTCGTTCAACTACTCCATACAACACTTACTGTGCGGCCGTTTCCGCAAAAATTTGAAGAGATGAGTGTCTTGCTGCTTGAGCATCTCAGAATTGGCCTGAGCTGATTGAAATGCCCTCGGTGGTTCGGCTGCTTGCAGAAGTACCTTCACCCTGACTTTGTGGATCTGTTTCCCCAAATTATTATGCCTGTACTCTAAACTTGGACTTGCTGGTAAAAGGGGGAAACGCTAGGGCACTCACCACGCTGTAACAGATTGCATTTTGTCCCTCCAACCCACCATCAGGCGACTCTGCATGCACTTCACTTCCAAAATCCAGAGGCAGTACATCCTCGGGACCATAAGGATATCACGGGGAATCTTCCGGATCTTCCGAGACAAAATACTCCTCGTCTTGGGTCTATCCCTTGTAACTGGACTCGTCCATTATTCTTGCTTGATGCTCGAAAAACTCTGCTTCCCAGGTTGACGTTGGTAGCATCTCGCTATCCTCGTAACGAAAAGACTCCCAATCGACCTCGGATGCGCTATAGCCTATCTCTACTTGGCGAAGAGGCAATTTCTCCGAGTCGGTCAAACTCTTATAGCCGCATGGTCGATCCGCAGAGCGTGAATCTTAGAATGAATGAAGCGATAAGTATCCTGGATAGCCAGCACTTCTTGCATATCAAGGCTTACTGCACAGTTTAAATAGCAGCAGTCTTATTCAAACACCTCAAATCAGCACTCATGCCCTACCCTTCCCCTTGCAATCACTCTTATGCCTCTTCCAATCCTGTTTCTGGTGCTCCTTACTACAGTACGCTACTGTCCTGCAGCCCGTGCAAAGCTTGCCTAGCTGGCCGCACACCAAGCATGACAGCTCAGCGAGCTCCACAATCTCCTCTGCTGTTGCCTGTCCTTGGCCTTGCTCTTGTGGCTTTGGATACACGATGTACGCGTTTGACGATGACTGTGCCGAGGAAGGGGCGTTCCCGCCCATGGAATCAAAACCTCCCAACAAATCGTTGTCAGAATCATCGAGCACCAGGTCACTTTCCTGAGACGGCCCTGGGCCCTCATCAAGTGGGAAGTTGCTCTCGTCAAAGGGCTCAAGCGCAGCGAGCAGATCTGCGGCCGGCTTGCCATCATGAATAATTAGCGGGGCGGCTTCGGGCTGTGGTGTCGGTTCCGGCGGTTGCGGCTGAGACTGTGAGCTTGCCGCTGCATTGTTCCTTTGCGCATCCGATTTGGATTGTTGTGCATGCTCTTTGGTCGTTGAGGATGAGGTCGCTGCGGCGGCACCGCTTGAACCATCTGACGTGTTTTGTTGGGATTTGGTTTCGAGGGGCTCACGTGGCGCATGGTCCTTGTCCTCGTTGAAGTTGTTCTCCTCCACCCATTTTAGCGGATTCTTATCCACGTAGTCCCTCCAGACGCGCTTCTCGGTCTCGGTCATGGTATATGAGAACCATTCAGGGAACCAGTCCCGACGTGAGCGTTCGGATGAGGAGAGCAGACCGAGCTCGATCTCGACTTGTAGGGAGGCCATTTGGAGGTTGTACAGATTACCAGCATTCTTATCGGCTCTTTTAATCTTGAGATTCAATATCGCAATAAGAGTATTGAGAAATAAGATTGTTACGATGATGATATATAGCGCTCGCAAGGCTCTGACGGCGGCAGACGCCGATTCAAACGGCTCGAGTGCCCCATAATCGGATGATATAAAATTAAGCATCTGGGAAATTGTTAAGGGGTAGCTCGTGAAGGGATTTTCGGCCAACGAGTCAGTTGCTAAGTTTCGAAGTAGGAGGAATGGGACGAACGTAAAACCTGTCTTTCATCAATGTGTTAAGTCTTCGACAAATTTGTCCCCCAACTAACCTATTATGATAAAAAAGAGCAAAATCAGATACGAAAACACACCCTGCATAGTCTCCGTTAACAGCAATAGTAACATGCCAACTGGTCGGGAAATTCTGAGCATGAGAATCGTCGCGATCCAGATTAGGAGTGTTGAGAAGGCCAAGAATGCTCGGGGCGGAGAGTTTTGCGAAACCACGTAGAAGAATAATGTAAGGCCTAGAGAAAGCGCAATACCATCGATGTAGTTGAAAATTGAACGAAGAAAGAGCCGCGGAATGCGATAGAATTGACGGGTCTTGATGGAGAGGATATAAAATGATACAAGTGCTTCGATACAAGACAGGACGATAATGGGCACAGTAATCCTTCCAGAGCTGCTGTCGTCATCTTCCGTCAAGAGGATGCTTATTAGTAAATGCGTGATAAAGAGAAGCAACATTGGGAGGGCTGTTCGAGTGAGATAGATGTGGAGTCCAAATGTCTGCATCTTCCACGCCAGGAGCTTCTCCAACCAAACCACTTTCAAGAACGAAAGCTGAATGTCACGATCCTTCATGCCTAGTATCTCTTCTACGAGTCGCGTGAACGGGCTTGCGGGCCCTCTGCCGGTGTAGGCAACCCAGCTTAGTATTCGCGTTTCCCATAGCGGGAAGTTATCTCTGGCTGAAGAGGTGGCAGCTCGAACAAATTCCCAGTATGGGTCATCATGTCTTGAGACCGGCGGAGGTCTGTACAGCTTGTAATGGAAAGAGCAGAAACCTGGTAATGGGAGAGTCACATAGCTGGTGTTTGGCTCTGGGTGGACATCGTCCGGACTACTCCAGAAAGCCCTGAACATATGCCTAAGATCGCCAAGGAAGCGGCGAATCTGATAGGACTTCCTCTCATATTTAGCATCCTCATTCTTGGTCGCGCCATGCTTGACTTCCACCGCGCCGATATTGTTGACCTTGTGCGGGAACTGCACAATATGCCGCATGAAAGAGAGCGATGCAACCGGGCGCGTCCTGCACGCCAGCGGCAGCGTGCAGCTGATAGCCTGGGAGTTGGCCAGCAGGCGCTGGTTCTCCTGGTGCAGTCTCCGGAAGAAGGCGTCGACGTGTTTCGTCCCCTGCGATCTGTGGTCTATGTTGCAGGCCAGGGCGAACGTGCTGGGGAACAGGGGATTTGCATCATCGTACGTGCGGTCGTCGTAGATCGAGCGGAAGTAGGGGCCCAGCGCGTCGGCGTAGCGGCCACCGCCGAAGAAGACGTCGTTCGGGTTGGGACTGCGCAGACCGCGGAGCCCGTACTCCTGCCACAGCAGGTATTTTGGGAGGACGTAAGCGGAGCGAGAGCGGTGGCCGTAGTCAATGAAGTCTTGGATGACGAATGTGTGCGGTTCGAAATACGCGTAGAAATTCGTCGTCGATGACAAGGCTGGGTTTGGCGTCTGGCTCCAGTCGGTTGGCATGGTGACGTGCGCTGCCCGGTGTATGACAAATGTGTCATACCATGCGTCTTCCTCGAGAAAGTGTGGCGAGATGACGGTACATCTCGGCGTAGGCATGGGAGCTCCAGAATAACCACCAGTCCCCTGCCCATCCTGCGAGACATATAGGATGTAATTCGAATCACTCTTGTAGATTTCGATGCGCTCCTTGCCATCTCCGCGCACCCTAGTGTCTGTCGCATAAAGGGCTCGAATGACGACTGACCTTTTAGCTGAAGCGTTTGAGGACGGCCCGATCGCAATGATATAATATTCGTGCTTCATGACGACTCCAAAGAGGCTGACGCTCTGATCTGGGTTCCAAGGATATGTGAAAGTGAAGAGATGAGGCACAAAAAAGTGGCGAATCTCTTGTGTCGAAGGCATACTCACTGAGCTCTTGGGATTTGTAAAGATACTTTCATAAAATTCCTGCTGCCGTCGTGCATCCTCTGGTGTTGTGAGTGGCGAATGCCCCAACTCATGAATTATTGCGGCCGGGTCACCGCGGTCCAAGGCACCGGGTTTCCAACTAAACCTACATACGGGTCTGCTTTCCGCGTTATCCACAGAGGTTATCAGCGATTTGAGTCGTTCGGTAGTAGAGTCAAAATAGGCTTCCACCTTCTTGATATTCTCAAATATGTCTCTTAGGGGAAGCAGGACTCCCATTGCACCGACTATCTGGGATTGTCGACCTGGAGCATTGTACGACAATGTGGCAGACATTGCAAAGATATTTTGACCAGTATTATCGTTAAAGCCAATGTGTAGTGGCACATATCCAGGCCACGTGGTGTGTTGAACTTTCTGGTGGTAGATAAGTTGGAGGTTGAAGGTTAATAACACATTAATGACTACCGTAGAATTGTTTGCCGTGACGACGGTGATAACTTTGCATTTCGGAGAGTATCGAACCTGATGAATTTGTTCTGGAATAGCATCTCTGATACTTGTCTCTTTGCCATATATGAGCCATCTTCGACTTTGACTGTACTCCACTCCTGGAAGCCTGACGCTGCCAAGGGATTTTAAGGATGGTTTCATTAAGTCCCAGTGATGAAGCATTGCCTCCCCCGACTGCACATAGAACAAATGCGAACCATCTGCTGAAATGAATGTGTTCGAACCATCACGGCTTGTAATCTGGTCAATGTCGGAGAAATTCCAATGAAGCTTCCGGTCAGAAGAAGCAATTATTGGGGGACTGTATCTTTCATTGTCATCACCGCCGAAACTGGATGTCTCGATGGCCACGTATACTGGACCCCGGATTTGCAGTGGCCGAATGAGTCGAGTGTTTCTAAGATGGCGTCCATCACCAAAACCAAACGTCACTGCTTTCACAAGTGCGAGGTTTCTGATCGAATAGGCTTCGACAACTTTGGCCTCGCCACCCTTGCCAAATTTGCTTCCGCTCCTGCTGTAAAAGATGTTCTCGCTGTCTTCGGACAGCGTTCCACTCGACAGGGAATACATCGAATTTGTGTCCGAAGGAGGTCTTCTTGGAGTGAATCCATTTGCAGTAGCGGTATAGACTTTCGTCGGCCCGCCCGCAGACCTATACACGATAAGGACCGATTCTCCATCCTCTGTTACGCCGCCGTGCATCTTAGCCGTGTCAAACCACCCGATCCGGTGGGACGCCCCAGCATCTTCGTCAGCCGTATGGGTGATGCTCCATTTCTGCTCAAACCCATGATTGAGGTGGTACACAGTGACTCTTATGGTATTTTCCGAGGGACTCGCCTCAACAGCTGCCAAGTGCGAACAGCCAGTGGAGACCAAGACGCAGAAAGACAGCTCTGCACCATCCCGTCTGAACTCGATGGCCGAGTTAGCGACGCAATATCGCTCGAGGTCCCACTGTCCCCGCATCCCATCACGAATCTGCCACAGTGCTGTTCTCTCGAGGATCTCGTGAGTGTGGACTGCACGTTGCGCTGAACAAGCCATGGCATTCAGACGGAAATTGTAGTTGACTTGAGCAATTTAGGTTCCGATTTAGTAATATGAAGTATTCTTTTCGTATCATGCACATCACGGGTGGGGGTTAAATGTGGAATTGAGGATGGCGGATGGCAGATGGCGGATGGAGGCTGTGCTAAGACTCCACGCCTCGAAACTAACAGGGTATATCGTTCCTTCGCTTACCCGTATCGAGCAGCTCCACGCATCGCGTCCCACTCAATTTCTTTGTTGTATTATTGCGATTATTGTAGGCAACACCCTAAGTTGCTAGCAGGGCCGTTAAGTGAGGTCTAGATGATGAATATAATGAAGAGAGCGACAGCGATGACGTTCGCAAGGATTGGGGCTACGGTATAACTGATATAGATGATGTACAAGTTGATTCACAGATTGTATACTGCTCTGTGTATAAATAAGGGACTTACGTCCCACTGAGAACTATAACAATTAAGCAACTCATTCACGCTGCGCTCATATTTCCAACACGAACAGACTCGAGTCGAGACTCGCCCAATCACTACTGATTATTTCTATAGCTCTTCCTCATATCGCCATTATCGCCAAAGAGTAGAAATCATAGCTAGCAAATTGGGGAATAATATCGTTTAATTATTAAAATATGTTAGTTAAGATTTCTAAAAATCAGCTTTAGTGTCCTAGCATTCTTTAAAGCCCTAAAATCCTGTTCCTAAGTACCCAAAACATACCCTTAACAATTTCATGTATTTAGTCGCTCTCCAAGCATACCTTTAACCAACTCTTTGCGATAGCACTATCGTACACATCACTCGGCATCCTTATGACTGTCTCTCTATACAAGCAATCATTCTTGAACCTCCAACTGCACAAAGCAGCCCTGAGCATTCCTCCCTCACGCCCGCAAATCAATGCTACTGTCGGTGGCTTCTTTGCCGAAAACACCGAAACGCTCAGCCCACCAGTATCAACCAGTGTGAACAAGTGATGCCCTTGTGGTAACTGTGCTTCTGTTCGGGCAATGTCCCCAGGATTGCCAGATTTAATCCAATCAGGCTCGACACCAATGCGCTCCTTGGGATCGCGATTGCCGTAGCAAAACGGCGTTGAAGATGGCTCGTACGTGAGACGACCACTATTGTTTCCAAAGACCAGCTTCTCGAGTTTTTCAAGTGGCATCACGCCTTCGAATCCGATAAGATTTGGCGACGACTGCAGCACTTGACCACCATACAGCCTCCGAACCGAGAAGGGCCCGAGGAACGAGAGTAGCAGCCCAACAGCAAAAAAAGCCCCAGCAAGAAGCTCCAGTGCGAGAATGAGACGATGTTCGCTTATTCCATTGGGGAAGGTGAAGAATGGCGCGTACGTAATGGTGAGATTGATGCCAAAGAAAAACCACCAGGCGCCAGAGCGGACGAATAGCTCTGCAAGATCCTTTTTCAGCCCGTGATGCCGCCTCACGTTCATGCGGGGGAAGTTCTTCCACCGGATGTGCATCGCGCGGCAATTGTCCAGCAAGACAGTATTGTCCTCGTCGGCAACACCCACGACTTCACAGAGCGGCTCGATGTCCCAGAGATGCGTCTGATAAATGTCGGGCCGGGCGCGTTTCTCGAATGACGAACGATGGACGATGCGCGGGTCCGGATAGAGACAGACCATGCGCTCGATGAGGCGATCGTTGTCGTTAGCGAGGGATAGGCGCGCGATGGCTTGGAAAAGAGTGTCGTCTGGGTCTTTCTCGATGCGATAGTGCAAGAGGCCCATGAGAGCATACGCCACATCAGCCTGAGTGTTTGAATGATAGTTATTGAAGGCTCGTTCTCCGAGGGCGGCAATGGCATTGGAGAGAATTTCAAGGCGGGAAAGAGTGAGAAGGCCGGTGAAGTGCTCGGCGAGAAGACGTGTTGGCCCTCCGTCTTCGTTGTCTATGTCGGGGTCCTCCCACACAGAGCCGGTCATTTCGACCTTATGCATTGATTGCACTTTGAATGTGTCATCCTGGGGCGTGCAAAAATAGATGCTGTCGCCAGGCGCGAGAAGAGCTTCGGGCAGAGTCCACATCCGTGAACCCCATTCGCGCTTGAGTTCTAGGCCATCGCCTTTGAGCATCACAGTAACCTGAGATGAGCCGCGGATTACGTCACACATTCGATATACATCGCTATCAAGCAAAGGTCCTTTTTCAGTGGCTCGGCAGCGGAAATCTAGCCAGTATGCTGTTTTGCCAGCTTTGAGAGTCGCGACAGCAGCCATAGCCTCTATGAGGCGTCGCCCAGTTTCAGAATTATCTGTGTCGAAATGCCGGTTTGCGTAGCTAATGAAGACGTATGACAGATTCCGGTCTGGGTTGTGGTCGAGGACCCACTTGTTGTCTCGCAACACCACCAATTGCCGTGGACGGAGGAGACGTTTTCTCGAAGACTGTGACTTCACGGTAACCACGCTTGAGCCCTGTACCGGTCTCTGATCTAATGGATTAATTGCATGCTTTGGCCACTTCCAGTGATATCCCGGAAAATCCGTATAGTAGTCCGCGATATCTCCATCATCCCACGATGCAGTCGTTGGGAAACTCAGCATTATCTGTAAGGGCAGGCCAACGACTAGAATTCGAAGCCCACATTGCAAGACACCAAGAAAAGTAGTCTTTCCATCCTTGTTAGGATATGAAGGCTGCAAAGCCCACTCAGCAACCTTGAGCACCGCAGGGACGGAGCCCGAGACCCTCGTTCGCCGCCAATCACCGGTGGTCAGTTCATTTTCCCAGACGTAGTCAGTTGCTTGTACCAGAAGCCGTCTCGGCTCGTAGGTGGTAGGGCTGAGATAGGTAACCACATCTTCATATTTGTGCGTCACTTGACCCAGTTGGTTGCGGTAGAGATATCTGCCCTTCGTATCGGACTCAAGCAGCGCCGCCGCATTGAATGAAGTCGGTTCCCCTTGCAAGGTGGGCCTGCGGAACCAGTGTCCATTGAAACCTTTCTTGCCGTCAAACTCCATTGCAAAGTGCTTCGCCATGTGCTCTTCCACGCTCTCTTTCCTCCATTTCCACCAACCCTGTCTTTTATCGTTCTCAGGATCCGGAGTGTGTTGTGGATTGTCTGAGCTGGAAGATCCTGTCGCAGAGGTGCCATGCTTGACCTTGGACGCTTGCTGGGGGGATTCTTGAGTGGGAGAGAAGGTTGAGGGGGTTTCCGTTTCCTGCACACGCTGTGGAGATCTACGAGTTGTTGGAGTAGCCAGCGGACTGTCTGTGGTTTGCACGGGCTTACGGGGGATTTCGTAACTATCCATCATGATGACTGTCCCTCTCCCATCAAGGCATAGACAAGCTGCGCACAAACGAAAGCGGGTATTACTGAAATAAAGCGACTCCGCGACAAGAACACGACGCGTAAAAAGAGAAAGTGAACGCAAAAACGACAGAGAAGGAAGGATCCATATTGCGAGGAGGAGATAACAGATATCTACTTTACTTGCGGTTGTTGCAGTTAGGTGGGGGCTGAATGCACGGCTCACCGGCGGGGAATGCTTACTAGTGCAGCAGCCGTCTTGTCCTCATTGGCCCTCGCTACGACGAAAGGGTGATAAGATTTTAGTGCGACAAGAGGCGCATCCTCTCTAAATGAGGTTCGCGTCAACGTCTGGCAGTGCATGGCTTTTGCAGTTGGGAGCGACCTGCGATGGAATCACTACGAGATGGTTCTGAGCAAGGCATGTAGCAGTGTTCCGGTCAACAGTGGTCCATAATAGAGGTCTATTATTTACACTACAAAGCTTGAAATTGCCAACCTGAATCGGTCGCACCAGGCTGTCGATACCCGAAGCCTCAAGCGGGTCGGTTTCTAGCCGAACAGCCGAGAACGAAATTAAGGACCCATTAACTAGTTGTCTCTTCTGCCGCGATAGGAGAAAATGCACGGAGGACGAAAGCAACAAACTAGATCGATGGAACAGAAACGGCTACCAGCGAAGGATTCATAGACCAAGCTTTATGTAGTGTGGGCAGTTACCGTATATGTTGGAAATCACAAGTGGAATAGTGATATAATGCGCAGCATAGAATATATTGAGTTGCTTAAGTTGCCTATCGATCTTACGGATCTACGGTCCGTATTTATCTACGGCCAAGGTGGCGACCATCCGTAAGCTATTTTGCCGCCCGTACAATGTCTGCTGAACACCCAGCTTTGGTTGTCCGTAATTGCCACGCTGCCTAGCTAGGCCGGGTTTACGGTCACGCAAAAGCTGTAATTCCAACGGTATATTTGGAGTCGACGGACTGCGCCCGAGCTTGCCGACCGTAGTCCTTAAATACGTTGCCTCATATTTATGGCATAAATAGACACAGATTCGAGGCGGAAATGCACGAGAGGCAATGCTACAACGGACGAGGGCGAGGAATTGAGCGAAGAAATGCCATAAGGTATCCCGCGAAGTCTGAGGGTTAGACTAGCTTGCGCCAATTAAGGTGACGAGAGGTAAAGTTTGTTCACTACGGGGTTTGATTGTTGTCACAATATCTTAGAGGAGATCTGCACTGATTTGCATTCCCCTTTATTAGAATCACAGAAAGATAGTGGTGTTTTAAGTGCGCAGCTTAATGATTCTGTTGCCTTTTATTCAATGTCTTAACACAAAGGGTAGCTGACTTCGTATATATACATGTAGTGGTCCTAGATCATCGTCGTCGAGTAATAACCCGGATAGCAACGCCGAGTAGCTGGACAGAGCAGTCCACCGACCTGGTAACACAGTGGCAAATAGACTACTACAGCTGTTACTCTAACAAACACAATTAGTCGATCCTTTTGCTGACTTTCCCTAGTTTTCTCACTTTCCTAACTCTACTGATTTCCTTGACTTTTCTAACTTTCTTGATTTTCTTGACTTCTCAGACTTCCCCAACTTTCTAACCGTCCTATTTCTTCCGTCTTATCTGTTATATCATCCACTGCCTTTACTAATGCATTAAATATGTCTTCTTGATGGGTTAATCGATAACTTGGCCTTGCTTCCATAAACTGCTTATCCTCCTGCATACGGTATATTGTGGTGGGGTTCCGTGGTCCCCTACAAAATCATATGATTCTGGGTAATAGTTGTTCCTGTACCAAGAACTTTGACGTATTTAGTCTGGTCGGAGACCTCGTTCTCATAGACATGCACGCATCCATCCGCGAAGAGGACCATCTAGATAGTTCGGGGTAGGACTTACGGATTAGGACAGGTTTTACAGACACTTTTACGGATAGCATACTGCTTCACGGACATAGATTGCGCTTTACGGGCAACCGTTGAAGTTTTACCTGTTGTATTACAGGTTTTGCAGACATAGAATGCAGTTGTTTCTTGCGCTAGCTATCGCTATCTATTAAGTGGTTATAGGTCCCGTTCCTCCCGCTGAACACTTCTAGAGCGCCCGTTGACCTACCTATTGCCCTAACGATCGCGCACTGCAACTGCACACACATCATATCCCTCCACATTGGTGACTAGAGAGAGGCTACCATTTAGTTGCTCAGAGCAGGATAGGAAGGGAATCTCTAGCTTAAAACAAGAGGCTCGCTGGTAGTAGAATTGGTTGCATTGAGGACTGGAAGTCTGGAGAGGTAGGCGGTGCCTACTTATTCGAAAAATTAAGGGGCAAAGCAGAGAAGGAAGCAATAGGGGCGCAGAGATTACAGCAAGCTGCCGCTAACGACGACGACGACGAAGGACTGAGATTGGAACTGAAATTACGCCCCGCTAAAGGAGTGCACAAGTCGGACAGTGGCTGCCCACCAAACTCGTCCTAGAAAAGGAGGAAATTGCACGCTAACGTGTTAGGTCGCTACAGGACCGTCCGGGAGGCGTTGGACTAGTTGGAAGGATTAAGGACGACTAATTGGAAATAGGGGGTCTTGGGTATGCCTTTACTTTTAAGACATTAAGGACGACACTATTAGTTTTGCTTGCAATAGTATGAGTAGGCGCTGCTAGAGTAAGATATGTTGAGAAATAGCTATACGAATGGGTAATAGGGGGATAAGATAGAGACTATAATAGGGGATGCTGCAGCAAGGGAATTACGGAGAAGGATAAGGGGATTAAGACAGAGAGTGTTACAAAACAACATTATAGACTTTACAGACTTAAAGGAACTCGTATGGACCCGTAAAAGGCTATAGGCGTCCATAAAGGACTCCACGAAGGTTATAAAAGATTGGAAGCATTCTATAGACTACACAAATCTATTATACACTACGTTCCTACATTTAAGTGTAATT
>Ga0335075_10012563_pt1 | contig 12786 bp, 19 predicted proteins | sample Lox_Sample_24_FD_206723 | JGI IMG/M metagenome (GOLD analysis project Ga0335075, IMG submission 206723) | Soil microbial communities from Loxahatchee National Wildlife Refuge, Florida, United States - Lox_Sample_2.4 | ecosystem: Environmental > Terrestrial > Soil > Wetlands | place: USA... | reverse complement strand
TCCAACACGCCAATATTAGCCCATACAACATCGTCGTCAGCTGGCAACCAACCTGCCACCCCCTATGTGCTGCCGCGCTGATCTCAGACTGATAAACAGGCGTCACAGACGTGACATACCCCATGCCCACGCCCGTAAATGATCCGCGCGACTATGAACTGCACCCTCTCGAAGGCACCGCCCATCAACACTACGCCGATAATCACGATCGCGGCGCCTCGCAGCAAAGTTCGCTTCCGCCCCAGCCCCTCAGCAGTGAAAGCTGCGGTGATGGCGCCAAAGACGGCGCCCACATCGGAGAGGGCGGTAATAGCGCCGACCACCAAATTGAAGGGTTAGACATGGCGCTGAGCTAGTACTGCGAGATGACAATTGCCAGACATGACGCCTTAGTCGTAGACGTAGAGGAGGAGGAAGGCTGGAATTGCACACCAACGTGGATGGCTGCTATGAGGAGGAGGGGGGGCATGGAGGAGCGGGGTGCTGGTTTTGCCTGACATTTGCGATTTGGCTTGGAGGATGGAATTGCCTGCAGAAAAGAACATATATCGGAGCGAGACGATTAAAGGCAGGAACAGGAGGTGTGGAAAGTATATATATATGAAAGAAGAGAAGAGCTATGACGCAGCTTGACTCTCTGAGGGGTCGAGGCGATGAAGAGAGCTATCGTAGGCCTTTACTCCGATCCCTAGTTTCTTCGTGTCCTGGGCGTATCAACTCCGCCAAGCCACACTTCCGGAAGGGCAGGACCTGCCATTGCTGGAATTAAAGAATAGATGCACTAATGGAGTTGTTTTCCATGTCGTTGATCATCGCGCGGCTCACAAAATGTTATGACGTTGGTCGGTATTAAATGCGGGACCTGAAGTCTTGGGATAATTATCGTATGCCAGCGGTTGGAGCAAGGGATTCTTGTCATAGCGAGGATGCCTGCCGACTCGGCAATGCAGTTCGTCTCCTTGCGAGGAATTAAATTGAGAAAAGGGAAGCAGAAATCACCTGACTGACCAGGTGGGAGTTTCGAGTTCCATTGTAGGTAATGACAGCAACCCGCAGTCATCGATATTATACTTGCTATGATACAACTCTCTTCACGTCTGTACGGCGCCTCTATGCTTGAAACCGATATCGGCAGTACAAGAAGGGATTCTAGTAGTACATTATCCTCACTCCTCCTCATCATTATCCGAGAAGTACTCGAACTCTCGAGGAACCTCTGCCTCCTCACCACCCTCTTCATCTTCATCTACAGCTGTTAGTACACCTGCTGCGGCTGCTGCGCCCGATAGGGTACCAGAAGCTTCGCCATGCGCATCAGCCATTCTTCGCTGATTGAATGATTCCTGTCGCATGTCTTCTAGTGTTGGGACTGCAGCAGCTCGCTCAGTGGAAACTTTCTTCAACTTCTCTTCGATGAGAACCTTGGGCTCATCTGGCTGAGTGTCGATAAGTAGGATGACACCTCCAGTTGGCTAATAAAAGTTAGTTAAAGTCAAAAACGGAGAGAAATCGGACCAACCTTCTTGACTGGCTTGTATCGCCCGGTCGGGAAGCTTATAAACTTGAGTTGCGCTGGAAGAACACGCGACATGTTTTCAATATCGTATCCAACCTTTTCTTTCTCCAACTTCTTTTTCGCAGCCTCAGCCTGAGAAGTACCCTTCTCTCCATCTCCCTCATTCTTCTCCTGGATCTTTTCTTTATCCTCATCAACCTCCATCTTGTCGATCTCTGGCGCGGCGGTTTTGGGCGTTGTAGGAGTCTGATCAATATCCATGCTCTCTCGTCGTTGTGCACGCTCCTTCAAGATAGCCCGCCGCTTCGCCTGAGCGGTTGTAGATAGGACAGCCGTCGGAGTAAAAATCGGCGCCTCGTCTGCCTTGACTTCTTGCTCTGGCGGATAATCAAATAGACTAGGTCGTGTGGCACTGTGAAACTTGAAGCTCGGGATCTCCAAGTCATGGTCCAATCCAATCATCGATGTCGGAGTAAAGCTTAAAGAAAGGAAGTGGGTAAAGGGGAACCAGTACCAGTATTGCGTGAAGACAGCCATACCCACTATTCCAGTCATATTCAGGTTACCTGTTTGTGTTTGCAAGCCGATGGTACAGTTTCGTCCACCGGCATCGATTATTCCCAGCGCGAGAGCACACCCAAACTTAGTCATAGCATCCTCATGACGGTCACCGACAATCTTCTTCAAGGTCTTGCGGATTGAGGCCACTTTCGGGTTCATGACCTCATTCTGTTGAACCATGATCATAGCGAATGAGATTAAAGCACCCTGTCGAACAAAGTCGGTGGGATCTTTGATCATAGGCTCCAGCAAATCAATGGCTTCATCAAGACCGGTGCCGGCACAAGATATACCCAGGGCCATCGCGGCTCCATATCGGACGTGAGGGTTATAAGACTCCGAAAGAAGCTCAACCATGCGAGGAACGCTTCCTGGTTTGCGGAACAAGATGAAACCCAAGCTCATCACAGCAATTCTTCGAACATCATCATTTACATCGCTCACTGCAATATGAAGGAGCTTGCGGACCGCCTTGTTGCTACCTGTCCCGCAGTAAGCCATTGCAACGGTCATGATGCCACCGTATCGCAATGTTGGGTCAGGATCATTCAAAAGACCTTCAATGAGCTCGTCGGCACCTTCTTGTCTACCAAACATAACTAAGGCCATGCCGAGTGCTAATCCGCGAACGATCTTCTCGTGTTGGGTATCGTGGGCATACTGAATCATATCCTCCAGCGCTTGAATGTTCCCTGTGCCAAGCATGATCAGACCCATTGCGAGGCCAACAGCCTCGCCATTGAGGGCCGAGTCAGCATACAAAACGGTCCTAAGATTCTCGTATATTTCCTGAGATCCCGTTGCCATCCCAGCGATGCCAAGACCAAGGGCTCCACCATGTTGAATGACTTCCTCTTGAGCCTCATTAAATTGCTCGCGTAGATAATCGAGGGCTTCGCTTCCATGCTTCGCGTAGATAAGTCCGTACGCATATAGTGCACCACCTTGACTGAAGATAGATCCTCCTACTGACGTCCTTCGGGGCAGATACGGCTCAAGTAGCTTCCGGCATTGACTCAAATTACCGCGATGGATAACACCTAGGGCTGCAGTAGCAGAAAACTTTGACCAATTAACCGCTTTCCCAAGCCACTCGAGGTTATCTCGGAAAAATTTATCATTCGTGGTTCCTTGGTTCATGAAAGCATTGCAGAATGTCACGGCTGTATGGAAAATCGAGTTCCGTCCTTCAAGACTATCCCTGACTTTGTTGAGGATGCTCAGATCTGTATGATTATTGCGATATAGGAATTCGAGGTTGAGTTGTATAGTCTTGCTTCCATCCAATATTGTCCGTATTGATTTGAATATTTCCAGTTGCTCGGTAGTTACAGATTCATCGTGAGGGGCAGGTGCGCCGGCCCGATCGTTCAACTCGCCTAACAACTGTTGACTTTCTAAAGGTTCTAGCTCCAGTCAGCATCGAAGAGATGATATTTATTTGCGGCTTGCGAAATGTGAGCTTTGTACTTACCGGCCACTTCTTTCTTCTCAGCAGGTAAAGCGTCCCGAACCTTTCCTAAGAACTCCTGTGTGCCATTATCGTACAAATCAAATGCTATCTGATATGCGGTCGAGAGAGAAGTTTGGTCTCCGCGGGCCACAAGCTTTTTGAGCATTGAAGATGCCTCCTCGTCCTGATTCAGATATACCACACATTTGGCTATGGAAAAGTAGTCTGGTGTCGGTATGTCGTTCAGCAGATCCAGTATGAGCTTCAAAATCTCCGTTCGTAAACTCCGCTCCTGCACCACGCCCATACAGATATCAAGCACGTACTCCATCAACTCCTCCGCTGGTCCGGCGCCTTCCACATGCTTTCCTAGGTTCTTCTCATCGTCGCTTGCACGCTTGATCACCCTTCGCAAAACCTCAAGATTCCTTGCTTCCACTGCAATACCAACAACTTGTCTATATCTTCCTTCTCGCAGACAGCTTTCGAAGAGCCTTTCAATGACATTTTGAAGAGCAATTTGTGTCTGCCGATCAGGCATGGTGGACGTCGACATGGAACCAACCCTCCCCGTTTTCAACGAGCTGACTATTGTGGTCTCGAGCATCACATCGGTCGAACTTCGTGATAGAAGTGATTTCGATGGCAATGTCGACTGGGAGAAGGGAGTTGTCGGGGATGTGAGGCCGGCAGCAACAGCCGTCTCGTTCCCAACGTTCGAGAATGAGGTAGCAAGAGTAGGCATGGTTCCATTTCGAGTTGCCTCCTGTGGTGCTGAGTGATGCAGAGCAGAGACGGCGATGTATTGATCGACACATTTCGAAATAATAGTTTCCTCGAATTCGCCTGGGTGATCCAGCTTGAAAAGATCCCCAGCACCCAGCGCAAAGGTCATGCTCTCATTGTATTCCTGGAGATGATAGTAGACCTTCGCTAGAACTAGAGCTGCTAGTTGACGTTCGGGGAAGGTGTCATCCTCATAAAGCGCTTCACTATTGGGGGCGACGCATCAGTAAAATGAGGCGCAAGGCAAAAATACAAAGCAAGCTTTTCATGCAGCAGTCATCGAAGTCAATACTTACATCTGACCCACTGAGCCTGCTACTTCAGTCCAGAGCGTATCGATGTCATCGTTGAGCGTTTGCAGAGCAAAAACTTTAAGCTCAGGCTCTTCCTCAGACAGAAACCCCAAAATTCCCGAAGCCGATACGAGGCCTGGCATCTCCGCAAAAGTATCTAGAAAAAAAGGAGAGTGATGAGAGCGCCGGGCAACAAGGAGACCACGAATAGGATTGTAGGAGGTGATGAAGTTGAAAGTTGATGAAATGGAGATGCCGTTGATTACACTTCGTCAGGCACAGCTCAAACGCGCAAGAGCTTCACGCTGTCATCACTGCGCTAGTGCTGCTTGAATGCCTTAGGCGCCAACAAGAAACCATGGACGCGTTTACACATTTTGAGCAGGTGTCAAAGAGCTGCATTCAGATAATTATACCCATCTTAGTAGAAATTATTGTAGAAATGCCCATGGGTCTACATGTCATATGCTTGCGACAGTAGAGTTCTTCCTATCCGCAGAAAAATAAGACCCCCCTTGATGACCAATTTTGATTGCGACATCCGTCTTAAGGGGTCACCGTAATTGTAGAAATGATCCGTCATTTTCAAGAGTAGAGCATTCAGACAAAACAACAGCATTCCATAATGGCCGACAGCATGTATCACGTCCATCAATGAGCGACCTATGCATATCAAGAATGGTGTTCTAGAAAGCCTGCCAATCCGATTCTCCCACAGATGCTGTTTGTCTGTTGTTGATCAACACTCCTTTGTCCAGCGACCATTGCCAAATCCGGGATCAGTCGTGCTGGTAAAGATTCTGGTCTGGACTGCTTGGTCGCTGGTCAAGGAATAAAGCTCTGGTGTAGGTTCTTAGGTCATACAGATCGCTTGGGTGTACGGCGATTCAGTGTGGTGGCACAAAATTGGTCGCAAAGATGGACCTCCGGTCAATCATCAACTCGGAGGCGGCGGACAATACAGCGCAGAAACCACCCAACCCGATCACTCCTGTCCATGCTGGGACACCTCAGCAAGGCTTTCGAGACTATCATCCTCTGCAAGCTACCGCCAAACACCCTTCTCAAGACTACAGCCATAGAGGCTCTGATCCATACGTATCACCAACATCTTACCAAGAAGCCTATAAAAGCCACCCTTCTGCCCCACCTCCTCTACAACCACCGTCAAGCAATGATCTTCGATCACCAGCGGGGTCCTATTCAGCGCAATCCCCATATACCCGCAATACACCAACCTCGTCAGTGAGCAGTAGTTATCCTTTTCCCAATCCAACACCACAAAGCCCAGCGCAACCTCATCCATTTCCGCATCCTACCCAGCATCGTGACAGCTATCCCCAAGCATATCCGCCCCAGCCACAACACCAGCATCCGCACTTCGGGAACCCGAACTCTGTACCCAACACTCCAGTTGGAACCCCTAGCAGCGCAAACCCCTACTTCCCACACCAACGATCTCAGTCTTCACACTCGACCTCCACACCTACGTCCACGCATAGTCAGCAGCAATATTACAACCAGTACCCACATGAAAACCCTGTATCTGCGGGTCCGTTCCCGCAGGGACAGCACCCACAGCACCAACGTCAACAATCACAACCGCAAACGCCTCTTGGTCCTCCAGTACCAAATCAAAGACAGAACTCAGGACCCTACCAACAACCAACGAGTCCGTATCAACAAAGGCCGCCATCTTCAGGAGCCATAAATGCACCCCTTCCTTATGCACATAGCGCGCCTCAACAGTCACTTCAGCAGCAAACTCACCGACAACCTAGTACACCATCTGTCCACGATTCACGCCAAACTTCAATATCAGATTCAACTCTCAGATCACAAAGCATTAAAAGAGAAAGAAGCCTGAGTGTGAGCCCAAAGACTAAGCCCCCAACCCTTCCACGGTCAGACATGACGGAAAGTCATGCTCAACCCGTTCAAAACGGACAGATTGAAACACCGAAGAGGAAGCGAGAAACGTCTGAGACTGTGTCTCCTCATACTGTATCCCCTCACGTTGTAAATGGCAGTCAATCCATAAATGCTTCGACCCCTTCACCTCAGCATCCTGTCAGGAAGCGCAGGCGATACAACGAGCCCCCGATATGGGCTCAAAACTTCGTTGAGCATGCCAAGACCAAGGAGAGGGCTGGCGCTTCACCAAATACCAAACGACCAATGCCAATGAATGGGAGGCAACCAGACCAGCCAGTGAAAACTGAAATGGTTAATGGGCATCACCAAGCGGCCCCCACAGCAGCTAAACCAGCTCCGGTCGCTCAAGTTGAATTCAGAGGCGATGGACCACTTGGTCCTTGGGAGCCAAGTATTATTGGATACCGACCATATGAGGAAGTACCAAAACGAGTTGCGGATTGGCTCTTCCATCAGGTTGTCACTCGCCCAGATGCCGGAGAACTAGCCAGCCGAGGCGTTGAAATTGAGATCGAGGCCAAACTAGGACAACTGATAGATAAAGGCACAAATGAGAGGTTTCGGTTGCCTATTGAATCTGAATGTATTCTTGCAAATACTGGAAAGGTATCTTTTAAGAGTTCAATGACAGAGGTAAGCCGGAGGCCCTAGGTTTATATTTGCGAGCGTTAAATACTTATCTATTGATCTATAGGCACAACATAAATCTTTGAATGACTTTCTCAATCAAAAAGTTGCGGAAACTCATCCAGACAATCCCAACAAGAAGAAACCAAGAGTTCCGATCGTCTACCTCCACCGACGTGAGCGCGATACATTCTATGAATTGCCTCCGGGCGCACAAGCAACACTTCCTGCAAGTATTCGCAAAGAACTAAACCCTCGCCATACAGTCAAAGTTCGAGTTAGTCATGACCAGAAGACCGGACAAGTACTAGCGAAAATCATCAAGACCCGTGTAGCAGATCTCGATGTTTATTTTCCCTGCAATTCTCTCGATTGCCGTATCAGCGTCAACTTAGAAATGCGATATGACGGCGATTTGGAAAGTCTGGTCACATCTGCAGGATCGTCTCGCATGCCAGACCGAAACAAGGATCGTCTTAGTTACACACAGTCTCATTATCAAATTGATCTCACTCAAGTCACTGTTGCAGATGTAAGTTCTTGGATAATCTTATCGCGCTACTTCTTCTAACACGATCACTAGGGTCCTTCAAGAGAAAAAGAACATGAACTTGAAATAGAGGTTTCAACTGCTGCGGTACGTGAACAGGGGCGACGTGCTTTGGTTGGTGAGCCTCATCAATATGGAGAATTGATTGAGGGGCTTATGGACAACGTTCGTGTCTTGACAAGGAACGTGGCGGATGACGCCACAACTCTGGCATAGATTCGCGGTCTTCCTCGGAGGAGTTTATTTAATTTAAAACTTTTCTTTTTGATTGGATATAGCATACGGAATACCCTGGTCATTGGTCACGCTAAGGTATGCATAGTGGGAAAGGAAGATTCCAAAGGACAAATCCCGTTGGGTACACAATAGTTAATACAATTTGTATCATGGTAGTGATATGAAAATCTCCAAATTTTCTCATTAACTTAATTAAAAAACCATCTGCCATCCCAAAAATGTATGTTGTTTCAGTAGCCCTCATTGAGATAAATTTCGAAACCTCAACACGAGCATGGGATCTTGAAAGCGGCGTTGACTACAAGGTCATCCCCTTAAATTTAAGCATATCTAAGATACTGGGTGATTTCAAATCTTATATATAGCGTTTATCTATGAATAAGCAACGGAAGCAACCCGTGAAATCCTTTATGTGGACACAATTCAAAGTTAGAAGTCATTTCAGAATTAGATTTACCGCGAATTTAATGAAAATTATTTAAAGATTTCATTCTGCCTCCGTAAGTGTCCGTGTAGCAGTATGTTATGCTAGGTATGAATTAAATGAGATCTAACTATATCATAGACCTTTGCGAGGCTTCTCTTACGTCTCTTTGATATTGAAGCTAGTTCGCAATTGCTTAGAATCCGGAGGACACGAAATGGAACATTTCAAATCTACCACACCTCCAAGAGGGTATACTGAGGTCACTAAGATGCCTAATATCTTATAAAACTGCTTCTACCAGGTACTAATAACTGAAAGTTACAGGCTGCCCTCCTGACTAGGCATATCACGTGGAATTGGAAATGGGGTTGTCGCCTCACGGTTCAGGCGACAGAAAGAACGTCATCAGATTCTCCATCAAAGGCAAAACTCTTAAGCTCCAAGGGACTGCAATCACGCTCATAGACGAGACGATGTGGTCTTTACTATCTGCAACATGAGATTGCATCGCCCTTGATGAGCTTCGACCTCAATGTCCCTCGTTCCATACTCCTCGCGCGACAGTCGCGAGATTGTCCTGTAAGTTATCAATTCTCAATATCCTCGAGATCCCCCAGCTCTCACCAGCACATCATGGCACCGTAACTGAACAGTTCTTCTCTCAAGGCGTCACAATGATGCCATAGTTATCCGAGATCCTCGATCAAAGCAGCTCGTCCTTCGAGGCGCCTCGAACACTACAGAGTCTGGGACCTGCCCAGCATGCCATCAACCTATTCGGCCACAGTCTCCAGAGCGGGAAAACCGGGCTCCTGGGAACCTTCAGGAGAGCTTCGTCAGTCCAGAATATTTTCGTATGCTGCATCTAGCCAATGAAGGCAATCACGAAGATCATCCTCCCTCGAGTCCTGTACGGCGTCTTGTGCAGCCAGCCTTCATAACGACGAGGGGAACGGGCTCAAGTTCTGTACGAGATGCAGAATTTGTTGCTAGTACTCCGGCTCAGCCAGAAAACTTGGAGGGCCAGGGCATAAAAAGGGAAGCTTTAAGTCCTAATTACTTCAAAAGGTTTTTCATCGAAGAGAAGGAGCTTGGGAGAGGCGGGAAAGGGGTTGTTCTTCTGGTCAGGCATGAATTAGATGGAGTAGTTCTAGGTAAGCGTAATGTTGCTAGTGCAGATTCCCACGCGTCTGTGGTGATCCTTTACTGATTGCCCACTCGGATAGGTCACTTCGCCTGCAAGCGTGTGCCGGTTGGCGACGATCATGCCTGGTTGGAGAAGGGTAGGTCGCTTTCCCACCTGTCTAAGTTCTATGCTTATCTCTATAGTTCTAATTGAGGTTCAACTGCTCCAGCGGCTGTCCCATCCCAACCTAGTCTCGTACCGTCACGTCTGGCTCGAGGATGTCCAGCTCAATCGATTCGGTCCGTCTGTGCCATGTGCATTTATCCTTCAGGAATATTGCAATTCTGGCGACTTACTCCACTATATTATTGGCGATGGTCCGGTCGTATCCTTAACTAAGGAGCAGCTGAAGGATCAAGTGCGAAGGAAGTCGAAAGGTCAATCAGATATGCCACGTGACTTGAAGTCATCACAGGTATGACCCTTAACTAGTAAAGCAAAACTCATCTAATTCGTACAAGAGGAAATTAGCATTCGAGGAGATATATTCCTTTTTCAAGGATATCACCTCCGGACTCGCCCATCTACATGCCTCTAATTACATCCATCGCGACCTGAAACCTAGTAATTGCTTGCTTCATAGGAGCGGCAACGACTTCAGATGTCTAATCAGTGATTTCGGCGAGGTACAAGCGGAAAACATCGTCCGGAAGTCGACTGGGGCAACAGGGACTATCTCATATTGCGCACCAGAAGTGCTTAAAAAAGATGCTACTGGACACTATGCTAATTTCACAACGAAGTCCGACATTTTCTCTCTAGGCATGATACTATATTTCATGTGTTTTGGCCGGCTGCCATATTCAAGCACCGATAGTATACAAGAAGAATTCGAGGACCTAGACCTGCTAAGAACTGAGATCAGCACATGGTCTGGATTCAAGGATGAGCGCGAGGAACGTCCAGACTTACCAGACCAGCTTTATGAGTTCCTAATACGCCTATTGGCACTTAACCCATTGGAAAGGCCGAGTGCAGACGAGATCCTGCAGGCGATCCGCACGGAAAGTGGCTTGGACAGCTCATCGCGAGTTGGGAGAAAGAATTCCGCAAATGGCAATCTGAGACTGGATTTGGGGATTGGGAAGAGGATACAGCCGCTAGACACGCCTGCAGCTGTGACGCCTGAACCTCGAAGTAACAGCAGGCCCCCATTTGCCACGCCTGAAGACGCAGATCATGGCAGACGCGAGCGCACCACTATTTCGCCGCCTCCCGAGCCGAATTCAATTGATCTGCCACCGGACAAACCCTCGAAGGACTTCATTGCTCGTCGAGACCATCCACAAACTCCACCAACGCCGCTGCTAATGGCACCTCCTTCGACGCCGCTCTCGAGCTTCCAAAATCAGATTGCAGTATATCGCCATTATACTTCATCCTGGGCAATGCATAATCATCAGACGCTTTTCCACGGAGCAAAGTTAGTAATTTTCGTCATTAAAATGTACGCATTGACGAAACCCTGTCTGCCTCTGGCCACGGATCCATTCATCGCGTATCCCCTTCTTCTTCTCGCGGCGCTGGAACTGACGTTCGGAAGGCCCACAGAGTGGCGCTTATCGGCCTTGTCATTGGCGGTGCATTTTGTTGTATTGACTATCATGGCGAAAATGAACCGACTGTGTGCTAACGGGACGCCGCAGTGGGAATGGGAGGTTGAGTAGGTGTTCGAGGACCGTTTCTAGTTTAAAAGTTATGACAAGGCGGGCTCAAATTGTTTATATCGAGGCGTTATGCATTGGGCGGTCAGAATTTCATGGCTTGGGTCGATTAATCGATTGCTTGGGTAGGCATGGATATGGTGTTTCTGGAATCGAAATGGATGGGAAGCGCATGGTTAGTAAGTTTGATTGAGTTCAGTAGTTTAAGCCTAGCGCTCATCAAAAGTATGCATCTACTACAAGATTAGCGCAACAAGTAATCACGCCGCTTTATACCGGTACTCATATCCCGATCATACTCAGCTATCGTCAACCACATTACGAGGTCTCATTAAAGAGTGCGTAATTAACTAATCACGGACGCAACTTTGAGAACTTTCTAATTCAGGTTCTAAGGCGCTACAGAAGATGTTTGAGTATCATGATACTAATTAGGAGCATATGGGGCAGCTTTATTGCTCTATGTTATTCTATTGCAGTGAATATTACCGTCATCGTACCCCTCGCTGGAGCTGCTTTGGGGGAATACGTTGCGGAAGCATGTGGATGTGGATAACTTCTTGTAAATTTATAGTGTGGTGTCAGGTGACCGTGCATAGCCACATTATTCTACCCACCATTTCCTGAAACTCCTTTCCCTATTAGTCTAGCTTCCTTTAATGCCCCCATATACCGCCATCGCCTAGGTTACTGTTTTGGATCTAGCTCATCGCCAAAGCGTAAACAAAAGCCTCACTACTTCCCAAGTCAGCTTCAGTCTTCTCTCCGCACAATCACCCTCTCACAATCACCCTCTCACAATCACCCTCTCACAATCACCCTCTCACAGTCACCCTCTCACAATCATCCTCTGCACTATGGCGGCTCCTAATCTTTTGGTTTTCAACCAAGCCGTCAACGGTATGATCACAGAGGCGAACAATATGTCCACGACCGTGCAGAACTACGCTCAACATCAGCAGACGATGGTCCAGCAGCTTCAGTTGATCGGAAACCAACCGTTCGGCCCTATCTTACAAAACCTATCGGACGCAGTGCAAACTCTGACGGGACAAATTGCCCGGCTGGAGGCTCTGCCGGGACAAATTGCCCGGCTGGAGGCCAAGTAGGTAGCTCCAACCTGACTTTCTTCACTGCGAATACTGATTTGCTCTTCCAGGATCGATAATCAAACTGCCCGGCTGGAGGCCAAGTAGGTAGCTCCAACCTGACTTTCTTCACTGCGAATACTGATTTGCTCTTCCAGGATCGATAATCAAATTGCCCGGCTGGAGGCCAAGTAGGTAGCTCCAACCTGACTTTCTTCACTGCGAATACTGATTTGCTCTTCCAGGATCGATAATCAGGACGTCATATTTCGGAACTCCAAGGTCTATGAATCTACCGCCCATTTGCGCGTACCATACTCTCTTAATGCCAACGTGAATGCTCAGATTGCAGCGGGCAATCCGGTTCCGAATTTTCCTCAAACTCCTGCTCTGCTAATGACAACTGGCCGTAAGTGACCTTTTACCTATTAGTATTTATTTATTTGCTAACATCTTCTGTTTG
>Ga0335075_10012561_pt1 | contig 12787 bp, 9 predicted proteins | sample Lox_Sample_24_FD_206723 | JGI IMG/M metagenome (GOLD analysis project Ga0335075, IMG submission 206723) | Soil microbial communities from Loxahatchee National Wildlife Refuge, Florida, United States - Lox_Sample_2.4 | ecosystem: Environmental > Terrestrial > Soil > Wetlands | place: USA: Florida... | reverse complement strand
GTCGCATCCGTGCCGTCATCGGGCCGGCCGTGCTGCGAGACCACGCTCTGCACTTCCGGGAAGCTGCCGATCACGCGCCGCATCCGGTTGACGTAGCCGTTGCTCGATTCCAGGGAGACTGAAGTCGGCATCGTTGCCCGGATCCAGAAATTGCCCTCTTCCAGCCGCGGCATGAACTCGAGTCCCAGGCTCCGGGCGGCGAGTGCGGCGATCACCAGCAGCAGCACCAGGCTTCCCAGGGTGATGATGCGGTTGGCCAGCGCGAACTCCACCACCGGCTCGTAGACACGCCGCAGCCGGCGCACCAGGACGGTCTCGGTCTCCGCGACGCTCGACGGCAGCAGCAGCGCACACAGGGCCGGCGAGATGGTGAACGTCGCGATCAGGCCGCCGGCGATGGCATAGCCATAGGTGCGGGCCATCGGGCCGAAGATGTGCCCCTCGATGCCGCTCAGCGTGAACAGCGGCACGAAGCCCGCGATGATGATGGCCGCGGCGAACAGGATCGACTGGTTGACTTCGGCCGCGGCGTTGGCGATGACCCCGAACTTGCCGCGGAACTGGTCGTTGCCGCGGACCACCTGCAGCAGCGCGCCGCCCGCGCGGCGTGCCTCGGCGCTCTCGCTCAGGTGCCGGAAAATGTTCTCGACCATGATCACCGTGGCATCGACGATCAGCCCGAAGTCGATGGCGCCCACCGACAGCAGATTCGCCGACTCCCCCCGCAGCAGCATCAGGCCGATGGCGAAAGCCAGCGCGAACGGAATGGTGCAGGCGACGATCACGGCACTGCGCAGGTTGCCGAGGAAGGCCCACTGCAGCAGGAAGATCAGCACGATCCCGGCCAGCACATTGTGCAGCACCGTGCGCGTGGTCACGTGGATCAGATCCGAGCGATCGTAGATGCGCTCGATATGCACGCCCGGCGGCAGGATGCCCGAACTGTTGATCCTGCGAACCTCGGCCTTCACGCGTTCTATGGTGGGCATGCTCTGCTCGCCCCGGCGCATGAGGACGATGCCCTGCACGATATCGTCATCGTCGCCGAGGCCGGCGATGCCGAGCCGCGGCTGGTGCCCGATCTGGATGCCGGCCACGTCCTCGACCCGCACCGCCACGCCGTGATTGACGGCGACCATGGTGTGCGCGATGTCCGCCACCGAATGGATCAGGCCGACGCCGCGCACCACCGCCGACTGCGGGCCCACTTCGACCGTCTGTCCGCCCACGTTGATGTTGCTGTTGCCCAATGCCTGCAGGACCTGCGGCAGCGTGACGCCGTAGTGCTCCAGGCGGTGCTGGTCGACGTTCACGTCGTAGGTGCGCGTCTTGCCGCCCCAGCCGGTCACATCCACGACGCCCGGGACCGCCTTGAAGCGTCGCTCCAGCACCCAGTCCTCGAGGGTCTTCAGATCCGTGACGGAGTAACCCGCGGGCCCCACGACCCGGTAGCGGTAGATCTCGCCAATGGGGCTGGTGGGTGAGATCTGCGGCGTCGCGCCATTGGCCAGGGTGGGCAGCTGGGACAGCCGGTTCGTCACCCACTGCTCGGCCTGCTGGTAGGTGAAGTCGTAGGTGAACTGCACCTTCACGTCCGAAAGCCCGAACAGCGAGATGGTCCGCACCGTGCTGACGTGGGGTATCCCGGCCATCTGGATTTCGATGGGGATGGTCACGTAGCGCTCAATCTCCTCGGCCGACTGGCCGGCACTTTGCGTGACGATGTCGACCAGGGGTGGGACGGGATCCGGATAGGCCTCGATATTCAGGGCCGAGAAGCCGAGCGCCCCGGCGATGAGGGCCAGCGGCAGGAGCAGGGCCAGGAAGATGCGCTGACGCAGCGCGAAGCTGATGAGCGCGTTCACTCAGGCTGCGCCGCGGTGTCGATGAACAGGCTGCCGCTGGTGACGATGCGCTCGCCCGCCGCGAGTCCCTGCCGCACCTCGGTCAAGGTGCCGTTGCTGCGGCCCGTCCGTATCACGCGCTCCTGCAGCACCCCATCGGGACGCACCACCCACACATGGGCCTGGTCCCCTTCGCGCACGATGGCGCTTTCGGGGATGCCGGGGGAGCGGGAGTCCGCGCTGGTGAGGATCTCGGAGGTCGCGAGCATGGCGGGCTTCAGCCGGCCATCGGTATTGGGCACCACGGCGCGCACCACGACCCGATGCGTGGTGGCGTCGACTTCGGCGCCTACCGACTGCACCGTGGCGCGATAGTCATGTCCCGGCAGCGCCTGGACATGGATGAGAATGGTCTGTCCGGGTTCGACGGCGGCGGCATCGACATCCCGCACCGCGCACAGCAGCCACACACGGGACAGATCGGCGACGGTGAACAGTGCGGTCGAGTCGCCGGCCTGCACGACCTGTCCCGGCCCGACCTGGCGGTCGGTCACCAGCCCGGTGATGGGCGAGTCGATGGTCGTCGAAGGATTCACGATGCCGCCGGCCTCGAGGGCCTGGATCTGCGCCTGCGAGATGCCGAGCACCCGCAGGCGGCCGCGCGCCGCCAAGAGGGTGGCCTCGGCCGTCGTCAGATCGGCCTGCGCCTGCTGCCAGTCCTGCAGCGATCCCCCGTGCGAGTCGTAGGCCGCATGGCGCCGCGCCTCGATGACGCGATCGAGGCGTGTCTGCGCCAGGGCCGTCACCAGGGCGCTCTGTGCGTCGAGGTTTTCACTGGCATCGAGGCTGACCAGCGGCGTCCCGCTGCTGACCCTGTCGCCGATCCCGGCCATCACCCGCAGGACCCGGCCGGAGTAGGGAGAAAAGACCTGGGTCGTGGTATCGGCATCGACCGCGATCTGCCCGTCGGCGATCACCGCATCGTGGAAGGCCGTGGTTGCGACCGTGGCGGTGCCGAGGGTCGACAGCTGTTCGCGGCTGAGCCGCACCTGACCCGCGACGGGCGCGGCGGCCGCGGCATTCGCGGAAGTTGCCGACCTCCTTGCCGCCAGCATCCACACCACCAGCACGGCCGCCGCGAGCAGCGCGACGATCATGAGGGCGCGAATCTGCCGGCCCGCCGGCAGTGCACGGCGCTGCAGGGAGGAAGGATGGTCTTGCATTTTGTGAGAGGGGCGGTCCGGCACCGGCGTTCGCGGCATCGAAGTCTAGCGGCGGGACGGTTTCCAAACCCTTACAGGCGCGGCAGCTGAAAAACCTGTATTTTCAGACGGATGCTGACCAATCGTGAGGCGGCAAACAGTCGTAAACAGTGCTTGTCGCAGGCGGCGAAAGTACACCTCGCCGTGAGCACCGCTGCGGTAAGGTTGCTGCATGATTGAAGACGCGCCCAGCCGCACGGCCTACGGTGTGGCCATGAGCCGCGCGGCGCATCAGCTCTTTGACGTCCCGCGGATATTTGAAGACCCCGTGGCTCTTGCCGTGCTGGGCCCGCAGGCGACCGGCAACCTGCGCGCACAACAGCGCCGATTCAGTGGGCGCTTCGCGCGCGCGCTGCGGGCCTTCCTCGTGGCCCGCAGCCGCATCGCCGAGGATGCGTTGGCCGAGGCCGTGGCGCGCGGCGTCCGCCAGTACGTGGTGCTGGGGGCGGGGCTGGACACCTTCGCGCACCGCAATCCGCATGCCGCATCGGGACTGCGGGTGTTCGAGGTGGACCATCCGGCGACCCAGGAATGGAAACGCCGGCTGGTGAGCCGCGCGCACCTGAAGTCTCCCGCCTCCCTGATCTATGTCCCGGTCGACTTCGAGCGCGAGCGCGTCTGCGAACGGCTGCCCGCGAACGGTTTCCAGGCGCGCGAGCCGGCCTTCTTTTCGTGGCTGGGCGTGACCATGTATCTGAGCGAGGCCGCGATCTTCGAAACCCTGCGGTTCGTGGCACAGTCCCGCGTCAGCCGCAGCGGCATCGTCTTCGATTATCTGACACTGCCGCCGCGCCATGCGTTGCTGCAACGGTGGGGAGTACGCCTGCTCAGGCGGCGGCTCGCCGCGGCCGGCGAGCCCTGGCGCACTTTTTTCGAGCGCCAGCCGCTGCAGCGGGCCCTCACGGAGCTCGGATTTGCGACCGTGAGGGATTTCGGCGCCGGCGAGATCAATGCCAGGTACTTCAGCCGCGCCGGCACGCGCTTGCGCGTCGGCGGCTTTGGCCGGGTGGTGCTGGCGCGGATCTGATCCGCTACGGGTGCTTCGGCTGCTGCAGCATCTCGATGTGATTGCCGGCCGGATCCACCGCAAGCCCGATGGTGATCCCGGTATTGCCGAACACGAACGGCGCGCGCTCCATCTTGCCGCCGGCGGCGGTGATGGCGGCGGCGGTCGCCTGGATGTCGGTGACGTTGAAGATCAGGTGCGCGACCGGATCCTGCAGATCATCGGACTTGCGATGCATGATGACGATCTGGGCGGCCGGGTTGGCCTTGGCCGATGCGACGCTGTCGCCGAAATTCAGCATCACTTCGTTTTCGCCGATGCGCTGCACTTCCTGCATGCCGAACGCGGCCTTGTAGAACTTCTCCAGGGCCGCCACGTCGGCCGCGCCGACGCGCGCCGCATTCAGCGTGACGCCGGCGTGGGCGCCCAGCGCCACTGCCAGGGCGGCCCCCAGGCCCATCCGTGCGACCGTTTTTCCGATACCGATCATGAGTCTCCCCCTTCTTGGTTCAAAACCTGTCGTCAGCCGATGTCCGATCATAGCGCTTCGGGTTGCCGCGCTGTAAAAACGCAGACGCCGGAAGGGCGGGGCTGCCGCGCCTTCCGGCGTCCTGTTTCCTGCAGTGCGGTCGATCAGGCCGCGGGCTTGTTCGCCTTCGCGATGATCTCGTCGGCCACGTTGCGCGGCACGGGATCGTAGTGCGAGAACTCCATGGTGTACGAGGCACGACCGCTGGTCATGCCGCGCAGGTGCCCGATGTAGCCGAACATCTCCGACAGCGGCACGGTCGCGACGACCGCGACGTTGGTGCCGCGCTCCAGCTGATCCTGGATGGCGCCGCGACGGCGGTTGATGTCACCGATGACATCGCCCAGGTAGTCGCCCGGAGTCACGGTCTCCACCTTCATGACGGGCTCGAGCAGGATCGGACCGGCCTTGCGCATGGCCTCCCGGAAGCAGGCCTTGGCCGCGATCTCGAACGTCAGGGCGTTGGAGTCCACGTCGTGGTAGCTGCCGTCGGTGAGGGTCGCCTTGAAGTCCACGGTGGGGAACTTGGCCAGCACGCCTTCTTCCATCTGCTGCCGCAGTCCCTTCTCGACCGAAGGTACGTACTCGCGCGGTACCGAGCCGCCGACGGTCTCATCGACGAACTCGAATCCCTTGGAACGTTCCTGCGGCTCGAACGTGATCCACACTTCGGCGAACTGGCCCGAACCGCCGGTCTGCTTCTTGTGGACGTACTGTTCGTCGATGCGCTTGGTGATCGTTTCGCGATAGGCGACCTGGGGTTCGCCCATGGTGCCTTCGACATTGAACTCGGTGCGCATGCGGTCGAGGGTCACCTCCAGGTGCAGCTCGCCCATGCCGCGCAGCAGGGTCTGGCCGGTATCCCGGTCGGTCTCCAGTCGCAGCGATGGATCGGCGCGGACCATCTTGCCCAGGGCGGCGCCGAACTTCTCCTGGTCGGCCTTGTTCTTCGCGGTCACCGACACGCTGATGACGGGTTCGGGGAACCGCATGCGTTCCAGGATCACCGGATTGGCCGCATCGCTGAGCGTGTCACCGGTTTCGGTATCGCTCAGGGAGACCAGCGCGATGATGTCACCGGCACGCGCCTCTTCGATGGGATTGGCTTCCTTCGCGAACATCTCGACCATGCGGCCGATCTTCTCGCGCTTGCCGCGGGTGGTGTTCTGCACCGACGCGCCCTTGACCAGCACGCCTGAATAGACGCGTACGAAGGTGAGCGCGCCGTAGGCGTCGTTGATGACCTTGAACGCCAGCGCCGAGAACGGCTCGTCATCCGAGCACTTGCGCTCGCCATTGGGATGGCCGTCGGCATCCACGGTGTTGATGGCGGCAACGTCGGTCGGGGCGGGCAGGTAGTCCACCACGGCATCCAGCACCTGCTGTACGCCCTTGTTCTTGTACGAGGAACCGCACAGGACCGGGTTGAAGGCGGAGGAGATGGTGCCCTTGCGCAGGCACGCACGCAGCGTCGCCGCGGACGGGATCTTGGCGTCGCTCAGATAGGCTTCCATGGCTTCATCGTCCATCTCCAGGCAGGTGTCCACCAGCTCGGAACGGTACTGCTCGATCTTGGTCAGCAGCTTGATGTCGCCGGGGTTCGTCAGCCCCACTTCCTTCGCCAGGTCGGGCGTCACCTCCAGCACACGCCACTCGGCATCCTTGTCATCGGAGTCCCACACCAGGGCCTTCATCTCGACCAGGTCGATCATGCCCTTGAAATCGTCTTCCGAACCGATCGGCAGCTGCACGGGCAGCGGGCGGGCGCCGAGGCGCTTCTTGATCATGTCCACGCAGCGCTCGAAGTTGGCGCCGCTGCGGTCCATCTTGTTAACGTAGCAGATGCGCGGCACGTCGTAGTTGTCCGCCAGGCGCCAGTTGGTCTCCGACTGCGGCTCGACGCCTGCCACGCCGTCGAAGACCACCACCGCGCCGTCGAGCACGCGCAGGGAGCGGTTCACCTCGATGGTGAAGTCCACGTGCCCCGGGGTGTCGATGAGGTTGATCTTCTTGTCGCGCCAGAAGGTGGACACCGCCGCGCTCTGAATCGTGATGCCACGCTTCTGCTCCTGCTCCAGGTAGTCAGTGGTGGTGGACGTCTTCAGGTCCTTGGTGTCATGGATGTCGATGATCGTGTGCTTGCGCCCCGTGTAGTAAAGGATGCGCTCGGTCGTCGTGGTCTTACCGGCGTCAACGTGGGCGATGATGCCGATGTTGCGGATGTCGGCAAGGGCGGTCGTTCGGGCCATGTCAGGTTTCCATTACAGTTCTTGGGCGTGAATACGGGTGCCCGCCGAAAGCGCTGCACGCCGCGGTAGCGATGCAGTCGGCCTGTTCTGGCGCGGGCATAGGTAGCCCACCATTGTACACCACTTCTGGCTTCCTGCCGAGAGCCCGGCCGGGCCAGGGGCGGCGCTCAGGGCTTGGGCGTGGCGGCAGGGGCGGGGGTCGGGGCCGAGGACGTGCCCGGGGGTGTCCCGATCCGCATGCGGATGCCACCGGTCTGCGGGTCCTGGTATTCGCGGTTGGCCTCGCAGACATATTCCAGGATCTTGTAGCCGGGCTTGCGGACGTACTTCCAGGTGAACTGCCAGGGGCCGGTGAGGTACTGCGGGTCGGTGACCGTCACCTGGTCCTCGAAGATGTCCTTGGTCAGCATCCGCATGCGCTCGTTGATCTGCATGGCCGGGCTGTGCGGGACGCCCCGGAACTGCACTTCTTCCTTGATGCCGACGGTGTTGACGACGAGCGTGCCGTTTTCCCAGTGTCCCACCGAGTGGCCCCAGAACCCGGGTTCCGCGTCATCGATGGCGAGCTGCTTCTCGTTCAGGTAGATGCGCCGCACCTGGTTGTAGGCCTCTTCGATGATCGTGATCTGGCCCGGGGTCTGCAGCACCTCCATGGGAAACATCGCCATCATCATGGCCGGCATGCCGTCGGGCAGGCACTTGGCGTAACCGCCGTACAGCGGCTCGCCGCGGGCATCGGCCTCCTTGGCGGCCTGTTGCTGCGCCTGCCACTGGGCCAGGTACCGGGGCTTCAGCGGCGGCGGTGGCACCGGCGCGACGGCCGTGACCCGCGGGTCCAGTGTCTGGGTGGTGTACCGGTCCCAGGTCCCGGTCATTTCCGGATGGCTGACGGGTTGCGCGGCAAGGGCGCCGGACGCCAGGGCGAGCGCCAGCATCGGCGCGGCACGGCGGAAGGTTCTGGTCATGCGGGCCTACTGGATGCTGGCCTTGCCGGCCGGCGCGCCATTGTCGAACTTGCGGCCGTCGGCCAGCGTGACCTGCTTGAGCAGGCCGCCGGCCTCGCCGGTGCGCAGCGGGGCGATGATGGTCGTGATCTTGTCGCCGACCCTGATCATGTTGAACTTCCAACCGACGCGGTCGAGGATGCCGGGGTTGGCGCACTCGATCGTGTAGTGCTTCAGGTTCCCCTCGTCGGTGGGTACGTCCAGATCGATGTAGACATGCGGGTTGGTCCACTGGAAGTGGGTCACCGTCCCGGAGATCTTGATCTGGTGATCATGGTCGAACATGGCGAACGAATGATGGGCCTGCGCGGCCGCCCCCATCAGCAGCAATCCCGCCAGTGCCAGCCGGCCCAGGGCGCTCATCGAGTTATCCATCCTGCCCGTCCCCCTCATCCGTGTGGTCGCCAGCGGCGCCCGTTTTGCTCTCGAAAGCATAGCACCTCTTCGGCGACGGCCGGCATCCCAAGGCTGATACAATTGCGCGTTTTGCACTTTCCAAGAGCCCATACCTTTTTCCGGGATTGAAATGACCACCGCCAAGATCATCTACACGCTGACCGATGAGGCGCCCGCACTCGCGACCTATTCCCTGCTGCCGATCGTGCAGGCCTTCACCCGCACGGCCGGGATCACCGTGGAAACGCGCGACATCTCCCTTGCCGGGCGGGTCATTGCGAACTTTCCGGACCACCTCCCGCAGGCGCAGCAGCAGGCCGACGACCTGACGGAGCTGGGTGAACTTGCCAAGACACCCGAAGCCAACATCATCAAGCTGCCGAACATCTCCGCATCGCTGCCGCAGCTGAAGGCTGCCATCGGCGAACTCAATGGGCAGGGAATCGCCGTCCCGCAATACCCGGAGGATCCGCAGGACGACGCGCAGAAGAAACTCAAGGCGCGCTTCGCCAGGGTCCTGGGCAGCGCCGTCAACCCGGTGCTGCGCGAGGGCAACTCGGACCGGCGCGTGGCCAAGGCGGTGAAGAACTACGCCAGGACGCATCCGCACTCGATGGGTGCCTGGAAGCCGGACTCCCCGACCCATGTGGCGAGCATGAGCGGCGGGGACTTCTACGGCAACGAACAGGCGGCGCTGATCGCCCGGCCCGGCACGTTGCGCATCGAGTTCAGCGACGGCAGCGGCAAGGTGACGGTGCTCAAGGACGGCATCAAGGTACAGGCCGCCGAACTCATCAGTTCGACCTTCATGCACGCCGATGCGCTGCGCGCCTACTTCGAGACCCAGATCCAGGACGCGAAGGCCAAGGGCCTGTTGCTGTCGCTGCACCTGAAGGCGACGATGATGAAGGTGTCCGATCCCATCATGTTCGGGCACGCCGTCTCGGTGTACTACAAGGACGTGTTCGCCAGGCATGCGGCGCTCTTCGCCCAGATCGGAGTGGATCCGAACAACGGCATCGGCGATGTCTATGCGAAGATCCAGTCGCTGCCGCCGCAGCAGAAGGCGCAGGTCGAAGCCGACATCGCGGCCACCTACCAGTCCCGTCCGCCGCTGGCGATGGTGGACTCGGACCGCGGCATCACCAATCTGCACGTGCCCAGCGACGTCATCATCGACGCCAGCATGCCCGCGGCCATCCGCACCTCCGGGCGCATGTGGGGGCCGGACGGCAAGGCGCATGACATGAAGGCGATGATCCCGGACCGCTGCTATGCCGGGGTCTACCAGGCCGTCATCGACGACTGCCGCCGGTACGGGGCCTATGACGTGGCCACCATGGGCAATGTCAGCAACGTGGGCCTGATGGCCCAGGCCGCCGAGGAGTACGGATCCCACGACAAGACCTTCAAGATGCCGGCCGACGGAGTCGTGCGGGTCATCGATGCCGGGGGCAAGGTGCTCACCGAGCACAAGGTTTCCAGGGGCGACATCTGGCGCATGTGCCAGACCAAGGACCTGCCGATCCAGGACTGGGTGAAACTGGGCGTGAACCGCGCCCGGGCGACCGGTCAGAGCGCGATCTTCTGGCTCGACGAGCAGCGCGCCTACGACCGGCTGCTGATCGAGAAGGTGAAGACCTATCTCAAGGACCACGACACGGGCGGCCTGGACATCCGCATTCTCTCGCCGGTGGCCGCCGTGGCAGCCACCATGCAGCGGGTGCGCGCCGGCCAGGACACCATCTCGGTGACCGGCAACGTGCTGCGCGATTATCTCACGGACCTGTTCCCGATCCTGGAACTCGGCACCAGCGCCAAGATGCTGTCGATCGTGCCGCTGCTGGCCGGTGGCGGCATGTACGAGACCGGTGCCGGCGGCTCCGCGCCCAAGCACGTGCAGCAGTTCCTCGAAGAGGGCCACCTGCGCTGGGACTCGCTCGGCGAGTTCCTCGCCCTCCAGGTCTCCATCGAAGAGCTGGGGGCGAAGAGCGGCAACCGCGCGGCACAGACGGTGGCGCGGGCCCTGGATGCCGCCAACGGCAAGTTCCTCGACAACGACAAGTCTCCGCAGCGCAAGGCCGGCGAGATCGACAATCGCGGCAGCCATTTCTACCTGGCGCTGTATTGGGCGCAGGCGCTCGCGGCGCAGACCGAGGATGAACGGTTGCGTGCGAAGTTCGCGCCCATCGCCGCCGAGCTCGCCCGCGAGGAGGCGAAGATCGTCGGCGAGTTGACTGCGGCGCAGGGCAGGCCTGTGGACATCGGTGGCTACTACCATCCGGACCCGGCCAAATGCTCGGCCGCCATGCGGCCCAGCGCGACCTTCAATCGGGTTCTCGCAACCCTGGGCTGACCGCGGTCAGCGCGCCGCGGGTATCGTCACCGGCGTCCGGGCGCAACTGTCGCGCACGCCGCGTCCGCAGGTCCTGGGTTGCAGGGTCCGCGTCAGGCACACCCGCACCTCGGAGAGTTCACCGCGGCTGCAGCCTACGGTCATGGAATGCGGGGGCAGGCCCGGGTTGGCACCGCGGAACGCAGCCAGGATCTGCGTGGCGTCGAGCTGCTGGTCCGTGCGCGGCGCCTCGAAGGGTGCGGGGATGTGCACCGCCGCAAGGGCCCGGTCCGCGCTGCGGAAATACTCGACGGCGCTCAGACCACTGCAGGTGCCATGGCGCTGCCACTCATGCCGCATGAGCTGCGGGCTCGGGTACAGCGTGCGGCCGATGGCTGCGGCTTCGCGGTCCAGCGTGGCTTCGGCCGCGCACTCCTGCGGATATCCGCCCGCATCGAACTGCGGCCACAGGCCGTGCAGCACGAAGCCGAATCCATGACCCTGGCACTGATCGCGATCGCCAGGGTGCACCAGGCAATAGCTGGGCGACCACGACAGCGTCAGCAGGTAGTAGTCGAACTGGCCGGGTGCGCCGCCTGCCGGCACGCCGTACCGGTGTCGCGCCTCGGCGCAGGGGGACAGGAGCAGCAAAGCAGCTGCCATCCACGCCGACGAGTTGCATAGAATGCGGGAGAGTCTCATGGCCGCATCGTGCACAGGCGACGGTTGGCAGCGCAAGGGGAAAGAATTGGCCGAAGACATGTCCGTACTGAGCCGCAGCGCCGAGCCGGCCGACCACATCGTGGCCTACGGCGCCGATCCGGCGCAGGTCCTGGAGGTCCGCACCGGCCATGAACACGCGAACGAACGACCGCTGCTGGTGCTGATCCATGGCGGCTTCTGGCGCCCGGACATCGATCGGGCACACCTGCGACCGATGGCGGATGCCCTCGCGGCGGAGGGCTGGTCCACGGCGTTGCCGGAATACGCGCGCGTGGCGCGCGATCCGGCGCCGACGCTGGCGGACCTGACCGCGGCCCTGGAACGGGCCACCGCCCTGGTGAAGCATCACAACGGCAAGATCGTGCTGGTGGGGCATTCGGCCGGCGGGCACCTCGCCTTGTGGGCGGCGGCGGCCGGCATCTGTCCGCCACTGTCCGGGACGCTGGGCCTGGCGCCGGCGGCTGATCTGCTGCTGGCCCACGAGCTCGGACTCGGAAGCGGCGCGGTGGCCCGTTTCCTCGGTGCGGATCCCGTCAGCCGTCCGGATCTGGATCCGCGACAGATGGCAGCACCCGCCACCGCCACCGCGATCGTGCACGGTGCGGAGGATGAAACCGTGCCGCTGGTCGTGAGCGAGTCCTATGTGGCGGCGCATCCCCAGGTACGGCTGACGACCATCGCGGGCGCCGGACATTTCGCGCTGATCGATCCGCTGTCGCGCGCCTGGTCGAGCGTAGTCGCCGAACTCAGCCGCCTGAGCGCATGAGAGAGATCCCGGGCCGGCCGTAATGGCCAAGCTTGAAGGTCGCCTGATGGCGACGGTTTGTAATTGACGGCCGGGGGCCCTACAAGGGTGCACCGTCAATCCATGCCGTTGCCCATCGATGATCCATTCAATACCGCGTCGCCATCGCTATGGCCTGCTATCGCTTCTGATTCTGATCCTGAGCGCCTGCGGCGGCTCCGATGGTTCCGGCCCGTCAGCCACCACTGGCAGTACCGCCGGTACCAATACCGGCACCCCCTCGGGCACGGGCGCCACTGCCGGCAGCACAACGACCGGCACCAGCACGGGCAGCTCAGGCAGCAGCACCAGCACCAGCTCCAACACCAGCAGCAGCTCCAACACCAGCAGCAGCTCCGGTAGCGGCACGGGCAGCAGCGGCTCGGGCGCCGGCACCGGTCCCGCCGCACTGCTGGCCGCAAAGCTCGGCAAGCCCGGGCAGCTGCTGGTGGGATTCGGAGGCCAGGGCGGGCTTGCGAATCCGGACGCTTCGATCACTTCGCAGGGTCTCCATATCGACATCTACGAGCGCTACCTCGGGATGGGCGACTGGACCAGCTGGAACCAGAATCCCGATTTCGTCGGCGTGGTCACCGAGGCCGCGGATGCGCTGGGCGCGGTTCCCATGTTCACCTACTACCAGATGGCCAACGAG
>Ga0335075_10012560_pt1 | contig 12788 bp, 12 predicted proteins | sample Lox_Sample_24_FD_206723 | JGI IMG/M metagenome (GOLD analysis project Ga0335075, IMG submission 206723) | Soil microbial communities from Loxahatchee National Wildlife Refuge, Florida, United States - Lox_Sample_2.4 | ecosystem: Environmental > Terrestrial > Soil > Wetlands | place: USA... | reverse complement strand
GTCGCGGCCGGGCTGCATCCGGCAGGGAGTGCCCTTGGAGCGCACGACGACGATCCGCTCCAAAGTGGCAAGGTCGGACATGACCTCGTCCACGCGGTCCTTGACCGGCGCGATCTTGCCCTTGCGCGAGGCGCCGTCGACGGTGATCAGGACGCGGGCCTCTGAGAACTCCATGCGCTCGCGCACGGCCTCGGCGGAGAACCCGCCGAAGACGACGTTGTGGGGCGCGCCGATGCGCGCGCAGGCGAGCATCGCGACGACGACCTCGGGGATCATCGGCAGGTAGATGCCGACGACGTCGCCCGGGCGCACACCGAGATCCTTCAGCGCGCTGGCGAAACGCATGACCTCGGCGAGCAGATCGGCGTAGGTGATGGTGCGCGTGGAGCCGTCCTCGCCCTGCCAGTGGTAGGCGACGCGCTCGCCGCGTCCGGCCAGCACGTGGCGATCCAGGCAGTTGTGGGAGGCGTTGATGGCGCCGCCCGTGAACCACTTGTAGAACGGGGGGTTGGAGTCGTCGAGCACGGTCTCCCAGGGAGAGAACCAGTCGAGCTGTTCGGCCTGCTCCACCCACCAGGCCTCGGGGTCGCGGGCGGCGCGCTCGTAGATGGCGGGATCGCTCAGCAGCGCGTGCTCGCGAAACTCGGGCGAGGGCGCAAAGCGCTCGACCTCGAGCAGCGCGGCCAGTTCGCGGTCCAGCGCCTCGCCGACTCCACCGGCGTGCCCAGCCCCAGCCGTTCCATCGATGCGTCCGTTGTCAGCCATCTCATCTCCCTCGCGTCGTGCTCCTGGACCAGTGGTTCCAACTTGTGTCAAGGACTTGTAAAAGCGGGTGTTGTGTGTATGTCTTTTTGGATTTTGATAACAATGGTATCGACCCATGACGTCGCTCGGAGCAACGCCTTGGCTCTCCCTGGGTCAGGCCCGGGCGCCGGCGTCCCCCGCCGCCGGTCCCGGACACCTGTTCGGCCGGCTAACGCCCGGCCAGCGGCACCACCGGCATCAGGGTGCGCCCGAACGTCGAGTTGACGACCGCGGCAAACGACGCGTACCAGGCCGCGGCGGCGGTCGCCAGCCCGATGTATCCGCCCCAGTGGGTGACGGTTTCGTGCGCGCCGACGGCGCCGATCGCCAGCAGGATGAACGTCGCGGTCAACAGCACGAACACGAGCAGCACCGCGCCGTTGGTGCGCAGGGCGGCGACGGTCATATACGCGGTGAAGATCGCCCACGCCCACAGATAAACGCCGACGGCGTGGCCGGCGTTGCCGCCGATCTGCTTGGCGTAGAAGACCTGCAGCGCCCAGAAGGAGATCCAGAAGGCGCCATAGGAGGAGAAGGCGACGGCGCCGAAGGTGTTGCCGTTGCGGAACTCCCACATCCCCGCCAAGAGTTGGACTACGCCGCCGTAGGCCAGCGCCAGGCCGAGCACGACGGGAGTGCCCTTGGCGTCGACGAGGTTCGAGTTGAACATCGAGAGCACGAACGTCGTCATCGCAAAGCCGGCGAGCCCGAGTGGCGCCGGGTCGGCCGGTTTCCAGCCGGCCTGCACCGCCGGCTCGGCCGTGTTCGCCGCCTCGCCCCCGTCTCTGGCGATGGCGTTCGGGTGGTGGATCGTTGCAGCCTCCATGAGTCCTCCTTGCGCCGTCCCACAGGGCGGGACGGCATCGACAGTGCTGTGCACGGCGTCCGACCCGACCCAAACAGCGCCGATGAGACTCCGCGCTATTACATCATGGTATGCCCGGTTTGGAGCGAGCTCAAGCGCCCGGGCACAGATCATGCGCGCCGGCCATCACAGGGGCGAGCCGTTGGCCGGCATGGCCCAAAGCGCCTCTCGCTGGCTCACACGGCCTCCGTGTCCCCGACCGCGGCCTACGCCGTCTTGCCGCGCGCGCGGCGCCCGCGGCGACCACCGCCGTTGGCGTCAGAGCCATCCCCGGACTCCGCCTCGCGCTGGGCGCGCAGCTCGGCCTGGGTCGGCCACGGCCGGGCCTCGCCCGAGGGCCACGCGGGCGGGTCGCCGTTGGGCCAGCGACCCAAATAGAGGATGCCCATCGCGGTCATCCAGAAGGCGGGGATGATTTCCAGCGTCGCCCCGCCCAGCGGCAAAAACACCAGCACCGCGGCGAAGATGCCGACGACGCCCATCCAGCGCGTCAACAGGCCGGTGCGGATCGCGTTGATGCAGACGCCGATCATGCCGGCCATCAAGGCGAGCGCGAACAGGAGGTCGAGGTACTGGCTGCCGATGTTGATCGCGCCGTGGGTGAGCGCCTGTTCGACTGAGTGGTTGGAGAGATCGTGGCCGGTCGCGAAGGAGTGGGCCTGGATCGAAGAGGCGATCTGGTGCACGATGTTCACGAGCGCGAGCCCGAAGCCGCCGACGAGCACGAGCGGACGGGCCGCGACCCAGGTCGCGGGGCGGCGGAAGAGCACGGCCTGCAGCAGGAACAGAAGCACGAGCGTGAGCACCACGAGCGACAGCGACTTCAGGAGGCTGCCGGCCAGCAGCGGGAACGCGTGGCTAGAGATGTATTTGACCTCGGCGGCACGTGGGCTGACAGCCGGCTGAGCGATCCCGCGCAGCGCGGGGGTGAGCCCCTGGAGCAGGCCGACCGTGGGCGCGCCGTTCAGCGTCGCAGTGACGATGATCGCCGAGAGGAAGTAGAGCAGGCCGCCGGCGAACGCGGGCACGCCCAGGCGCGCGCGGCGCGCTGACTCGTACGCGGTCTGCTCTGAGATCTCCTGGCGACTGGACATCGAGTTGGGCAGTCTATGCTGTGTGTATGGAAAGCGGCGGCCTCGGCGACCTGTTTGGCGATCCGGAGGAGCTGCAAAGGCGGATGGCCGAGTTCGCCGAACAGATGCAGGGCCAGCAGAAGCTCGCCTGGGCGGACAACGCGATCAAGCTCGCGGTCGACATGACGGTGGCAGCAGTCGAGCGCGTGAACCTGCAGGGAAACGCCGAGGCGCAGGCCGAGCAGATCAGGACCGTGATCGCGCGCGTGTTCCCCGAGGCGGTCACGCTCGTGCGCGAGGCGCGCGAGGGGCTTCAGTAGCGTCAGTAGCGCGCGCGCAGACCCCGGGGGCCCGCGACCGGCGGCGGCGGAAGGTCGTCTTCGGCGGATGAGGCGTGGGACTGCGGGCGCCGCTCGGCCAGCTCCAGCTCGGCGCGCTCGGCCTCGCGCGAGGCGCGCCCGGCGTGGATGACTTCGCCGAAGGAGCGGAAGCGGAAGATGAAGATCACCGCGCAAAGGCCGACGGCGGCGGTGAAGACGGCGAGCGCGAGCTGCTGACCGACGGAGTAGGCGGCGACGACCGCGGTCGGGGCGGTGGTGGCGAAGACCTTGACGATCAAAGCTTGCTGCACGCCGGCGCCACCGGGCGTGAACGGGACGGCGCCCGCGACCTGGCCGACTGCGAACACGAGCAGCACATTCTCGATCGAGCCCCCGACGCGAAAGGCTTCGAGCAGAAACCAGTACGCGGTGAAGCGGCAGAGCCAGGCGAGCGCCTGCAACGAGGCGACCTGGCGCAGGTAGCGGCGGCGGTCGGAGAGGATCGTGACGCCCTGGCGGATGCGCGCCCAGAACGCGCGCACGCGCACGGACAGGATCGCGAAGCCGATCACGAACGCGATCGCCAGCGCGGTGATCAGAAACAGCGTGAAGCGGAAGTGCGAGGCCAGGTAGGAGATGTCAAACGAGCTCAGTTTCGAGAAATCCGGGGGCTTGGGAAAGACGCCCTGGGTGAAGGCGAAGATCAGGACGAGCACGCCCACGCACGCGTCGAACACGGCCTCGACCAGAAAGGCAGCGGCGACCGTCGGGTAGGAGGAGCCGGGGATCGAGGAGCGGGTGAGGAACAGCTTGATGATGTCCCCTCCGCGCGCAGGCACGACGGCGTTGAAGCCGACCGCGGCCCAGTAGGCGCCCCAGATGCGCCGCCACTGGAAGGTTGCGGTCGGGTAGGCGGCACGCAGGCTGTTGAAGTACGCGCGCGAGCGCAGGGTCAGGTTGGCGGCGAAGAACAAGAGGCCGAACAGCAGCGCCCCCCAGCGCACGGCCTCGAGATCCGCGAAGAACTGGCCGGCGGCGTCGAAAAACGACGACAGCGATTCGCCGACCGATGTCGATGCCATGAGCGCGGATGCCGACAGCGCGTGTGCGTACAGCGAGGCCACGACCTCAAGCGTACGGGCAGTGAGGGCGGCTCCCGTCGCTACTCGTCGTCGTCGATCTCCTCGATGTCGTCGAACTCGTCGAGGTCGAGCTCTTCGTCATCGGTCCCTGACTCCTCGTCGTCGTCCCAGTCGTCGTCGTCGAACTCGTGTTCGGGCGCCTCGAGGATCGTGCGGGTCACCGGCATGGACACACCTCCTTTCCGAAGTAGGTCGAGAAGCGGGGAGCGGCCGATGATAGAACGTGATCGCGGGCAGATGGAGGCGGTCCCTGGTATTGGTCGTCCGTGAGCCTGGGTGGTCGACACCGACCATCCCTGTTCTTCATCGATGAGACGATGTCCGCGGGATAGCGCGTGTATTGGCCCGCGTGGGTGAGCGGGATCACAACGTGCGCCGGCGCGTCGGCCCACCAACAAAGTGTTATGACGGTCCACCTATGGGTGTTGCAATATGCCACCATTAGGTGTTATACTACGCCACCATGGCCAGTCCGTTCGTGTACGATGAGCCGGTCACGGCGCGAGCGCTGGCGGACCGCAAAACGGAGCTTCGCGGCCTACTGGACCGCGCGCTCGATGCCCGCAACACCCGCATCGAGGGGCCCCGCCGCTACGGCAAGACGTCTCTGCTGCGCGCTGTGCTGGCCGCCGCGGAGAAGGCCGGCGCGATACCGATAGAGGTCGGGTTCCTGGGGTGCGTGACGGCCGCGGACGTCGCCGAGCGGATCGAGCGAGCCTACGGCGCGCAGCTGGACTCGCGGCTGCGCCGGTGGTACGACGGGCTCATCCGCACACTGAACCCCACCATCAGCGCGGCGCCGGGCGGCGTCGGCGTCCAGGCCAAACCGCAGATCACCGCTCCGGGACTGCTTGACCGGCTGGCCCTGCCGCGCCGGATCAACGAACGCACGGGCAAGATGTGCCTCGTCGCCTTCGACGAGTTCCAAGAGGTTGCGCGCATCAACGCCGCCCTGCCGGGAGTGTTCCGCTCAGAGCTCGAGAGTCACGGCCAAGCAGCCGCCTACATATTCTCGGGATCGCACCCGGGACTGCTGCGCGAGCTGTTCAGCGACCGCCGCCACGCCTTCTTCGCCCAAGCCGCACCCCTCGAGCTCGGCCCCCTTCCCCCCGACGAGCTTGCCGAATACCTCCTGCAACACTTCCATGCCGGCAACCGCGACCCCGGCGAAGCCCTCGGACCGCTGCTGGACACCGCCGAAGGCCACCCCCAACGCGCGATGCTGCTGGCGCACCACCTCTACGAACGCCTGGAACCCGGCGCCAGCGCAGACATCGAAACCTGGACTGACACACTGCAAGCCGCCCATCGCGAGACCGACAGCGAAATCCAAGTCCTGTGGGAGTCCTGCGCCTCGCTGCAACGCAGAGCGCTCAAGGTCATCGCGCAACGCACCATCCCCCTCGGCGGCCACCAAGCCGACCAACGCTACGGCCTGCCCAAGGGAGGCTCAACACAAGCCGCCGTCCACCGACTGCACAACGACGGCCACCTCGTCCACGACCACGCCACCCGCACGGGCTGGCGCATAGTCGACCCCTTCCTCGCCAGTTGGCTGCGCGAGAACTGAGCACCGCGCGGCTACCCACGAAACTTCACCTTCACCGCCCCGCCAGCGAAGTGGCTCGGTGAAGGCTCAGGCGCCGGCAGCCACCAGCACGCTCAGCACCAGATCATCATGCTCCGCCGGCTTGACCTTGCGCAGTACCTCGCGCACGATCCCATCCGGGCCGATCACGAACGTCGTGCGCTCGTTGCCCCAGTACGTGCGCCCGTACATGGACTTCTGCACCCAGACGCCGTAAGCCTCGGCGACCGCGTGGTCCTCGTCTGCCAGCAGCGAGAAGTTCAGGTCGTGCTTGCCGTGGAACTTCTCGACCTTCTTCACCGGGTCGGGCGAGATGCCGAGCACGAACGCGCCCACCGCATCGTAGTCGGCCTCGTGGTCGCGCACCCCGCACGCCTGAGTCGTGCAGCCCGGGGTGTCGGCCTTGGGGTAGAAGTACACGACGACCTTGTTGCCGCGCAGGTCGGACAGCCTGACCGGCGTGCCGTCCTGGTCTGGCAGCTCGAAGTCCGGGGCCTCGTCGCCGGGTTCGATCACGAGCGCATACTACCCGCGGGTACGCCCAGCGGGGAGGACACGCGAGGGCGTTCGTGGGTTTCGTCGGAGGGACCGTACTCGCATCCCGTCGCATCCCGCGCTGCATCCCGCGCTACTTCAACAGTCGCGACAGCCGGCGGTCCTTGAGCACGCGCCCGTCTGTCTGGCAGGCCGGGCAGTAGGCGATCGTGTAGTCCTCGTAGTGGACGGCCTGTAGCGTCGTGGCGCAGCGCGGGCAGGGCTCGCCCTCGTGGCGGTGGACCTGTAGCGGCATCGGCAGCTTGTCGGGAATCGGCAGCGCGATCGCGGTCTCGTAGTGGGCGATCGCGCCGCCCAGCACCGCGATCGTCGCCTCGCGCAGGCGCGCCACCTCATCCGCGCTCAGGTCCGCGCCGCGCTTGTACGGCGACAGCCGCGCCTGCCACAGGATCTCATCGACCCACGAGCGCCCGATACCCGCGATCGTGCGCTGGTCGCGCAGCAGCGGATGCAGCGGCCGGGGCGCGTCCAGCAGCTTCGCGAGCTCGGGCACGGGCGGCGGATCGGGCCAGGCCTCGGGGCCGAGCTTGGCGAGCGCCTCGTCGCGCTCCAGCTCATCGGCGCGCAACAGCTTGACCCAGGCGGCCTGCTTTGACCCGAACTCGCGAAGTCGCAGCTCGCGCTCTGACCTGTCGGCCAGGCGCAGCCGTACCAGCAGCCGCGAGGTGCGATCGCGCGGGCCGGCGCGCGTCTCGTACAGCTGCAGCCGCCCGGCCGACATCAGGTGGATCAGCAGCGCGAGCTCGCCACCGGCGCTCCCGGTCCCCGCTCCAGCCTCGGCCTCCGGTCGAGCCCCGACCTCGTCCTCGGCACCGACCCCAGCCTCATCCTCGGCGCCGACGCCGACGACATCCACGATCAGGTTCTTGCCCCGTCGGCGCACCCCCGCGATCGTCGCGCCCTCGAGGACCGGCAGCGGCGGGTCGTAGGTCTTCAGCGCGTTGATCCCCGGCGCGAGCGCCGACTCGATCCGCGCGCCGCGCAGCGCCCCGTCCAGCAGCCTTGCCGTGATCTCGACCTCGGGTAGCTCAGGCATGACCTCCCATCGTAGGGTCGGTCAGGACTGCCGAGCCTATTCTCAGTCCAAGCTCCTCAGACGGCGTGGGTCGTGTACATGGTCGTCTCAGCCGTACGCGGTTATGGGCGAGCCTTCGTATTTGACGCCACTCGGGCTGACCCAACGCACGCGCCAGGCCACGCCGCGCGCCGAGGAGCGCAGGGACCAGTAGCCGAGCGTGTTGGTCGAGACGGTCGCGAGCGTCGCGTACTTGCGCGCGCGCTTGCTGCGTTTGATCAGGATCGTCGCCTTCGTCGGCCCGAGCGTCGGGCGGATCAGCCCCCACAACGAGTAGCCGCGGCCGGACTTGGTCACGGTCAGCGGCACCGGCCAGCTGTAGTACAGCGGCTTGGGCTTGCCCGCCACCGTCTCGAGGCCCGTCTGAAAGCCGACCACGCCGCCGTTGACGCTCGAGCCGGCGCGCCCGCCGAGCGGGTCGTCTTTGAGCAGGTACTGCGAGAACGCGACGACGCGCGGGTTCGACCAGGCGATGTGTTCGTCGATCGCGTCGAACTGGACCTGCTTGGCAAAGGACACGCCGAGTTCCCGGTTCGGGAACGTCTGCACCCCGAACTCGGTCAGGTAGATCGGCACGCCGGCGGGGATCGCGCGCGCGCGCGCCGCTGCGTTCAGCGCGTTCGACAGCCGCGAGAGCACACCGATCGTGACGTCATCGCGCTCGGGCGGCTTGTAGTAGGGCCCGGCCGGCAGCGTGTAGGCGTGGTGGGCGTAGCCCGCGGTCTGCAGCTCCCCGCAGGAGCCGGATTTCTGGTAGCGGTTGTTCAGGCACAGCATCCCGCGCAGGAACGCCAGCGGCGCGACGTCGTGCAGCACGGCGTGAGCGCCTTCGTGGCGCAGCATCGAGCGGCTGATCGAGTCATACCCGAACGGCGCGGTTTCGCCCATCAGCACCTGCGGGTGCGCGATCCCGCCGGCCACGAGACCCGCGTAGCCGGCCTGGTAGAGCCCGCGATACACCCGCGGCGAGGCCGGCTGGCCCTTGGACGTGAACTGCGGGCGCAGAAACGCGGGGTGGTTGGGCTCGTTCCAGATCGCATACGTCACGCCCGTCCCGTAGTGGCGCGCGACGGCGGTCATGAACTGTTCGAAGTCCTGGTCGTCGGGGCTCGTGACGTACGGCGCCTGCTTGTTGGAGGTCGCCCAGCGCGGCACCGGCGAGGTGATCGTCAAGAGCACTTTCCAGCCCAGGTGCTGGGCTTCGTGGATCAGCGCATCGTATTCCCCCCAGGCGTAGGCGCCGGGATTGGTCGCTTCAAAGCTCGGCTCGGTCGCGGACTTCTGCCCAGGCGCGACGTCATACCAGGACAGCTCCACGCGCAGCGCTTTGACGCCGAGCGCCTTCAGCTGGGCGATCGCGCGGGGGCGCGTCGAGCGGCTGAGCAGATCGGTCGAGCCCTCGAAGTACACGGTCTCGTTGTGCGAGGCCAGCGCGGCGGGCGCGGCGCCCAGGGCGGCGAAGATCGTTCCGAGCAACAGTGCGGGGAGGATGAGCTTGTTCTTGAGCATGGTCACCTAAGACACCTCGGCGGTGGGGAGGTTGCGGTCGGAGAGATTGATTTCGCGCGCAAGTCGGATGCTCCTGCCCGGGGGAGTCGGATAGCGTTGGCCCTACACCCATGGCCACCACCACCGCCCCCGACGACATCGTCGCAACGCACGAGCAGGCGCAGGGCAACGCCCGTCCCCCATTGCTGGTGCTGGAGCCGCTGCGGGCGTTCCTCGACGAACACGGCCTCGGCGCGGGCGAGGTGCGCGCGGAGCCGATCGGCGAGGGGCACTCCAACGTGACCTACCTGATCGAGCGCGAGGAGGCCAGCGCCGGTCGCAATGGCGCCGTCACGGGCGCTTCCAGCAGCGACTTCGACTCCCGCGCGGGCGACTCTGGCGTGGGCGCCGAACCCAGCCCCGTCGGCGAGAACGGCCCCACCCAATTCGTCCTGCGCCGCCCCCCGCGTCCACCGCTGCCCCCGAGCGCGCACGACGTGCTGCGCGAGGCGCGGCTTTTGCGCGCGCTGGCCGGCACTCCCGCGCGCGTGCCGCGCGTGCTGGCGGTATGCGAGGACGAGGGGGTGATCGGGTGCCCGTTCTACGTGATGGAGCTGATCGCGGGCGAGGTGATCGTCTCCGAGGTGCCGCCCGCCCTGGACACCCCGGCGCATCACCGCGCGATCGGCGAGGAGCTGATCGAGGCGCTGGCGGAGATCCATGCCGTGGACTGGCGCGCCGCCGGCCTGCAAGGCTTCGGCAAGCCGACCGGCTACCTGGAGCGCCAGGTGCGGCGGTTCGGCGGGCTGTGGGAGGTCAACCGCACACGCGAGATCCCGGCCGTCGAACGGGTCGGTGAGTGGTTGGCGCAGAACCTGCCCGAGTCGGGCCCGGCGAGCATCGTGCACGGCGACTATCGCCTCGGCAACACGATCTTCGCCGCCCAGCCCCCCGTACACCTGGAGGCGGTGCTCGATTGGGAGATGGCGACGATCGGCGACCCGCTGGCCGACGTCGGCTACATGTGCATGATGTGGAGCGAGGGCGGCGACCCGCGTGGGGGCATGCGTGACTATCTCGGCGGGGTCACGCGCGGCGAGGGCTTCCCGACGCGGGGAGAGCTGATCGAGATGTACGAGGCGCGCACGGGGCGCTCGATGGCCGACCTGCGCTGGTACACGACGCTCGCGCTGTGGAAGGCGGTCGTGTTCATGGAGGGCAACTACAAGCGCGCCGTGGCCGGCACGACCGACGATCCGTATCTGCAGCAGTTCGGGGATGGGGTCGTGCAACTTGCGGAGCAGGCCGAGGGGGTGGCGTTCGGCGATGACTGAGCCCGTGAACGACGCCACCGCGGCCGTCGATCCGCAAGAGGCTGCGCTTGCTGCCGACGGGGTCGGAGCCGGTGAGCCGCGGAGCGGCCTGTTGATCGATTGGGGCGGGGTGCTGACCACCAACCTGTTCGTCTCCTTCTACGAGTACTGCGTCCGGGCTGAGATCGACCCGCAGATGCTTGGCGAACGGTTCAAAACCGACCCGGAGTTCCGCGAGCTGCTGATTGCGCTGGAGGTCGGCGAGATCGACGAGCCGGCGTTCGAGCTGCAATTCGCCGAGCTGCTGGAGGTCGAGCCGCACGGCCTGATCGACGGGCTGTTCGCCGGTGTCGGGCCCGATGTGGCGATGCTGGACACGGTTAGACGCGCGCGCGAGGCGGGCGTAAGGACCGCGCTCGTGTCGAACTCGTGGGGTGTGCACCGCTACCCGCACGAGCTGTTCGACGAGATCTTCGACGGGGTCGTGATCTCCGCACGAGAGGGCATCCGCAAGCCGGCGCGGCGGATGTATGAGTTGGGCGCCGAGCGAGCGGGTGTGGACGCGGCGGCGTGTGTGTACGTCGATGACCTGTGGTTCAACCTCACCCCGGCTCAGGAGCTGGGGATGGCGCCCGTGCATCACACGGGCGCCGACACGACGATCCCCGAGTTGGAGCGCCTGCTTGGCGTTGAATTACTATAGTATTAGCGGAAGTCTAAAGACGGGTTGGGTGGGGGCATAAAAATTAACGGTGGTATCACGATGGCATTACCACCAAAAAAAGAATACATCCACACCCCCCGCCTTTATCTTCCAGCGCAGCAAGCCGATCGCACCCGACGGACGTCCGGGACGTCCGGGTATCCCGTCCGGGGTGGAATTGTGTCGGGGTGGAACTCAGTCGCGCTTGCCGCGCCCGTATAGGAGCTTGAACAGCCCGGCCAGCATGCGCGAGTTGCGTTGCCGGTAGGGGTACATGAACGGTTCCTTCTTCAGCGCCAGCTTCGGCGTGACGACGATCGCCTGCTGGGAGCAGTACTTGCGGATGCCGCCCGCCCCGTGCCGGGAGCCGAGACCCGAGGCCTTGGCTCCGCCCATCGGCAGCTCGAGCACCATGATGTTGATCAGTGCATCGTTGACGTTCGCGGCGCCAGCTTCGATGCGCCGCGCGATCGACTCGCCGCGGGCGGTATCGCGTGAGAACACCGACGCGCCCAGGCCATAGGGCGAGTCGTTGGCCAGGCGTACGGCCTCCTCCGCATCTGCGACCTTCATGATCGGCAGCGTCGGGCCGAACGTCTCCTCTGTCATGCACTTCATCGTGTGATCGACGTCCACGAGCACGGTCGGCTCATAGAAGCGTCCGCCCTCGGCGCCCTCGCCACCACGGGCCCCGTCGCCGGCGGACTGCACGGCGTGCCCGCCGACGAGCACGCGAGCGCCCTTGTCGATCGCGTCGGCGACGTGCGCTTCGATCGTGTCCAGCTGGGGCGGGAACGTGATCGCGCCGACCTCGACCGAACCGAACCCCCGCGGGGCGCCGACGCGCAGCGCGCGGACTTTGTCGGAGACTTTCGCCACGAACTCGTCATATACGGGCGCCTCGACGTAGGCGCGCTCGATCGAGATGCACGTCTGGCCGGCGTTCTGCATCGAGTAGTACGTGGCGAAGTTGGCCGCCCGCTCCAGGTCCGCGTCGGAGAGCACGATCATCGGGTCCTTGCCCCCGAGCTCCAGCGAGGCGGGGATCAGCCGCGCCGCGGCGGCCTGCGCGACCTTGCGCCCGGTCTTGGTCGAGCCGGTGAACATGATCATGTCCACCTCCTCGATCAGCGCCGCGCCGGTCTGCCCGCGGCCGGTCGCCACCTGGAAGACGTCCTCGGGGAGCCCGCACTCACGCAGCCCCTCGGCGATTAGCAGCGAGGTCAGCGGCGTGATCTCCGAGGGCTTTAAGATCACGCTGTTGCCGGCCGCCAGCGCGGGGATGCAGTCCCCGACGGAGTTCGTCAGCGGGTAGTTCCACGGGCCGATCACGCCGATCAGCCCGAGCGGGCTGTAGCGCAGCAGGATCCGTTTGCCCTTGACCAGCAGCTGGCTTGAGCGGACGCGCTCGTCGGCCAGGTACTCGGGCGCGTGCTTGGCCCAGAACCCGAACGCGTTGCCGGCGTAGCCGATCTCCGCCAGCGAGGCGTCCTCGTAGGTCTTGCCGGTCTCCGAGACGATCGTCTCAACGATCCGCTCGGCGTTGTCCATCACCCACTTCTGCGCGCGCAGCAACACGCGCGCGCGGCCCTCGAACCCGTACGCCTCCCACGCGGGCTGGGCGGCGCGGCCACGGCGGGCCATGTCCGCGACCGCCTCGGCGCCGAGATCGGGTACCGTGCCGATCGTCTGTCCGGTCGCGGGGTTCTCGACGGCGATCTCCTCCCCGGAGTGCACGACGCCATTGTGGGCCTGGGGTAGCTGCTCGACGGTGGCCATCTGATCCTCCTCGGTTGCTCGTAACGAAGAGGCTACTCCGACAAATCGATCGTCGCGATCCCGATCGGCTCGGTCGGGCGGTC
>Ga0335075_10012559_pt1 | contig 12788 bp, 9 predicted proteins | sample Lox_Sample_24_FD_206723 | JGI IMG/M metagenome (GOLD analysis project Ga0335075, IMG submission 206723) | Soil microbial communities from Loxahatchee National Wildlife Refuge, Florida, United States - Lox_Sample_2.4 | ecosystem: Environmental > Terrestrial > Soil > Wetlands | place: USA: Florida... | reverse complement strand
AAACGACCAGCAACCCGTGGAGGGAGCCCCGATGATCGAGGCGCGAGGACTATCGAAACGGTACGGCGACAAGCTGGCCGTCAACGACCTGTCGTTCACGGTGCGGCCTGGCCGGGTGACCGGCTTTCTCGGTCCGAACGGCGCGGGGAAGACCACGACGATGCGGCTGATCCTCGGGCTCGACCGCCCGACTGCCGGGTCGGTTACCGTCAATGGGAGGCCATTCGCCGAGCTGTACAGCGCGATGCGAGAGGTCGGCGCGCTGCTGGACGCTAAGGCGGTTCACGGCGGCCGGAGCGCATACAAGCATCTGCTGTGCCTGGCGCAGACCAACGGCATCCCGCGTAGCCGGGTCGACGAGGTTATCGGCATCGTCGGTCTGGAGGACGTGGCCGGCAAGCGGTCCGGGGGCTTCTCGCTCGGCATGAGCCAGCGGCTCGGTATCGCCGCGGCCCTGCTCGGCGACCCGGACGTGCTGATGTTCGACGAGCCGGTCAACGGCCTTGATCCGGAGGGGATCCGATGGATCCGCTTGCTGATGCGGTCGCTGGCTGCCGAGGGCCGCACCGTATTCGTCTCCAGTCACCTGATGTCGGAGATGGAAAACACTGCGGACCATCTCATCGTCATCGGCCGCGGCGAGCTGATCACTGACTGCCCGATGGCCGAGTTCATCGGCGGAGCCACGGCGCAGGCCGTCGTGGTGACCACGCCGGATGGCCGCATGCTAACCGACGCGGTGGCCGCAGCCGGCGGCACCGTCGAACGCGACGAGACCGGCGAGCTCACGGTGCGCGGCCTGTCTGCCGAGCGCGTCGGGGAACTAGCGCTCGCCCACGGCATCCTGCTGCACTACCTGGCGCCCGCCACGGTGTCGCTGGAAGAAGCCTTCATGGAACTCACCGCAGACAGCATCGAATATCACGCAAAGACGGAGGCCAGATCATGACCACGGTTACCATTCCCGCAATCCCGGCCCGCACTCGGGCAGTCCCGCCCGCGTTGCGCCGACCTGGACTGCCGGGCGCGCTGCGCTCGGAACTAACCAAAATCCTCTCGGTCCGCTCTACCTACTGGACGCTGCTGGCGCTGGCGCTGGTGAGCATCGGCTGGTCGGTCCTGTACTGCGAGGGCACGGTCTCGCACTCGGCCGGCCGAGCGGCAGTCAATGCGGCTTTCGCGAGCCTGATGGGCCAGGTCGCGCTCGGCGAACTGGTCATCGTCGTGCTCGGGGCACTGGTGATCACCTCGGAGTACTCCACCGGCATGATCCGGACCTCGCTGGCGGTGGTACCGCGGCGGGGCGTGCTGTATGCGGCCAAGGCAATGGCGTTCGCGGCAGTCGCCTTCACGGTCTCACTCGTCACCAGCTTCGTCGACTTCTTCGTCGGGCAGTCCATCCTGGCCAGCAAGCACCTCAGCATCACACTGGCCCAACCCGGCGTGCTGCGCGCGGTACTGCTATCGGCGGCGATGGTGACCGTGTTCGGGCTGCTCGCCTACGGAACCGGCGCGCTGATCCGGCATACAGCGGGGGCGATCACCTCGATCCTCGGGGTGATCTTTCTCATCCCGCTGTTGGCGCAGGCCCTGCCGCCGCCCTGGTACCAAGACCTCGTCCGATGGCTTCCTGGTGGCCGGGCCCTCAGCCCTATCGCCAGCTCCGCATCTTCGGTCTCCCCTAACCTGTTCTCGGCCTGGGGTGAGTTCGCTGCGTTCTCCAGCTACGCGGTGGTCCTTTTTGCCCTGGGCGCTTGGATCTTCATCCGCCACGACGCGTGACCGGGGCGGCGCCGACGGTGCGGCGGACAAGCTCGACAACCGAGCCACCGTCGCTGCTATCCACGTCATGGCTCAGAGGACCGGTTCGTGACCGAATTGCCGCCTTGATCCGCGGCTCGGCGTGATTACCATACTCCGAGAGATGATGGGCCCCGCCATCGACCGCGAACCTGTTGTGCCCGTGGCGGGGCGCGGCATTGGGACGGGTGGTGGCTATGCACGGCAAGGGGTATGCGCGGACGCTCGCAATCGCTGTGGTGGCATGCGGGTTGCTGCTCGCCGCATGTACGGCTAACAGCTCATCGGCGCCGAATGCTACTGGTCCTAGGGTTAAAGGCGGTACGGCAACGATCGCCCTCTCGCCAGGCGACCAGTTCAACTTCATCCTCCCGCTGCTCTCTTACGAGTACGCAACCGGCGCCAACATCGAGTACTCGGAGTACCTGATGTGGCGGCCGCTGTACTGGTTCGGCGGCCCGGGCAAGGTCGGGCTGAACACGCAGGAAAGCATCGCCGATCCGGCAGTTGTCACGACGAGCGGCGGCAACACCACCGCCACGATCACACTCAAGCCGTACCGCTGGTCTGACGGCAAGCCGGTCACCAGCCGTGACGTGCAGTTCTGGTTCAACTTGCTGAAGGCCGACAAGTTGAACTGGTGGGGCTATGTCGCGGGCGAGTTCCCGGATAACGTGTCAGCGTTCAAGATCATCAGCCCGAGCAAGTTCTCCCTCACCTTCACCGGCACCTACGAATCGACCTGGCTCTACAACGAACTCGGCCAGCTCATCCCGATTCCGCAGCAAGCCTGGGACAAGGAATCGGCGAGCGGGCCGGTCGGCAGCTATGACCTGACCCCGGCCGGCGCGAAGAAGGTCTACGCGTTTCTTGCGACCCAGAACAAGGACCTGTCCACCTACGCTACGAACCCGCTCTGGCAGGTGGTGGACGGGCCGTGGAAGCTGACCAGCTTCGTCGCGTCCACTGGCGACGCCACCTACGTTCGCAACGCCGCCTTCTCGGGGCCGGCCACCGGTGCGATCCATTCGCTGCGCGTGCTCAGCTTCACTAGCGACGACGCCGAGTTCAACTCGCTGCTGTCGTCTGGCGGCATCTCCTACGGGTACGTGCCGTTCAACGACGCTGCCGAGCAGGGAAGAGTCACCTCTGACGGCTACACCGTCGCCGCCTGGCCGACGTGGGGCATCACTTACATCAATCTGAACTTCGCGTCGCCACCTGTCGGGTCGATCTTCAAACAGCTCTACGTTCGGCAGGCAATGCAGCACCTGATCAACCAGGCCGGCTACATCAGCGCGTTCCTGCACGGGTACGGCAACCCGACCTACGGCCCGGTGCCGCTCGTGCCGAGCAGCCAGTTCCTGTCCAGCACGCAGAAGTTGAATCCGTACCCGTACGATCCGTCGGCAGCCGTCTCGCTGCTGCGGGCGCACGGCTGGAAGATCGTGCCCGGCGGCGCCGACGTGTGCGTGCGGCCCGGCACGACCGCAAGCGATTGCGGCGCCGGGATCACGTCAGGTGAGAAGCTGTCGTTTTCGTTCCAGTACGCCACCGGCGTGCAAGCGGTCACCGAAGAGGTCGCGGCACTCCAGTCGGCGTTCAGCCAGGCCGGGATACAGCTTTCACTGCAAGGCGCGCCGTTCAGCACCGTCGTCGCCGCTGACGTGCCGTGCACCAAGAGCTCCTGCTGGCAGCTGAACTACTACGGCCAGGGCTGGTACTTCGACCCCGGCTACAACGACCCCGACGGCAGCGTCCTCTTCGACTCCACCGGGGTGGACAACGGCGGCCTGTATAACGACCCGGAGGCCAACTCCCTGATCAGCAAGCTGCCCAGCGGCGGCGAGCCGGCCCTGTACACCTACCAGGACTACCTGGCCAAGCAACTGCCCATGCTATGGATGCCCCAGCTGGATGAGCAGATCTCCGCGGTGAACGGCAAGCTCAAGGGCGTCTACCCGCAGGACCCGCTCGGCAACATCTACCCGGAGAACTGGTACTACGTGAAGTAACAGCCGCGCCGGAAGTAGCGCACGCAGAGGCCTGGTCTGGAGGAATGTTGGAGTTCGTGCGGAGCGAGTTTCCTTTTCCGGTGCGCGTCATACGCCACGAGTGGATCCCGATGCCGGACGGTTGCCGGCTGGCCGCGCGGATCTGGCTACCTGAGAACGCCGAGCGCGAGCCGGTACCGGCGATCTTCGAGTACGTTCCGTACCGGAAGAACGACGGCCTAGTGCTGCGTGACGCCCCAATCCATCACTACTTCGCCGGGCACGGCTATGCCTCAGTCCGGGTGGACATGCGCGGAACCGGAGACTCCGATGGCGTCCTTGAGGATGAGTACCTGCCGCTGGAGCAAGACGACGGGCTGGCAGTCATCCGCTGGCTCGCGAGCCAGCCGTGGTGCACCGGAAAGGTCGGCATCATCGGCAAGTCCTGGGGCGGCTTCAACGGACTCCAGATCGCGGCGCACCACCCGCCTGAGCTCGCGGCAGTGATTAGCGTCGCTTCGACTGACGATCGTTACGCTGACGACGTCCATTACATGGGCGGCTGCCTGCTGGCGTGGACCGCCCTGCCCTGGGCTTCGACGATGCTCGCGTACAACGGACTCCCGCCGGATCCGGCGGCTGTCGGTGACGAATGGCGTAAGACCTGGCTGGACCGGCTGGCGAAAACCCCTCCGTACATCGAGGCGTGGCTGGCTCACCAGCGTCGCGATGATTACTGGCGGCAGGGCTCGGTGTGCGAGGACTTCGGGGCGATTCACTGCCCGGTGTACATGGTCGGCGGCTGGACGGACGCGTACCGCAACGCGATCCTGCGCTTCCTCGAGGGGTATCCCGGGCCAAGCAAGGGACTCATCGGCCCGTGGGCGCACGACTACCCCGAGGATGGGCAGCCCGGACCGGCGATCGGGTTCCTTCAGGAGGCAGTCCGCTGGTGGGATTACTGGCTGAAGGACCAGAACAACGGCGTGATGGACGAACCAAAGCTGCTGGCGTGGATGCCGGAGGCCCGTCGGCCGACGCCCTGGCAGCCGACTCAGCCGGGCCGGTGGCTTGCCGCTGAGGGCTGGCCCGCACCTCAGGTAGAGGTGCGAGGCTTCGACCTCGGCTCAGGCTCGGTCAGCACCGGAACGCTTGGCGCGGACGATGGCGGCCACGCGGAGTTGCACATCCGTGGTCGGGAATCGCCGGCCGACGACCTGGGGCAATGGGGCGGCCACGGCGGCCCCACCGAGTTTCCGGGCGACCAGCGCCCCGAGGACGGGCTGTCGCTGAGCTTCGACACGGAGGCGCTCGCGGAGTCGGTAGAGATTCTCGGCTTTCCGGTAGCCCGCCTCGAACTGGCAGCGGACCGGCCGCTTGCGCTCGTCGCCGTGCGGCTCTGCGACGTCTGGCCGGACGGCGCTTCGACGCTGATCACGCGCGGGCTCAAGAACCTGGCTCACCGGGATAGCGACGCGAATCCGAAGCCGCTGGTCCCCGGCGAGCGCTACACCGTCGACGTCACGCTCAATTCGATCGGCTACCAGGTCCCGGCCGGGCATCGGCTCAGGCTGACAGTTTCGCCGAACTACTGGCCGTGGGCCTGGCCCTCACCTGAACCGGTGACGCTGAGCCTGTTCACCGGCAGCGACTCGGCGCTCTCGCTTCCGGTCTGGACCGGGTCCAGCCAGTACACGCCTCCCGGCCACTTCGCCGATCCCGAACGCGCGCCGATGCCACCGCACGAGCCTCTCAGTGGCGAATCAGGGCGGCAGCTGCGACGCGACATTGCAACTGGCGCCGTCGAGGTCATCTCCACCGGAAACGCTGGTCACCGGCTGCTTGACGACGACTTGGAGTACCGCGAGCACGAGCAGGACATACTGCGGATCACAGACGGCGATCCGCTGTCGGCGCTAATTCAGTGTCGCCGGGTCTTCTCCGTGGGCCGCGGGGAATGGCAGGCCACGATCCGCACCGAGAGCACCATGTCGGCGACGGCAAGCACCTTCCAGGTCACGAACCTGATGGACGCCTATGAGGGGCAGCGTCGGGTCTTCACCAAGACGTGGCACACCGAAGTGCCCCGAGACTGCCTGTGAACAGGCGGTACAGGCGGGCGGGGCAGCCGTGAGCGTACTGGAGATAGACAGCTTGCGGACGTTCATCAAACAGCGTTCAGGCGTCGTCCGCGCTGTTGATGGCGTCAGTTTCACCATCGAGCCGGGCGAAACGGTGGGGCTGGTAGGCGAGTCAGGCTGCGGGAAGACCATGACTGGCCTGTCGGTCATGGGGCTCCTTCCCAACGGCGGCTACATTGCCGATGGCGCCATCCGCTTCGGCGCGACGGACCTGGCCGCGCTCGGCGAGCGAGGGATGCGCCGGATACGCGGGAATGAGATCGGCATCGTCTTCCAGGATCCGATGACATCGCTGAACCCGACGATGACGATCGGCGATCAGATAGCAGAGGTAGTCAGGAAGCACCGGAGAGCCTCAGCGCAAGCCGCGATGGCACGCGCAGAAGAGGTGCTCGCCCTTGTCGGTATGCCGCGGCCCGCGGAGCGCCTGTCCCAGTATCCGCATCAGCTCTCGGGCGGGTTGCGCCAGCGCGTCATGATCGGGATTGCGCTCGCCTGCGAGCCGAAGCTGCTCATCGCCGACGAACCGACTACGGCGCTCGACGTCACCATCCAGGATCAGATCCTGGTGCTGCTCGACTCGCTCAAGGAACGGCTGGGGATGGCTGTCCTGCTGATCACTCATGATCTTGGGGTGATCGCCGGCCGAGCGGACCGGGTGCTTGTCATGTACGCCGGGAAGATCGTCGAGAAGGCCGCAACCGGCGAGCTCTTCCGCCGCACACGCCACCCTTACACCGCGGCGCTTCTGGCCTCGATCCCGAAACTAGGTGAACCCACCTCGCGGCAGCTCTACTCCATTCCCGGCCTGCCGCCCGACCTGTCGCATCCGCCGGAGGGATGCCGGTTCGCCGAGCGCTGCAGCTTTGCCACCGAGGATTGCCGGGTCGAACCTGTTCTCGGCGGTCCGGATCCGAGTCATCCCTACGCCTGTTTTCATCCGATCGGGCATGGCTCCACGCTGACGCAGCCCGAGGCTATCGACGGCCATCAGCAGGCCGCAAACCAAGGCTCAGGCTCCGATCTGCTCGTCTTGGACCACGTCGTGAAGGAGTTCCCGGTGACGTCCGGCGGGCTGCTGCAGCGCTCTGTCGGCACAGTGAAGGCCGTCTCGGATGTGACGCTGACGATCCCGCGCGGCGGGACGCTCGGACTGGTCGGCGAGTCAGGATGCGGGAAGACAACCATCGGCCGGATGATCGTCGCGCTCGAGCGACCCACCTCGGGCCGGGTGATCTTCGAAGGGCAGGACCTCAGCGCCCTGACAGGAACAGAGTTGCGGCGGGTCCGCAAGGACCTCCAGATAATGTTCCAGGACCCCTACGCGTCTTTGGACCCGCGGATGCGGGTTAGCTCAATCCTCAGGGAGCCGTTGCAGATTCAGGGCGCCGGAGGCCGCGCGGAGCAGCGCGAACACGTCGCGAGCCTGCTCGGCGAGGTGGGCCTGAACCCGCGGGCGATGGAGCTGTATCCGCACGAGTTCTCCGGCGGCCAGCGGCAGCGCCTCGGCCTCGCCCGGGCGCTAGCGCTCTCTCCCAAGGTCATCGTGGCCGACGAACCCGTCTCGGCGCTCGACGTCTCGATCCGGTCACAGATCCTCAACCTCATGCGGCGGTTGCAGGCCACGCACGGGCTCACCTACATCGTGATCTCTCATGATCTGTCGGTGATCCGGTACCTGGCGGACCGCATCGGCGTGATGTACCTGGGCAAGCTGGTCGAAGTGGGGAGCAGCAGCGACGTCTACGACCGTCCGGCACACCCCTACACCCTTGGGCTTTTGTCCACCATCCCCGTTCCCGACCCCGACGTTGAGCGCGCGAAGCAGGCCGCTGCGGTAGCCGGTGAGCTCCCATCGGCGATGCATCCTCCGTCCGGATGCCGCTTCAGGACGCGGTGCCCGATGGCGCGGGAGCAGTGCGCAGCTGAGGAGCCAGCACTGCGATCTTTCGGCGCCGACCATCTGGCCGCGTGCCATTTCCCGCTCCAGACGCCGGTCTCGCCGTTGCTCGGAGCAGGTGTTCCCCGATGATCAGCTACATCATCAGGCGCGTCGGCCAGGCGATCATCGTGCTGGTCGGCGTCACGATCATCGTGTTCATCCTTCAGCACCTGCTGCCGGGGAGCATAGCTCGCGCCATTATCGGGCCGCGGGCGAGCGCGCTGCAGATTGCCGCATTCAACCGCCAGTACGGCCTGGACCGCTCGCTGCCGATCCAGTACCTCTCGTTCTTGAACCAGCTGATCCACGGTAATCTCGGATACTCCTTCAAGCAGAACATGAGCGTTGACGCGATCGTTGCGCACGACCTGCCGAATGACCTTCTCCTAGTCGGCGCCTCCCTCGTGCTTGCGCTCGTCATCGCGATCCCGGTCGGCATCATCCAGGCGGTCAAGCGCAACGGGATGGTCGACTACGTTGCCACCGGCATCTCGTTCGTGCTCTACTCCATGCCGTCGTACCTGCTGGGGCTTTTGCTGATCGCGTTTTTCGCAGTCGACCTCAGGTATCTGCCCGCAGAGGCTCCGCAGCAGCCAACGATCACGGGGGTGCTCTCGGACCCGGCTGGACTCGTGCTCCCGATCGCCACCCTGACGCTGATCACCTGCGCTCTGTTCAGCCGCTATATGCGGTCATCCGCGATAGACAGCCTGGCGCAGGATTACATCAGGACCGCCCGCGCCAAGGGGCTAGGACAGGTAGCCATCCTCTTCAGGCATCTGTTGCGGAACTCCCTCATTCCCGTGGTCACACTCGTCGGGATTTCGCTGCCCGGCATCCTGACTTTCGGGCTGATTGTCGAGCAGTTGTTCAACTTCCCCGGGATCGGGCTCGCCTACTTCAACGCTGCGGTCGATGGTGACTATCCCGTTGTGTTTGGCGTCACCGTGCTCGTTGCGCTGGTGACCGTGCTCGGCAACCTTTTCGCCGATGTCGCGTACGCGATTCTCGACCCGAGGGTGCGCTATGACTGACGGAGTTCCAGAACAGGTTGGCGCCAGCGGGGCGGTGCCGCTGACGCCGCGTGCTGACTCGGCCGTGGGAGACAACGCTGCTGCCACCACCCCGTCGGGAGCGCTCCTGGATGGCGAACAGGCGGCGCGTGCACCGGCTGCGCTCGGCGGCAGGGGAGACGCCGTCAGACAGGACGCCTCCTGGCGGATGATCGCGCGGGCGTTCGTGGATAACAAGCTCGCCCTGGCCGGACTCATCATGGTCGTGGTGGTGGCACTCTTCTGCTTCGTGGGACCGCTGTTCTGGCATACCAATCAAGTCAACACCACCTTCCTGGTCAACAAGCCGCCGAGTGCCGCCCATCCGCTGGGTACTGACGATCTCGGCTACGACGTGCTGGGCCGGCTCATGGCCGGTGGCCAGAGTTCCCTGGAGGTGGGCCTGGCCGTCGCGGTCGTGGCGACTGCGTTCGGCGTGCTCTACGGCGTCCTTTCCGGGTTTGCCGGAGGCTTCACCGACGTCGTGATGATGCGGTTCGTGGACATCGTGCTTGCGATCCCGGTCGTCTATCTCTTCATCGACCTTGCATCTGAGTTCAAGCCGACGCTATGGCTTCTCATCCTGGTCCTGTCGCTGTTGTCCTGGCTGGGTCCCGCCCGGCTGGTGCGGGGAGAAACGCTCAGCTTGCGCGTCAGGGAATTCGTCGAGGCGGTCAGGACCATGGGAGGCCGTTCGGGTCGGATCATCGTTCGCCATCTTGTCCCGAACACCATGGGCACGATCGCAGTCAACGCGACGTTCCAGGTCGCCGATGCGATCCTGACCCTGGCGGTCTTGAGTTACCTGGGCTTCAGCCTGCCGCCGCCGACCGCGACGTGGGGCGGGATGCTGGAGAACGGTGTCAACTTCCTTTACGACGGCTACTGGTGGGAGATCTACCCGGCCGGCGTGCTGATCGTGCTGACGGTGGTTGCCTTCAACTTCATCGGTGACGGCCTTCGCGACTCACTGGACGTCCGGCTCCAGCGCCGGTAACGCTGTCGTCGCCGGCCCTGAGCACGCCGTTACTGGCGATCTGCGGGTGAGAACACGTTCTTGATTGCTCTGATGGCCAGCAAGGCGAGCACGATCGCCATGGCGATCCGGGTCCCGACTGGCGCCTGAGTGAGGGCGGGCTGCCCACGAGGGGGCTGTTCGAGCTGCGCCGCTAGCCGCAGGCCGGCATCGGTCTCAGCTGCCGTCAGCATGCGTCGCTGCTGCAGGAAGTAGAGCAGCGCGAACCCAGGTGCCACGAGCAGGACCGCGAGGCCCGCTACGACGAATTCCCCCACGAGGGACGCCTTGGGGGCACTGCCCGCCGCCAGCGACAGCGAGGTTGGGAACAGGTAGGGGTACTGGGCCAGTCCCCAGCCCCACACCACAGTCGCCACAGCGATTGCAGCCATCACCCGTAGGCCCAGGGCGTAATACCAGCCCGCCCAGAGCATGCCCAGCACTGCGATTCCGGCTGCGATCGAGATGGCCACCAGCGGGAGCGCGTCGCCGGTCAGGCCGGCGAACACATGCGGCGAGCTCGTCGACAACTCGGCGAAAGTGCCGCCAGCGAGCCCACCGGTGAGCACCCCGGCTGCGGTAGCCCGCAACGCAAAATAGCGGGTGAGGTCCTGGTGCCCCCGTTGGCGCGCCTCTGGGACGAGGAACACCGCGCTGACGTAGGCGCAGGCAGCGACGAACAAGAACCCGGTCAGGATGGCGGTCGGCGAGGTCCAGGCGGCCAGGACGTTGCCTGCGGGATGCACGGGCACCTGACCGGTGGCGACGGCGCCGACGACAGTGCCCATGAAAAATGGCGTGATCAGCGAGGCTGCGGCAAACAGCGCGCCGGTGAGCTGCTCCATCCGCAGCCGCTCGGCGGTGTGCCGGAACGCGAACCCGACTCCGCGCAGGACGATTCCCAGCAGCGACAGGCTGAGCGGGACGAACAGCGCGGTCATGATGGCCGCGAACGCGGGCGGAAACGCCGTCCACAGCAGCACCAGGATGAAGACCAGCCATACGTGGTTGGCTTCCCAGACCGGGGTGATCGCCTCGTCGATAAGCTCACGCGGGGCCCTGCCGCGCTCAGCACCTCCCGCCAGCAGGTCCCAGATCCCGCCGCCGAAGTCCGCTCCGCCGAACAGTGCGTACGCGGCAATGACCATGATCAGGATCGCGGCGACCGCGATCGTATCCGGCGAGGCGCTCATCTAGCCTCAGGCCTGCCATCGTGCGACCGGGGTGCAGCATGGGGCCTGGCGGGTGACGCCCCAGCGTGGGCTTGCGCGGGACCGTATGGCACTTGCTCGGCCGCCTCTTCGGCGGGCGCACCCCGTCGCCACCGCCGTGACATGAACATCGGAACGCCGATCGAGACCACGGTCAGGACGCCGTACAAGGCGAGAATCACCGCCAGCGTGACCGGGACCCCGCTAGCCGGGGTGACGGCATTACTGACCAGCAGGACGCGGTAGACGATCCACGGCTGGCGGCCGACCTCGGTGACGATCCACCCCGCCTCCATGGCAGCGACGGCTGCCAGGCCGCTGAGCGCACACGGCACCAGGAACCATGCGGTCAGCAGCAGTCGTCGATGGAACCACCACCACCAGCCCTGCCACGCTGCCAGCACGAGAAGGAAGAAGCCGATGCCCACCATCACGTCGAAGCTCAGGTGGATGAGGGTCGCTAGCGGCGGCCGCTGCGCCGGGGGCACGCTGTCCCAGCCGATGACCCGTGTGTGCGGCGAGAACCCGACCAAGATCGAGTCAAATGCGGGAACGGCGGCGCCAAAGTAAACGCGGCCGTTGATGAAGATCCCGCCGATCCATTCGGGAGCGTCCCGCGTCGTCCTCGGGATGTACTCCATCGCGGCGAACTTGACCGGCTGGTTGTGCTCGATGAACCGGGCGATGACGTCCCCCATCAGCACCTGCAGCGGCGCTGCAATCCCGGCGATCGTGAACGGGACGGCGAAGCCCAGCCGGTGGTACCGGTCACGGCGGCCGCGCAGCAGCCCCACCGCATAGACGCCGGCGACCAGGAATCCCGTCACCATGTACGCGGCCAGCACCATGTGCGTTGTCTCATACGGGGTCGAGGCGTTGAAGAACACCGAGACCGGGTCGATCCTGGTGATCTTGCCGTGGCTGAGGGTGTATCCGGCCGGTGAGTTCATCCACGAGTTCGCCGCGATCACCGACATGGCGCCCAGCACTCCAGCCACCACTATGGGCATCCCGCTCCACCAGTGCGCCCAGGGCGACAGCCGTTCCCAGCCGTACAGGTAGACCCCGACGAAGATCGCTTCGAGGAAGAAGAAAATCCCCTCGAATGAGAACGGCAGGCCGATCGCCGCACCGAACCGGCCCATCAGGCCCGGCCAGAGCAGTCCCATCTCATACGAAAGCACGGTCCCCGATACCGCGCCGACCGCTACCAGCACTGCCATCACTTTCGACCAGCGGCGCGCGAGCAGCAGGGCCGCCGCATCGCCGCGCCTGATGCCGATCCATTCCGCGGTCATGGTGACGGCCGCGAACGCGATGCCGAAGCACGCGAGGATGATGTGGAACCCTAGCGACGACCCCATCTGCGATCGGGCCGGCACCGGATTCACGGCCAGAAGGTGCGCCATCGCGCCCATCGCGCGTCCTCCGTCCGGTCGTCCCGCATCGCGGCTGGAAAGCCATCGCGCTAGGTGTACCGCGACCGCGCTCCGGGTACACGTGACAGCACGCCTGACGCTCCCCTATGAGGTGCATCCGCCACATGAGCAGCAGAAACGCAGGAGCGGTTGCCCTGGTGATCCTGCTCGGGCTGGTGGTCGGCACGCTCGGGCTGGTGGTGGCCGACCTGTAT
>Ga0335075_10012557_pt1 | contig 12790 bp, 6 predicted proteins | sample Lox_Sample_24_FD_206723 | JGI IMG/M metagenome (GOLD analysis project Ga0335075, IMG submission 206723) | Soil microbial communities from Loxahatchee National Wildlife Refuge, Florida, United States - Lox_Sample_2.4 | ecosystem: Environmental > Terrestrial > Soil > Wetlands | place: USA: Florida... | reverse complement strand
CGAAGCCTGGGATGGGCTGCGGCCTCGCAGGCTCTTTCGCTGGATCCGAATCAGGCCGAGGCCCATGCGGCACTGGGCTTCTCGCGGTGGTTCTATCAATGGGATCTGGCCGGCTCCGAAGATGAATATCGCGAGGCGATCGCGCTGGACCCGGCAAACATCGATGCTCATCACTGGTATGCGCAAATGCTGATGGCCGCAGGCCGCTTTGCCGAGGCGCAACAGCAGATGCAGGCCGCCCTGGATATCGATCCGGTGTCGCCAATTCTGCGCACAAATCTCGGCTGGCTCAGCTATTTCGAGGGCAACTTCCCGCAGGCCATCGCGCAGGTACAGGACGTGCTGAGCGAGAATCCCGAGTTTCTCTCCGCGCACTACAAGCTTTGGTACGCGTACTCCGCGATGGGCGATCGCGAACACGCGGCGCAGGAATTTCCGTGGATCGTGCACTCCATCGCCGATCCGGCGCGCGAGCGCGCAATTCTGGGAGCCCTGAAAAGCGGTGGCTACGACGCGGGCCTGCGGGCGATCGCCGTCAATGAGGGATCAGACGGCAACGGCAGTTCGGTCGAGGGCGCGCGGTGCCTGATTACGGCGGGTGACCGGCAGGGTGCGTTGGCGCTGCTCGAGAATGCTTATCACGATCACGAGGGATGGATCCTTTTTTTGCCCTACGATCCCACGTTTGCTTCGCTGCACAACGATCCGAGGTTTCAAGCCATTGTCCAGGGGATTGGGAAGGGGAAATAGCAACCGGGGGGGGAACTCCTGGCTCCCTGCGGAAGGCCGAGGACGCGCAGCTTCAAGGAAAACCCGCCGCGTTTCTCGCGGAAAGCGCGGCGGGCGGAGTACAGCAGGTAGTGCAGAAAAACTTAAAGGCCTGCAGCGGCGGGCAGCTATTTCGAGTTGCCGGCGCGTAGGTCGGGGTTGAAGACCTTCTGCTCTTCGATCGCAGCCTGGGCCGCGGCCAGACGGGCCGTGAGCAGGCGGAAGGGCGAGCAGGAGACGTAGTCGAGACCGGTGCGGTGGCAGAACTTCACTGACTCGGGCTCGCCGCCGTGCTCTCCGCAGATGCCGACTTCGAGATCGCGGCGTGCGGCGCGGCCCTTGTTGGTGGCCATCTTCACGAGAGTGCCGACGCCTTCCTGATCGAGGACGGCGAAGGGATCCTGCTTGAAGATGCCCTGCTTCAGATACGCAGGCAGGAACTTGTTACAGTCGTCGCGCGAGATGCCGAAGGTCGTCTGGGTGAGATCGTTGGTTCCGAAGCTGAAGAACTCGGCTTCGGCTGCGATCTTGTCGGCAACCAGGCAGGCGCGCGGCAGCTCGATCATCGTCCCCACCTTGTATCCGACGACGAGGCCCTTCTTGATGAAGACGTCGTGGGCCACGGCGTGGATGATGGCGGCCTGGGCCTTGAACTCCTCGGGCCCGCCGGTGAGCGGGATCATGATTTCAAGGTGCGGGTCCTGGCCGGCCTTCTTGACCGCCGCGGCGGCTTCGAAGATGGCGTGAGCCTGCATCTCGGTGATCTCGGGATAGGTGATGCCGAGACGGCAGCCGCGGAGGGCGAGCATCGGGTTGAGCTCGTGGAGCTCTTCCACCCGCTCGAGCATTTTGCGAAGCTGCTTCAGTTTGGGTGAGCGCGGCTTGGTCAGTTCGAGCTTGCTGATCTCCAGCAGCAGCTCTTCCCGCTTGGGCAGGAACTCGTGCAGCGGCGGATCGAGCAACCGGATGACCACCGGATACGAGCCCATCACCTTGAGCAGACCGGTGAAGTCGGCGCGCTGCATGGGCAGCAACTGATTGAGCGCGGTACGGCGTTCTTCTTCGGTCTTCGCGAGGATCATGGCCTGCATGTGGGGCAGGCGGTCTTCGGCGAAGAACATGTGCTCGGTGCGGCAGAGGCCGATGCCCTCGGCGCCGAAGAGCTGCGCCTGTTTGGCGTCGCGCGGAATATCGGCGTTGGCGAGGACGCGCAGCTTGCGCCGCTGATCGACCCAGCCCATGAAGAGGACGAGGTCGGGATTGTCGGGATTGACGGGAATGGTGTTGAGCTTGCCGTCGATGACGCGGCCGGTGGTGCCGTCGAGGGAGATCCAGTCGCCTTCCTCGAAGGTTTTGCCCTTCACGCGCATCTGCTTTTTCTTCTCGTCGATGGTGACGTCGCCGGCGCCGGCCACGCAGCACTTGCCCATGCCGCGGGTGACGAGAGCGGCGTGGGAGGTCATGCCGCCGCGCGAGGTGAGGATGCCGGTGGCAACGTTCATGCCGGCGATATCCTCGGGCGAGGTCTCGCTGCGGACAAGGATGATGGATTTATAGGTGCCCTTGTCGTGGAACTTCACGGCGTCGGCGGCGGTAAAGACGATCTGGCCGACGGCTGCGCCCGGCGAAGCGGGCAGGCCGGTGGCGAGCACGTCGACCTTGCCCTTCTCGTCGAGGCGCGGAACGAGGAAATCGAAGATCTGATTCGGCTCGACGCGGAGTACGGCCTCATCGATGGTGATGAGGTTCTCGCGGACCATGTCGATGGCGATGCGAACCGCGGCGAGGCCGGTGCGCTTCGCGTTGCGGGTCTGGAGCATGTAGAGGCGGCCGTCCTGGATGGTGAACTCGAAGTCCTGCATGTCGCGGTAGTGCTTTTCGAGCCGCGAGGTGAGGTCGCGCAGTTCGCCGTACACATGCGGCATGGCCTTCTGCAGTTCGCTGATGGGAACCGGGGTGCGGATGCCGGCAACCACGTCTTCGCCCTGCGCGTTCATCAGGAACTCGCCGTAGAATTCCCTCTCGCCGTTGGCGGGGTTGCGGGTGAAGCCGACGCCGGTCCCGCTGGACTCATTCAGATTGCCGAAGACCATGGCCTGGACGTTGACCGCGGTGCCGAGCCAGTCGTCGATGTGGTTGAGGCGGCGGTAGGTGTGGGCGCGCTCGTTGTTCCAGGAGCGGAACACGGCGTCGCGGGCCATCGTGAGCTGGCGATCGGGATCCTGCGGGAACTCTGCGCCGGTGTGGCGGAGAACCAGCTTTTTGTAGAGGGCGACGACTTCTTTCAGCGCGTCGGCGGTGAGCTCGGTGTCCTGCACGGCGCCGTGCTTTTTCTTGACCTCATCGAAGATGTGCTCGAAGTTGGACTTGGGGATGTCGAGAACGACATCGCCGAACATCTGGATGAGACGGCGATACGAATCCCACGCAAAGCGGGGATTGCTCGCCTTCTTCGCTAGCGCTTCGACGGAGGCGTCGTTGAGGCCGAGGTTGAGGATGGTGTCCATCATGCCGGGCATGGAGAACTTGGCGCCGGAACGAACGCTGACGAGGAGGGGATTATCGCCGGCGCCGAGGCGCTGGCCCTGCAGTTTCTCCAGCCGCTCGAGAGCGACGGCCATCTGTTCGGTGACCGCGGGGGAGAGCGTGCCGCGCATGTACTCCCGGCAGGCTTCGGTCTGGATGGTGAAGCCGGGAGGCACGGGCAGGCCGGCATTGGTCATTTCGGCGAGGCCTGCGCCCTTGCCGCCGAGCACATCGCGCATCTTGCCGTTGCCTTCGGCAACGCCCGCGCCAAAGAAGAAGACGTACTGGCCGATCGCTTCGGATTTCTGGGTCTGGACCGGCTGCTGAATTCCGGTGGAAACTGTGCTGCTCATGCCACACTCCGATCTGAAGTAAAAAGTCCGCTAAGGTACTTCACGGAAAAGCGAGCCGGGCAGAGCGGAAATCGTTCAGGCGCGATCGCCATCCGCAATGAATGAACGAAGCATTGTTAAATTGGGCAAAAAGGGCTGTATGTGCCGAAGATCACAGGCATCGGCAGATTGCTTGTGACGTGGATCACACAGCAGTAAGCGGCCAGCAATCAGCGGTTAACGCATGGACGCGACCGCAGAACACATGACCCGGACAGCAATGTGTGGAGCACGCAAATCAACCCGAACAACACCCCACGAGCGATTGGGGCATACTGAAGGGCAATCCTTCTGACGATGAGGCCCGGGATGTTTGCTCGGTTTGCTCTGATTCCCTTCATTTTCCTCGCCGGCGCCTTGAGCGCATATCCCGCTGTTCAGGCCCAGGCTGTTGGCCCGTCACCGCAAACGGCCGAAGCGCAGCGTCCGACCGACATGATGATGGTGAAGGGGCGCCTGCATATCGAGACGCCGAGTGGACCGCTGCGTTTGGGAGTTGCGAATGCGATTGACCTGCGCGTGGAGGGTCCCGCGTTGTTGCGCCTCTCAGCGGAAGAGACGCATGAAGATGTCATGGTTCAGGGCGGTCAAGAAGATCTGACGCTGCAGAAGCGCCCGGATGGCGGCACGTATGTAGTGGTGCAGCCCGTGGCGCCGGGGCAGGCCGGCCTCGTCTTCTTTGCTGTGTTCGCCGATGGGGGATACGAGCGCGATGACGTGCAGGTGGAAGTAAATCCGGCAGGACCGCCGGAAAAACTGGAGATCGCCGGTCCCGGAATCATCGGAAACGTGATCCGTCTGAATTTGTTGCCGCAATCGCGGAAGGCAAGGGTTGCGCTAAGAGCGAGGTATGCCGGACTTGCACAGCCGGTCATTTATCAAATGAGCGCGGCGCAGACCGATGTGCGGTTCGACCCGGGGGAGCATGCAATCCGGTTCGATGCGGCGACAGGAACGATTGAGGCTCTGCGCGTGGGGCATGCGCTGCTCACGGCGCGCCTCGATGGAGTGGCGGGGTCGGTTTGCGTAGCCGTGGAAGAGACGCAGTTTTACCAGCAAGCCGATTGCAGCGAGTTGGAGCCCGGCGGCAGTGGCGTTCCCGCAATCGCACGGGGCGCGGATGCTCCGGGAGTCTTGCTTGGATCGAGGCTGCCGTATACGGCGAACGATAGGCGGACAGGTCGATTTATCGCCGACGATCGCGTGACGATCACACCACCGGCGGGAGGACTGGAACTGGCGAAGGAGGCCGAGTTCACACTCGAGGTTCTTGGGCCTGCGATTGCGCGCGTGGAGTGCACGCAGACTGGAAGCGGAAGTTGCACGCGCTGGATGGGCGAGCGCCCCGGCATGCATCCCGAGCCGGATGTTCCGTGGAATCTCGCTGCGGATGGGCGAGGGACTGTAAGCGTATTTCCCAGTTCCCTGGTGGGGCCTTCGTACAAAGGGAGTCCGGAATTTTCGTTTTTGATCTACTTCGTCGACGGCGGAGTGGCGGCAAAGACGGTGACAGCGAACGTAGCGATCGGGAGCGTGCCTGCGCGGCCATGTCCCGCAGGAGGGCAGGATGCCAACGAGCCGATTCGCCTGGCGGCGCCGGAGAATGGCGCGAAGACGTTTCCGAATGACAGCCCGATCAGCGATTTTGCGTGCTACGACGGCATCCGAGGCGCGGTGCTGGTGAGTCCGCAATTCCTGAAGTACGCCGTCGAGTCGGAGGGTGAGCAGCCGGTGGTGCAACTGGACGCGTCCACGGGCAAAGTGACGGCGGTCGGACCGGGAGAAGCGCTGGTGATCGAGAAAGCCGCCGGACAACAGTGGGCGCAGTGTGTCATCGTGGCGCCGCGGCATCAGAGCCACGATCTCTCGAACTGCCGGAATCTGCGGAGAAAATACGGCGCGCCGCTGCCGCCGGTCGAGGCGCAGGTGGAGCCTGCGCACGTGATCGTTACAGAAGAAGATGCTGCCGCACAGGACGCGAGGGCACGCATGGGTGTGATGGGGCGGATCGCGGTTCCCGGGCCTCCTGGCGCCCTGCCGCAACTGAGCGCGATCACCTACGGAACACTTTCGCCGGAGGCGCGGGATCGCTTTGCGGCGGATGACCGCCTCGAAGTTTCTGTACGGGGCGTTCATGCCGAATTAGGGAGGGTGGCGAGGGTGCCGATTCAGTTGCACGGGCCAGAGCCTCTGGCGTTGGGGATCACCCAGGAGAGGACGCTGCGATACCAGGACGCGCCTCCTCGGACGATCGAAGAAGCAGGCTGGGAGGAGGAGCAGGGTGCGGGGACGATCTATCGGGAGACCGACGGGAGCCTGGCGATTCACGTGACCCCGCTTCGACCGGAGAGGGCGAAGTTTACGGTCGAGGTGTTGTTTGCGGATGGCGGCGTGGCAACGAGGACGGTCGAGGTTGCGGTGGCTCTGCCCGCGCCGGCAACGGTGCATTTGCAGAACGCGCTCGAAAACGTTCGAGCGTACGTGCCGACGATACCGGCAACCACGCTGCATCTATCGCCGGGCAAGGAGCGCGTGCTGTTTCCCACGGTTTCGCTGGACGGGGGACGGCGGCCGATTGCACTGGAACCGGGGGACGTGACGTTTGCCGTGAAGCAGGCAGCAGATCCGGTGATTGGGCTGGATGGGGCGGCGGGGACGGTGACGGCTCTGCGCATCGGGCATGCGCTGGTGCAGACGCGGTTCGACGGCACAGAAGCGGACACTTGCGTGGTGGTAGAAAAGTCAGCGACGCCCGGAGACCCTTCAAACTGCGAAGAACTGCGGAAGTAGCCGAGCTGAAAGCGCAGCGCACCGGTTGGATTTAGATCGACACTGGGGCAACTGAGGTGGTTCAGGGGTGCCTGTCCGGCTGGTCGCCGTGATAGTGTGGGGAAACCCGAAAACAGGTGACAGGTTGCAGGTTACGGGCTGCAGTGTTCGTGAGGCGGCGATGCGTGGCGGGAGATTTGTAACAGTTGCGGTGATGTTCTGGTGCGGGGCCGCGGTGTGGGCGCAGGCGGGCGCGGCCAATGCGAACGTGGTCGAACCGGGAGCGCCGGGGCAGCCGAGCCGCCGCCTGCCGGCCGACACCAGCGCCGTCGTGCTGCCGGCAACGAAGGCGGACATCGAGTTCATGCAGGGCATGATCATGCACCACGCGCAGGCGGTGGAGATGACGGCGCTGATCCCCTCGCATACCGACAACCGGGATGTCCGGACGCTGGGCGAGCGAATCAGCCTGTCGCAGTCGGACGAGATCAAGTTCATGAAGACATGGCTCACGGCGCACGGCCAGCCAACCGAGATGCCGATGGATCCGGGCATGGATATGGCGAAGATGCCGCTGATGCCGGGAATGCTGACGCCGGAGCAGATGGACGCGCTGCGGAACGCGCAGGGAGCCGAGTTCGACCGGCTGTTTTTGACGGGGATGATTCAGCACCACGGGGGCGCGCTGGTGATGGTGAAGGATCTGTTCCAGCAGGCGGGCGCCGGGCAGGACGCGCAGTTATTCGAGTTCGCGACGGACGTGGATACCGGGCAGCGAGCGGAAATCAGGATCATGCAGGGAATGCTCAAGGAGAAAGAATGAAACCCCAGAACGCTCTCACCGTAAAGTGGGCCGTCCTTGCGCTGGCGGCGGCTCTCACCCTGAACGCCGGCCTGCTGCGGGCGCAATCGCTGGCGCCTGCCGCGGAGCCGGGTGGGACGGCGGTGGCCGGCGGCAACGCGACGGTCCATGACAACACCACGCCTGCGGCGCCCGATCCGCGCGTGGGCCTCAAGGCGGGATGGTACGACGCCGGTGAAGCCGCGCTGGGCATGCAGCATCTCGACTTCCTGAAGAAGCCGGATGCCTTTCAGCCGGGGGATCGGACGTTTGGGACCGGACCGTTTGCGAAGATCCTCACCGGACTGATGTTCGCCAACTCGGATTTCGCGTTCGAGGGGAACACGCTGTTTCAGGGGAATTTCTATGGCGTGGGGATCTATGACATATCCGATCCGTCGCAGACGAAGCTGGTGACGACGCTGGTGTGCCCCGGCGGGCAGGGCGATGTGTCGGTCTACAAAAATCTGCTGTTCATGTCGGTGGAGATGCCCAACGGGCGGATCGACTGCGGAGCGAACGGGGCGATGCCCATGCCGAAGCCGAGCGAGATGCACGGCCACTGGCTGCCGCCGGCAGACAAGGACCGGTTCCGCGGGGTGCGCATTTTCGATATTTCCGACTTGAAGAATCCGAAGCAGGTCGCGGCGGTGCAAACGTGCCGCGGATCGCACACGCACACGCTGCTCGTGGATCCGAACGACCCGGACGATGTTTATGTGTACGTGTCGGGGACGTCGTTCGTGCGCCAGCCGGAGGAACTCGCCGGGTGCTCGGGAGAAGGGCCGGACAAGGACCCCAACACTTCGCTGTTCCGCATCGATGTGATCCGGGTGCCCCTCGCGCACCCTGAGGACGCGAAGATCGTGTCGAGCCCAAGAGTGTTTCTCAACCGGCAAACGGGCGCAATCAACGGGCTGAACAACGGCGGCAGCCACGACAAGGGGGCCGAGGCGCCGGCCGATACGAATCAGTGCCACGACATCACGGTCTACTCGGCGGCAGGGCTGGCGGCGGGTGCGTGCGAAGGCAACGGCATTCTGCTGGATATCAGGGATCCGGTGCATCCCGTGCGCGTGGATGCGGTCAACGACAAGAACTACTCGTATTGGCACTCCGCGACGTTTTCCAACGATGGGACCAAGGTGGTGTTCACCGACGAGTGGGGCGGCGGGCTCGCGCCGCGGTGCCGCGCAACCGATCCAAAGAACTGGGGGGCGGACGCGGTGTTCGACGTGAAGGACAACAAGCTGCACTTCGCGGCCTACTACAAAATGCCGGCGGCGCAAACCGACACAGAAAACTGCGTAGCGCATAACGGCTCGCTGATTCCGGTGCCCGGCCGGGACATTGAAGTGCAGGCCTGGTACCAGGGCGGCATCTCGATCATGGATTTTACCGATGCCGCGAAGCCCTTCGAGATCGGCTACTTCGACCGCGGGCCGATCGATGCGAAGGAGATGGTGTTGGGCGGCGACTGGTCGGCGTACTGGTACAACGGCTACATCTACGGATCGGAGATCGCACGCGGGCTGGATGTATTTGCGCTGGCGCCGACGGCGAACCTGACGCAGCATGAAATCGACGCGGCGAAGCTGGTGCATTTCGACACGCTGAACGTGCAGGATCAGCCGCAGATCACGTGGCCGAACAGCCTGGTGGTGGCTGAGGCGTATCTGGATCAGCTGGCTCGTTCGCAGGCGCTGCCGGCCAAGCAGATTGCCGCGCTCAACAAGCAGATCGACAAGGCGGAGAAGTCGCACCTGAAGGCAAAGGATGTGGCAAAGCTGGGAAAGATGGCGGCGGCGGTAACGGCGAACGCAGCAGGAGCGAAGGATCCGGCGGATGCAAAGCGCATGACGGCACTGGCGGGAATTCTGGAGAAACCGGTGGCGTAGAGAGCGGTTGTCAGCGGCCGGGCATCCGTAATCAGTGGGACGGCAGCAAGTTGCCGACCGCTAACGGCTCGATGAGTTGATGGGCCGCGGAAGCAGTCCGGGCCTGGGACGCCGCGGATTCGCGCAGGAAAGCCGCCATCGCTTCCGCAGTGACAGGGCGGCTGATCAGGTAGCCCTGGATCTGGTCGCAACCGTGGTTGCGGAGAAACTGCATCTGCGCCTCGGTCTCAACGCCCTCGGCCACAACCTGGAGGCTGAGGCTCTTCGCCATGCGAATAATGGCGAGCGCGATGGCGGCATCGTCGCTGTTCTCGGGAAGGTTGCTGACAAAGGAGCGGTCGATTTTGAGTTTCTGCGCGCGGAACTGGCGGAGATAACCGAGGCTGGAATATCCCGTGCCGAAGTCGTCGATGGCGAGGCGTACGCCCATGGCGCGCAGTTGTTCGAGCGCGGAGGCCATGATGCCGGCGGTGGAGAGAAGCACGCTCTCGGTCAGCTCAATCTCGAGCAGATCGGGGGGCAGTCCGGTTTCAGACAGAATTTCCTGAGCGAGGGAACAGAAGCGGCCATCGAGGAACTGGAGCGCGGAGACATTCACGGCAGCCGGAGCGACCGGAAGTCCGCGGAGCCGCCAGGCCTGCAGGGTCGTGCAGGCCGATCGCAGCACCCATTCGCCGATAGACAGGATCAGGCCACTCGATTCGGCCACCGGGATGAACTCCGCCGGGGGAATCTGGCCGAGCGTGGGGTGCTTCCAGCGGAGCAGCGCTTCGATGCCGGTGAGCGCGCCGGTGGCAAGATCGATCTGAGGCTGCCAGGCGAGCGAAAACTGACCGGCGTCGAGGGCCGCGCGCAGGTGGTTCTCGAGCGTGAGGTAAGCCACGGCGCGGCTGTTCATTTCCGGCGAAAAGAGACGAAAATTGCTGCCGCCGGCTTCGCGCACGGAGTACCTGGCGGCATCAGCGTTGCTGACGAGGACCTCGGGCGACTCTCCATGGCCGGGAAAGAGGCTGATACCAATGCTGCAACTACAGCGGAGGGTGTGCCCCTCGACGACAAAAGGCTCGCGCAGAGCATGCAGCAGGTTGTGCGCCACCGCAGCGGCGCTCGAGCGGGATTCGAGGTGGCGCAGGAGAAGGAGGAACTCGTCGCCACCGAGACGGGCTACAGTATCGCCTGGCTCCACACACTCGAGGAAGCGCTGCGCGGCGGCGTGCAGCACGCGGTCGCCGACGGAGTGGCCCAGGGCGTCATTGATGTTCTGGAAGCGGTCGAAATCGAGAAAGAGGACAGCAATCTGCTCGCGGCCGGCGGAGGCTTCGCGCACCGCAGCCTGGAGGCGATCCTGAAAGAGGGCGCGATTGGGAAGGCCGGTGAGCGGGTCGTGCCAGGCGAGAAAGCGAACCTGAGCCTCCGCGGCTTTGCGATCGGTGATGTCTTCAGCCGTGCCTTCGAAGTAGCGCTGGCCGGCGCTGTCCTGGGTGGCGCGCAGGTTAACGAGGACCCAGATGCGGCGGCGGTCGCGGGTGTACAGTTCGACTTCAGCATTGCGGACCGGACCGCGCTCCGTCTGCCGGGCCAGTTCGGCAAGCTGCTCGGGATGCACGAAGAGGCGCTCGGCAACGTTGGGGACTTCGGCCATGAGTTGCTCGGGCGAATCGTAGCCGTGCAGGTGCGCGAGTGCGGGATTGACGCGGACGATCCTGCCATCGGCGGAGTGCTGGAAGATGCCGAGGACGGAGTTGTTGAAAATGGCGCGATAACGCTCTTCCGCGTCTGCGGCAGCCAGGTGGGCGCGGTTGGATGCGGTGACATCGTAAGCGGCGGCGAGCATTGCCTCTGCGCCGGCAAAAGCGAGGTCGTGGCAGACGACCTGAGCGTCAAACAGGGATCCGTCTTTACGGCGATGCGTCCAGGCGCGGGATGGCCGCGGGCCCCGGCTGTGCTCGGAGAAATAGGCGAGAAGCTGCCCTACACAGGCGGGCGGCCGAATGTCGAGGACGGTCATGCACAGGAATTCCTCGCGGCTGAATCCGTACTGGCGGACGGCGGCGTCGTTGACCGCGAGAAACCGGAGAGATTTGCGGTCGAAGACCCACATCGGCATGGGGTTGCAATCGAAGAGGATACGGTACTCGTCCTCATGGTAGTCGCGCGCCAGTGCGGGAATTGCGAGGGCCGCCGACAGCGTGGAACCGGCGGCTGGGGTTGCACTGAGAAGAGCCAGGGCCGGGAGTCCCGCCAGGATCAAAAGCAAAAGGAGCGTGTCGCCGGGATGCCCCCAGGGCAGTTTTCCGGTCGCGAGGGCTGCACCCGCGAACAATCCAGAAGCCAGCATGCACCCGGCGAGTGCAACGGGCCGGAGCCAACCCGAGCGCGTACTGGCGGAGAGGTCTTCCTGCATGATTGGCGAACTCAACGGGTCGCTCCTGAGGAAAACTATCGGCATCGCGGCGGAAGATTTTAGTCGCTGGCAGGAGGCATGGACGGAGGGGTTCGAGAAATGCGCTGAGGTCCGGCTCTTTGCGAAATTGGCTGGATCGCCCTTTGAGGTGGTGCTGGTTCCCGGATGGGGTCTGCAGACGGAGCGCAGTGAGGCGGAGACCATGGGGGAGCGGCGCTCCAGGTTTCGGCAATGTCCTATAAGTAATCTTTTTTTCAATAATTTACAAAAATCTGGATATGTGACAATAAAACGCTCATATTTTATGCATCTTATGTGCTATAGTTTCCATCAGATGTTGTGCAAGCCGATCCGGGAGGTCTGAGAACCTCGCTGGAGGCGGCTCCAACTTCAACTTTTCTCTGTATGGAGGATGGATTATGGCAATCACTCGTTGGGATCCGTTTCGCGATGTGTTCACCCTGCAGAACCGGATGAACTCGCTGTTTCAGGAGTTCGGGCGGACGCAGGGCGAGAACGACGCGCTGACGACTGCGGCTTTTGTGCCTCCGGTGGACATCTACGAGGACGAGCACAAGATCGTGCTGAAGCTCGAGGTGCCTGGCCTGAAGGAAAGCGATCTGGACATCCAGCTGGAGAACCAGGTGCTGACGGTGAAAGGCGAGCGCAAGTTCGAGAAGGAAGAGAAGGAAGAGAACTTCCACCGGATCGAGCGGCGCTACGGCAGCTTCTACCGGTCGTTCGCGGTTCCGAACACTGTGGATTCGGAGAGCGTGAAAGCGGGTTATGATGCTGGCGTGCTGAAGATCGAACTGGCGAAGCGCGCCGAGGCGAAGCCGAAGCAGATCAAGGTCGAGATCGGCAAAGCGTCCGTCGAAGGCGGTAAGAAGGCGGCGTAACCCTAACCCGCCCAGGCCAGCGACAGGCGTGGGCGGGGCACTCGCAAAGCTCGCTGGATCAGGCTTTCAATGCTGCGGGAGGGAAAGTACCCTCCCGCTGTTTTTTGGATAAGGCAGCGTTGAGCGGATAGCGTGTCGTCGACGGGTTGGAGATCCAATGCTGCGACGCACCTCCTGTGCGCTGCACGCTACACGTTATACGCTGAGGTCTTTATGGCAATTCGTTGGGACAAATTTACGGTGAAGTCGCAGGAAGCGGTGCAGGCAGCGAGCCAGCTCGCGGCGGAGAACGG
>Ga0335075_10012556_pt1 | contig 12790 bp, 10 predicted proteins | sample Lox_Sample_24_FD_206723 | JGI IMG/M metagenome (GOLD analysis project Ga0335075, IMG submission 206723) | Soil microbial communities from Loxahatchee National Wildlife Refuge, Florida, United States - Lox_Sample_2.4 | ecosystem: Environmental > Terrestrial > Soil > Wetlands | place: USA... | reverse complement strand
AAAAGTACATTATCTTATAGTTAAAAAGGTTTATATTTTATTATTCTTATCCAAGACTCGAACTTGGATCTAGATATTAGAAGTATCCTGCTCTACCATTAAGCTAATAAGAGTATAGTAAACTTAATATATTTACTATATATAAGACAAATTACTATTAATTTGAAGTTTTAACAATTAAGCAACATATAATAATAAGAAAGCCATCATAAGAGCGAATAACCCAGTAGCTTCAGCAAAAGCGAATCCTAAAATGGCGTATGAGAATAATTGACCTCTTAATGAAGGATTTCTAGCTACACCTAAGATTAATGCACCGAAAACTACACCAATTCCCACACCTGCTCCTATTAAACCTGTAGTTGCTAAACCTGTACCTATAATTTTTGCTGCTTGTATCATGTAATTTATATTAATTAACAAATCAAGGAAACCTTGATTAATTTAAAGGACTTAATAATAAAATTATTTTCTCTGTTTTATCAAAGTACATAAAAAAAAATGTGTTTTAATAAATGATTATAATAATCATTAGTCTTCATCATAATGATCATCTTTACTTATAAATCAATTTCTTATAATACAAAATATTTTTCTTTATTATATATAAGAGATACAAGGGATATGGAGGGATCGAACCCCTAATTTAAGATCTGCAATCGAAACGCAGAACCATCTGCTACATAACCCTAGAGTAATAACAAGAATTACTCAAAAAAAAAATATTTATTTATCCTAAACAACCTGAACAAATTACAGCTTGACATAATTCACAGAAATGCACCACTGAATTAAGATTAGCTGCAACATTATGTGTAGGTAAACTAAAATCACAAGCTACATTTAATATAGATGAATCTGTTGCTAATTCTTTTCAACAATGTGTACAATTAGCTATAGTAGCTATTTTAGCTTGATGACAATATGTACAAAACCCTATTATATTATGTATACATGCAGTACCTAAAGGTAAACTTACAAAAGCATGAGGTTTAGGTGGACTAGTAAGTGCTCACTCTAAAGAAATATAACTTCTATTCAATAATGCTTGTAAACTATCACTATAAAACTCAGGTGTTAATCAAGGATATCTACTTGTAGGACGAGCTTCTACTAATTGTACATATACAATATATAAGAACAATCAAGTGGCAACCACACTTATTATACTACCGAAACTACTTACAATATTTCAACCTGCGAAAGCATCAGGATAATCACTAATTCTTCTAGGCATTCCTTGTAATCCTAAGAAATGTTGAGGGAAAAATGTAACATTAACACCTATAAACATTATTCAAAAATGTACTTTACCTAAGAATACATTATATTCTAATCCTAAGATCTTAGGTACTCAAAAGTATCATGCACTAAATAATGCGAAAACAGCACCCATACTTAAAACATAATGGAAGTGAGCAACAACGTAGTAAGTGTCGTGAAAAGCAATGTCAAGAGAAGCATTAGCTAAAACAACTCCACTTAACCCACCTATTGTAAACATAAAAACAAAACCTAATGCGAATAACATACTAGGTGTTAATTCTAAAGATCCTCCATAACATGTTGCTAATCATGAAAATATTTTAATACCTGTTGGAACAGCAATAATTAAAGTGGCAGCCGTAAAATAAGCTCTCGTATCAACATCTAATCCTACAGTATACATATGATGGCTTCACACAACGAATCCTAATATTCCAATAGACATCATGGCATAAACCATACCTAAATATCCAAATACACTCTTATTAGAACTGGCTGATATTGTAGTACTTATTATACCAAACCCTGGTATAATAAGTATATAAACTTCAGGATGCCCGAAGAATCAGAAAAGATGTTGATATAAAATAGGATCACCACCACCTGCAGCTTCAAAGAATGATGTATTAAAGTTTCTATCAGTTAAAACCATTGTGATTGCACCGGCAAGAACAGGTAAAGATAATAATAATAATACAGCTGTAACTAATATAGCTCATCCAAATAAAGCTAATTTATGTAATCTTATACCTGGACTTCTCATATTAAGTATAGTAGTTATAAAGTTTATTGCACCTAGTAAACTACTTATACCTGATAAATGTAGTGCAAAAATAGCTAGATCTACACTAGGTCCACTATGACTTTGTATTCCACTTAAAGGCGGGTATAACGTTCAACCTGTACCAGCTCCGTTTTCTATACCACTAGCAAATAAAAATAACAATAAACTAGGAGGTAATAGTCAGAAACTTATGTTATTTAATCTAGGGAATGCCATATCTGGACCTCCTACCATTAATGGTAATAAAAAATTACCAAATCCTCCTATCATAGCTGGCATAACTAAGAAAAATATCATTAATATAGCATGAGCGGTAATGATACTATTATATAGTTGATTATCAGCTATATATTGAACACCAGGTCCGCTTAATTCTAATCTAATTAAAACTGAAAAAGCTGTTCCTAATAATCCTGAAAATAATGCAAATATTAGATATAATGTACCAATATCTTTTGCATTTGATGATAAAAATCATCTTTCTGTTCAAAGTGAAATACTTGATCTTAAATTACTTTGCATGGTAATTTCTTCTGTGTTAATACCTTGTCTTATTACGTTATATGAAACAAATGATGAATTACTATTATAAAGATTTGTCATTGATTGATTATATTAAAAACACTATGCTTTATATTTAAATAAGATAATATAATTTATTATCAGCAGTAGGTAGGGTAATTATTTAAAAACGAAATATTTTAATAGAAAAATTCTATTAAAATATTTTGCAATTAAAAACTAATTAATTGCAAGAAGATATATGGGAATCGAACCCCTATTTAATAACTCGAAATTGTTTATCTTTAAGATAAATTAAGTAATTAACTTGCAGAGCCATCTACTATATATCTTTGAAATAATCATTAATAGTATTAATGATTAAATTTTTACTTAAAAACCATCAGTCTAATATAAAGGTATTATTAAATAATAATAATATTGATATAAAAAATAAAGAGATTTACTTATAAATTAAGTTACTTTTAATTAATTTTTGGATTTACTTAATTCTAATTCAATTAAACTATTTTCAAGTAAGCTGATTAATGGTACGACAATTAAATAATGTGAGAAGTAAATAACTGTACTAATTTGTCCAAATTCTATAAAAGGAGATTCCACGTGTTTAGCTCCCAATACCATTAGTACTAAAAAATTAGCTACAAACACATAGAAAGCTATTTTACTTAAAGGTCTAAATTGTATACCCCTGCTTCTACTTAAATCAGTAAATGGCATTGCCAATAAAGCTAATAGAGCACTAAACATGGCAATAACACCTAATAATTTATTAGGTATAGATCTTAGTATAGCATAAAAAGGTAATAAGTATCATTCGGGAACTATAGCTGGAGGAGTTTGCATAGGATTGGCCATAACATAATTTTCACTATCTCCTAGTGCATTAGGCATAAAGAATACAAATATACTTAATACTACAATAAATAGAAATATTGTTATTAAATCTTTGAAAAGGAAATAAGGAGCGAAAGGCAATCTATCATAATTACCTGAAACTCCTAAGGGATTACCTGATCCTGCACTATCATGAAGCGCAATTAAATGCATTAAAACTAATGCGGCTAAAACAAAAGGTAATACATAATGCAATGAAAAAAATCTATTTAATGTAGCATTATTAACACTGAAACCTCCTCAAATAAATTGAACTATGTCTTGTCCAACTCAGGGTATAGCACTCATAAGATTAGTGATAACAGTAGCACCTCATAATGACATTTGTCCATATGGTAATACATATCCTAAAAAAGCTGTGGCTATCATTATAATAAATATTATTGTACCTATAGCTCACACTATTGTTCTAGGAGATCTGTAAGATCCATAATATAGACCCTTTCCTATATGTAAATATACTAAGAAAAAGAAAGCCGAAGCTGTATTACTGTGTAAATAACGTATTAATCAACCATTATTGACATCACGCATTATATGTTCCACTGAGTTAAACGCTTCCAATACACTAGGATTGTAATGCATTGCTAAAGTTACACCTGTAATTATTTGTATAGCTAAACAAAGAGCTAATAATGATCCAAAATTTCATAAATAACTTAGATTGCTTGGTTGTGGGGAATCTATTATATAAGAATTAACTAATCTTAACAAAGGATGACTTTTGAAAATTCTCATGTTCTATTTTAAATTATAATTTTTATTTAAATAAATTAACTGGAAAAAATAAGAAATTAGTTTTAATCTTTAAATATTAATAGGCATATGTATATTTATATATGACTAAAATCTTTTACTTTTTTTAATTAAAAAAAAAGTAAGATATCTAACACTATTAATGAATAGAGCAAAAATTTATTACATTACAAGATAGTTGTAATAAGTAAATATAAATTTTATGTCTTACATTAAATTGTATTGTATTGCATTAAAAAAGGGTTAAAACTTAATCATATCCTCTACTATTGTTAATTAATACTATTATTAACATTTTGTATTTAAAAGAATATAAGTATAAACTAAAACTTGAATATATTTAACCCAAAGTTTTTATAATAATAATACATAAATTAATATACATTATAAAATTTAAACTTTGCAGTTGTAAAAAGGGATAATAAAACTAATAGTAATAAACTATTATCAAACAAAGAAAGATAAGGAATTAAAATATAAAATATAAGACCGATTAAGATATACAAGGCATAACTAGTTATAACCCCTGTATTTAAGAAAGATATACTTTTGCTTAAATACAATAATCCTCTTTCTAAACCATAAGGTCCTAATAATTCTACGCTCCCTTTATCTAAGATCTTAGTAGTTTGACCACCTAATTTTAAAACAAGATTAGTAATATACTTATTATACAAAAGTTCGATGAAAAAACGCTGATTAAAGAACCCAAATATATTATAACCTAATCTACTTAATTTGAAATTAATGAGAACTTTTGGCATAAATTCCGATATAATTATTGCTAAAACACTAAGTGAAATAGTGAAAAATAAAGGTAATAGTTTAAATAAAGTGGGGACTGCAAATTCGGTATTTAACATAATTTCCCGTACGGGATGAATGAAAATACTATTATCTGCAAAGAAACCTGAACCCAAACCAATAAATATATCTTTGCATATATACCCAAAAAATACAGAAAAAATAGCTAAGATTATTAAAGGTAAACTCATAAATATATTTCCTTCGTGTGCAACAATATAACCGTCTTTGTAATTAATTATAGGTCCATTAGGATTAGTTAAAAAAGTTAAATATAAAACTTTAATTGAATATAATGTAGTGAACATAGCACCAATAGTTGCTATAAAATAAACTGCTACACCACTAAAATAAAACTGACCAAATGCAGATTCTAAGATAAAATCTTTACTATAAAATCCTGTCATAAAAGGAAAAGCTACTAAGCTAAGACTTGCTATCAACATAACTGAATATGTTAAAGGTAAATATGATCTTAATCCACCGTATTTTCTAAAATCTTGATTATCTGCTACTGCATGTATTACAGCACCTGCTCCTAAGAACAACAACCCTTTGTAAAAGGCATGATTTATTAAATGAAATAAAGCAATGTTATATGATGATAAACCTACAGCTATCACCATCATACCTAATTGACTCATAGTACTGTATGCAATAACTTTCTTAATGTCTTGTTGAAATAAACCAATAAGACTACTAAACACTGTGGTTATTGCTCCCAATCATAAACATAATATCAATACAGTTGAGCTATATTCTATTATAGGACTAGTACGCATTAATAAATATACACCAGCAGTAACCATAGTAGCCGCATGTATTAGTGCACTAACTGGCGTAGGACCTTCCATAGCCATAGGCAATCAAACATGTAATCCAACTTGAGAACTTTTAGCCATAGCTCCTATTAATAAACATATACCTATAATTGTAACAATATTTTCATTAATAAAAGGAGCTAATGAAAATACAGTACTATAATCAATATTACCAAAAGATCATAATATTGCAAACATACCAATAGTTAAAAAACAATCACCCACTCTATTTGTTAAAAAGGCAGACATAGAGCTTTGATTTGCTGCTATTCTAGTAAATCAGAAACTTACTAGGAGATAAGAACAAACTCCTACACCTTCTCAACCAACGAACATTAATAAAAAATTATTAGCTGTAACAAGCGTAATCATCATAAATGTGAATAAACTTAAATAGCTAAAAAACCTTTGGTTATGTGGATCATGACCCATATATCCTACGGAATAAACGTGAACGAGAGAACTAACTGTTAATACAGGTATTAACATACTCACTGTTAAACTATCGAAATGAAAACTCCATAAGACATTAAGTGATTCACTATCTATTCATTTAAAAAGACTTATTGATACAGGTATATTATTAAACCCTACCTCAAAAAAGGTTATTATTGATAACAATGTTGTCACAATTACACAAATACATGTAATTAATTGGGCTCCGCTAACACCGACTTTTCTACCAAAAAACCCGGAAACTATAGACCCTAATAAAGGTAAGATTATAATAGCTAAATACATTATTTATATTCTATTGCAATGCTTCCTCTTAATCTATAAAAAGCAACTAGAATACCTAAACCTATTGCAGATTCTGCCCCAGCAATTGAAATAATATATATAGCATAAGTCTGACCTAATATATCGTCAAAGCTAAGTGAACTTACCAATATTAGAAAAGTAATAGCCAGAAGCATTATTTCAATTGAAATAAGCATTAATATTATATTTTTTCTATTTAAAACGAATCCTAAGATTCCTATTAAAAAAAGTATTAAAGATAAGTTCATTGTATATCTTGTGTATTTAAATAGTTGTTTAATTAATTATTATTTAATGTCATCCATATCTTCATTTAAATAATATTAAGTTAACTAATACCCATAACATATCATTATTGATATTATTATTGTTCATAAAGTCATGATAAGAATTTTTCAATACTAACTGACTCTATAACTATAGGCATAGAACTATGTAATATACCACATATTTCTGAACATTGTCCATAGAATGTACCTGTTCTATTAATTAGAACAGATGCTTGATTTAATCTACCTGGATAAGCATCACATTTAATACCTAAAGCTGGACAAGCATAAGAATGAATTACATCAGCAGCTGTAACGATAAATCTAACATGTGTTAACTCGGGAATAATAACTCTATTATCAACCTCTAACAATCTTAAAGCTCCATTTTCTAAATCAGATTCGGGAACTAGATATGAATCAAATTCTATAAACTCATTATCTGAGTTTAAAAAATCAGGATATTGGTAACTTCAATATCACTGGTGTCCCTCTGCTAATATTGACATAGCTGGATCACTCACTTCATCCATTAAGTATAATAATTTAAAAGATGGAAATGCAATAAGTACCAGTATCAATGCAGGTGTTATTGTTCATATCAATTCTATTAATGTACCATGATTTAAATATTTATGTGATATGGGCGAAACTGTATTATTATAATTTCAAACTATAGATGCCATTATTCAACCTACTCCAAATAATATTATAACCAAATAGAACATTATATTGTCATGTAATTCTACTAAGCCTTCCATCTGTGGTGTAGCACTATCTTGAAAATATAAACCTCAAGGTTTAGGCACATCACACTTATTACCTATAATATTTTCTAAATAATTAATCATTTAATTTAATTCAATTTACTTTTTATACCTATAGTTATATATATATATATATTAAATAGTATTACACTATAATTTATAACTTATATTTTCTAATGAACATATAACTGTATTAGAAAAATATTGCGAATATAAAAACCTTTTTGTCAGCTTGCGATTAAATCTATTTTAAATATTTTATAAGATCTTTAAAATAAGATTTACTTATTAATAATTAACCTTTTATAAAAATAAATCTTATTTTATCTAACAAAAAAAACTTTTAAAATAAAACTTGTACTACTTATATAAGTAGTATAGTTAAGTTCTTTATTTGTAAGTATAAACGTTTGTCTACTATCTATTTTCAATGCATTTTTACCTAATTCAAATGCAAATCCTAATGTTAATGCTAAAAAAAATACAAGCATTATCATTAACCCATATACACCATTTGTATATGCACTAACAACATAAGGATAGACCAAAAGAATTTCTAAATCAAATAACAGAAATAGAAGGGCAAATATAAAAAAAGAAATACTAAATTGTGTCCTATTTTGACCTAAAAAAGAATGAAACCCACATTCAAATGCACTATCTTTTTCTTGATATGGATTATGTGGGGCGAATATTAAATTTATTGCTAATAAAACTATGGCTAGTATAGGTATAAATACAAAAAAGAAAGTTATACTTGTCATTTAAGAATTAAATAATATTAATGCTAATATATTAGCCATACTTAATCATTCTTGTGGCATTAAAATAAACAATAAAATTATTAATGTTAATATAGAAATAGATATAGTTAATGAACTTGATAAAGTTATATTATTATACTTAAATATTAATTTTTCAAGCAAAACATTGTTTTTTTTAATACTAGCGTACATATCCATATTTTTCAATATTGGGTTTATTTTGTATTCAGATTTATCGAAAAAAATTTGTTTAACTATATTTAAGTAATATACAGCACTTATAACACTAGTTAATATTGCTATTAAAGTAAGGAAAATATAACCATTATCTAAGGCAGCACTTAAAACCATCTGTTTCGCAAAAAATCCTATAAGAGGTGGTATACCTACAAAAGAAAACAATGTAATAGAAAAACTCAACGATAAAAAAGGATTTATATGAAAAAATCCCTTAATTTGGCTGATTAATTGTATAGGAGAATTGTTTTTATCTAATAATTCTTTATACTCTTTATTTTCATTAACATAATAATAAAGTGAAAACCCTATGCTAATTAGTAAAATAAAAGCGTTTAGATTACTTAAAGAATATTGCATTAAATAAAAAATAAAGGCTTGAATAGATTCTATACTATTAATACTTAGAGCTAAAAGTATGAAACCTAAATGACTTATAGTACTATAAGCTAATAATCTTTTTATTCTAAATTGTGTTAAACCTACAACTGTACCTATTATTAGTGAAAGTAATGAACTAACTAACAAACTTGAAGTTCAAGTATATTGGCTTGTAAATAAGGAATTACTAGTATAATGAACTACTTCTAATAAAAATATAAGTATAGATATTTTAGCTATTATAGCTACAAACGTTGTAACTATAGTTGGTATTGCATCATAAACATCTGGAGATCAAAAATGAAAAGGTGCAGCACTTACTTTAAATAAAAATCCTACACTTAATATAAGCAATGATATATCTATATAATGTGGTTTATATCAATATAATATATTATTGTTATTAGCAATATCGCTTAAACTAGTAATAACATATATACCATCCAAATTGGTACTACCCGAATTTGCATATAACAATGCAGTACCTAAAAGTATAAAACAAGAACTTAAACCCCCTAATAAAAAATAAGTAAGACCACCAGAAGTTGCAAGCTCTGAATTTCTATACAATGTACTTAATAAATATAAGCCATAACTTTGTAATTCTATACTTAAAAATATAGAAACTAGATCACTACTTGAAATTAAGAATACTGATCCAGTTATTATAAATAATAATATTAAAGGATATTCTATTATTTTATATTGTTCTCCCGTTTTATTAGTTATATTTGTTTTATAATAAATAAAACTGTTATATAATATTTTTTGTAGTGATGAATATTCTTTTACCCATACTTTTCTTGGATAAAATCCCGTTAATTGTAGTATAATAGCACTAACTATAAATATAAATATATGAAATATTTGTGTAATACTAGTTACGTGAAATAAACTGCTATATATACCTATACCTCTATCTAAATAAGTTAAATATAAGGTACCTAAAGCCAATATTGTTGAATATAATAAAACCGATATAGCTATCCTATTAAAAAGTATTGATTTATCTCGTCTTAAAGTAACGGCATTTGATAATAATATAAATAAAATTGAGTATATTAACATTATTTGTAAGGATTCGAACCTTTTATACTTATATAAATATATACTTATATATATATATATATACATATATATGTATATATATAGCATCATTACTATAATACATTGTATTATAGTGATGCGATTACAAATATTTTTATATTTTTGTTATATAAGAAAAATCTTATAAGATAATTATTACATGAAATAATTATCTTATACTGTACTAAATAGTATAGTATAGCCGGAGGAGAAATTCGAATTCTCATTCTTAATGCATGAAATTAATGTTCTAACCATTGAACTACCCTGGCTCATTGCAATAACAATAATTAAATAACTAATAGGTTCTTAATAAGTAAGATTATGAATATAATGCATATATATATAATGCATATTTTTAATATCTTACTTATTAAATATTAACAAAGGGTGAATATCCAGGCTCGAACTGGAAACACATTGTTCCACATACAATAGCTCTACCAATTAAGCTATATCCACCTAAAACATATCTTATAATAATTAATGTTGTTAATCGCTTATCCTGGGATGATTCGAACATCCAATGATAAATACCAAAAATTTATGACTTACCCATTAGTCTACAGGATATTCTAGTATAATATAAAATTATAATATAATGTATTAAAAATAAATATTAACTTAAATAACTAGTCAAATACAATACTAGATCAAATTCTAGATAAACTTTATTCTTATTATGCATTACAACCTATAAGAATAAAACTCAAAATCAAATAAATGCAAATACGAGTGACGAGACTTGAACCCGTAAAGCAATTAAGCCCTAGTATCCTAAGTACCAGATGTTTACCAATTTCATCACACTCGTGTTAATAAATAACCTATTACTCATATTGTTTTTATCTTGCCCAAGATAAGATTCGAACTTATAACCTAGACATCTTCAGTATCCCGCTCAACCAATTGAGCTTCTTGAGCTTATCTTGTCTTATTTTTATTTTATTAAAATAAAACTTGGAGACACCAGGCTTCGAACCTGGGTTAATGACTTGCAAAGTCACAGTTTTACCAACTAAACTATGTCCCCATATAGCTATAGTTTATGTCATATCCGAAAGAGGGCTTGAACCTCTACGACTTACGTCACTTAATCTTAAGTTAAGACTGTCTACCAATTCCAGCACTCGGATTATATATGATTATGGTCATAGGGTCAAGGTGATTCGAACACCTATCTGAGCCGTCATGAGCAGCTAGCTTTACCATTTAAGCTATAACCCTTTTAATAATATATTTATTTGAATTTTCTAGTTATTGAATAAATGCCTTTCAATAATTTATCGCTATTCATATAATTCAATAGTGTAACATGATTAGTACCTAAATCTTTAGCTGCACTACGTATAGAATCATATACTTTTGTAGAACCATCTTTTCTATTTATTACTGTCGTAATATGTCCAGTTGCCAATAATTGATTTATTTTCCTTAAAGGTGTAAAAACTGGTCTCCAACCTGCTTTAGCTAGCTTTAAATTGGCTAAGGCTTCAGGACTAAGTTTACGAGTCTTAAATTTTAATAGTGTTTCCGGAGAATATTTAGCCCCTAAACGCGACCCCGCTATTGGTAATATATTATATTCTGGTTTTAATAAATCGAGATAGTATTGCTCCCTAATAATTAAGTTATGATATTCACAATATTCAAGTATATCTAAGCTGAAGTTAATATAATCATGTTTTAATAATGAATTACTTATTATACTGTTATTTCTAATAACTTCCTTTTTTTTTAATCCACGTGAAAAATAGTTCGTTAATCTTTTATTTAAATTAACAGCACTTCCTATATATGACAATCCTGTTATTAAATTATTCCAACGATATATACCGGATTTATTCTTATTCTCTTGATATAGAATATACTTATTACTTCCCAAATTAGTATAAGTTATAATGGGTATTATATTACCGTTATTGTTATTATTCATTGTATTTTATTATTACTTATAATTATTATTAAAAAAGAGACATACTCTCTAGATATAATTAAGCATATCTTATACTAAAACATAAAAGGATAAGGTGCGGACAGAGGACTTGCACCCCTATATACTGGGCATGAGCCAATTATGTTACTATTACATCAATCCGCATATTTATATATAACCTTATATCCTAATAGTAAATATAGCCCTAGAGGGGTTCGAACCCTCGCATATAATGATGAAAACATTATGTCTTAACCGCTTGACTATAAGGCCTAAATATAATAAAAATTTACAATAATTATAAAAAGCATATTATTATATATATATATATATAAGCCCAGTGCAAGTATCGCACTTGCTTCAGCTGGTTACAAAACAGCTACATTACTTTTATGCTAACCAGGCTAATTAAAGAAAAATTTTCTTTTTAACAATGTGAGATATAGTAATGATTAGTAATAAAAAAAAATTAGTACTTTATACCTAAAAACATTTAAATTCTTTTAGCTAAAGCCTATTAATTACATATTTAAATTATGTAAAATCGTAGTATTATACTACGTCTATTTAAGAATATATTAAAGTAAACTTCGTACCTAGATGCATTCAGCACTTATCTTTAACTAACATAGCGTTCCTGCCATGCCTATGTTATATATTTACTTAAGTGAAAGTAACATCCCTATATAAATCACTTTTAGTGAATTTATACTCATATTAATATTGGGCACATAAACA
>Ga0335075_10012555_pt1 | contig 12793 bp, 12 predicted proteins | sample Lox_Sample_24_FD_206723 | JGI IMG/M metagenome (GOLD analysis project Ga0335075, IMG submission 206723) | Soil microbial communities from Loxahatchee National Wildlife Refuge, Florida, United States - Lox_Sample_2.4 | ecosystem: Environmental > Terrestrial > Soil > Wetlands | place: USA... | reverse complement strand
TCCGGCGATGTGGTGAGCCTTACGGTCGCAAGCAGCGTGGCCGGGAACGTGACAGTCAGCCATACGGTGGCGAGCGGCGATACGGTGGGCACGATTGCGGCGGCGCTGGCAACGGCGCTGAACGCCAACGCGGCGCTGACCGCAGCCGGCTACCAGGCGGCGCAGACCGGCGCGCTGATCGCACTGACCTATCCGAGCCTCCGGCCAGGGGCTGCGTGGTTCGGCGCCGGCCTGCTCAGCGGCGAGCCGTCCACTGCGCCGCCGGTGAACTACACGCTGGTGACAGGCGCGGTGAGCGGAGCCGGAACCGAGACCGTGACGACCGGGATCGTGAGCACGACAGGGGCCAACGTGCTGTCGCTTTCCTCCTCGTCTAATCACGCGGTGCTGGCGACGCCGGCGCGGTGGGTGAAGGGCAAGGTCACGGCGCTGACCTCAGGGCCGATCGAGATCGACCTGGCTGGCGTCGCGTAGCGGGGCAGCAATGCAGCACGTGGGTTTTTATCTCCCGATTGCGAAGGTCGATCGGGAGCAGAGGATGGTGTTCGGCTACGCGAGCACGCCGACGCGCGATCTCGACGGCGAGGTGATCGAGCTCGACGCGATCAAGGATGCGCTGCCTGGCTACATGGAATGGCGCAACATCCGGGAGATGCATGCGCCGAGCGCGGTGGGTGTCGCGAAGGAGGCGAATGTCGACGAAAAGGGCCTCTACATCGGCGCCAGGATTGTGGACGACGATGCCTGGAAGAAGGTGATTGAGGAAGTCTACAAGGGATTTTCGATCGGCGGAAACGTCACGAAGCGCGACGGCGCGACCATCACCGGACTCGACTTGATCGAGATTTCGCTGGTCGACCGGCCGGCGAACCCGGATTGCAGGATCGACGTGATCAAGGCGGCGGGAACGTCGCCGGCGAAGGTGGAGAATTTCAGCATGGCGGAAGCGGAAGCACCGCAGCCGGGCGTGATGCTCGACCGCGACGAGGTAGGTTTTTTCGGGCGGATCATCGCCAAGCTTTCGGGCGGCACGCTCGCCAAGGGCGGCGATGCGCCGGGCGACGGCAGCAAGCCGTACGGCGACGTGGAATACGCCGATCCCGGCTATCGCGACGGGCAGAAGCGCTACCCGATCGACACCGAGGAGCATATCCGGGCGGCGTGGAGCTACATCCACCACGAGAAGAACGCCGGCGAATACACGGCCGAGCAGCTCGCTTCGATCAAGCGGCGCATCGTCGCCGCCTGGAAGAAGAAGATCGACGAGAAGGGACCGCCCGAGGCCGGCGATAAGGCGGCCGACGAGGCGGCGGCCGACGTGAAGGAAACGAAGGGCGCGCATGGCGCAGCGCAACATCAGGGCGGCCAGCGCGCCGCAGGAGAGATTTCGATGACGGACCAGATTGACAAGCGGGCGGCGACCGGCCGCCATCATGAGCATCTGCGCAAGGCGATGCACCACCTGGAGCAGGCGCACAAGTGCGCCATGGCGGCGATGCCGCGCGAGGAGAAGGCTGCCGATGGCAGCACGATCCTCAAGGCGGCGGGCGATTTTGCCGGCCACATGGAGCGGCTGCACGAGCATCACGTGCTGGCGCATCACCACCTGGCCGCCGGCATGGGCCACAAGGGCGAGCCGGGCGAGCAGCCGGGCGACGCGGAAGCGGGCATCTACAAGCCGGAGGAGGGCCTGACGCCGCTTGGCCAGCGCCATCTGACGGAGGGCGAGGTTCCGGCATACGCGGCCGACCGGCCCTATCCCGGCAAGGCGGCCGAGGGGACGCTGACCAAGCGCGAGGCGGATGCGCTGATCGAGGCGGCGTTCCTGCGGGGCAAGGTCGAGGCGCTCGAGAAGATGCCGGCGAACCCCAAGGCGCGGCTGTTCGCGGTGCCCCGCGGCTCCATGCCGGTGAGCGACACCGAGGAGCCGACGGCGCGCGAGAAGCTGCTCAAGGGTGTCGATCTCGATGCCGCCACCCCGGCCGAGCGGCAGGCCGCAGCCGGCAGGCTCATCGGCAACATGATCGCCAATTCGGCCACCTTCGCGAGGCCGGTCCTGACGGACCCGACTTTTCGCGGCGGCGCGGCGCGGTAACGGAGATTTCAGATGATCAACAACGAGATCGTTGCGGCGCTGCTGCAGAACGATAGCTTCATCAAGGGGCTGGGCGGCAAGCTCGGCACCTCCATCGCCAAGGCCGACACCATCACCCAGGCGACCGGCCTGCTCTGGTACGACCTTCGCCCGGTGGTGCAGCTCCTCTATCCGTTCAAGGAACTGATTCCGGAGATTTCGCGGCTGCCGCGCGTCTCGGCGGACGGCGGCAACGCCTTCCACTGGAAGCGCATCACCTCGGTCAACACCAGCCAGATTGCACTCGGTGTGAGCGAGGGCAATCGCGGCGGCCGGATCGCCATCGCCGAGCAGGACCAGCAGGCCACCTACAAGACGCTGGGCCTGGAATCGAGCGTCACCTTCGAGGCGCGGCTCGGCGCCGAGAACTTGCGCCCGGACGCGCTCGGCGTCGCCGTGCAGTCCACGCTCCGGAGCGTGATGATCGGCGAGGAGCAGGCCTTGATCCTCGGCAACGCCAGCACCGCGCTCGGCACCACGCCGACCCCGACGCTGACCGCGGCGGGCAGCGGCAGCGCGTGGTCGAGCGGCACCGCCTACGTGATGTGCGTGGCGCTCTCCGGCTTCGGCTGGCTGAACACCACGGCGTGGAACAACAGCGCGAGCACCGGCGGCGTGCCGGGGCAGATCAGCAAGACCAACGCTGACGGCTCGGTGGACACCTTCGGCGGCGGCTCGGGCCATCCGAGCGCCGAGGCGAGCGTGAGCGTCACCTCCGGGCAGAACGTCACGGCGACCGTGACGCCCGTTGCGGGGGCCGTTGCCTATGCGTGGTTCGCCGCTTCGTCTACCGGGGCGGAAACCTATGTCGGCACCACCAGCACGAACCAGTGCGTGATTACTGGCCCTGGAAGCGGCACGGCGCAGCCCGTGACGAGCCTCAAGGTCAGTGGCGCCTATGTGGACAACAGCACCAACGCGCTGCTGCCGGACGGCGTGCTGAGCCAGATCTTCGGCTCGGTGTTCGGCGGCGCGCCGGGCACTGTCATGGCGACCAATCCGAACCTGCCTTCCGGCGTGAGTCTGACGGCGGGCGGCAGCCTGGTCTACACGGCGGCGAGCGGCAACACCGGTCTGACCATCAGCGGCACCAACATCGGCGAGTTCGATGCGCTGCTGCGCGCGGCCTACGACCAGTACAAGATCGGGTTCGACCGCATCCTAATGAGCGCGGCCGACATCCAGAACTTCATGGGAACGATGCTCGGGCAGAGCGCCGCGGCGGCGTTCCGCATCTTCTTCGATGCGAATGCCGAGACCGGGCGCATTGTCGCCGGCCGGCGTGTGACGAGCTACCTCAACAAGTGGTTCGGCAACACGCTCGACATCGAGGTGCATCCGTTCCTGCCGCCAGGCACGGTGCTGTTCTGGTCGGACCGCACGCCCTACGAGCTTTCGGGGGTTCCGAACCTGCTCGAGGCGCATGTGCGGCAGGACTACTACCAGATCCAGTGGCCGTTCCAGACCCGCCGGTACGAGTATGGCGTGTACTGCGACGAGGTGTTCGCCTGCTATTTCACGCCGGCGTTTGCAGCGATCACCAACCTGAATTCGCCGAGCGGCAACCAGAGCATCTGAGGCACATGATGGCAGAGAAGAAGGAGGCGCCGGCGGCGATGCTGGCGCAGCCCGTGGTCGCACCGGCGCCAGCGCAAGTCATGCCGCATGCGGCTGCTGCAGCCGGAACAGTCAGGCTGGAAGTGCCGCCGGGCGTGACGGCCGTTGGGGTCGGCGGCCAGCAGTTTCCGGTCGAGGGCGGCGGCGTCGATGTGCCGCATACGCTCGCGGCGGAAGCCAGGCAGCATCTTGCGGCTCTCTGGCGGTGCATCAAGCGCGAGGCCGAGAAGGCCCGCGCCGCGATGGAAGCGGCCGCGGCGATGGCGGAGATGCCGAACTGGGCGCGCGATCTCGAGCAGCGGCTCGAAAAGAAGCTGCTCGGGCGCTGAGATGCTGGTGGAGCCGCCGCGCGGCATGAACATGATAACGGTGGGCGGCGTGACGTACGTGGCCGATCAGTTCGGCGTGATGGACGTGCCGGATGCGATCGGCCTCGGCCTGCTTGAAAGCGGCGCCTTCAAGGAAGTGACGGAGCGGTCGCCGCCGGAGAGATGACGCATGCGCGTGCGCCACAAGGTCATCAACGTCTCGCCTCACCGATCCGGGACGAAGAGCGTGACCGTCTTTGCCGCGGCGCACGGGCTCAAGGCTCTCCACTGGAAGCGCGTCATCGAGAAACAGCTCGCGGACTGTGGCGACTGTCCGGATGCGATATGGGGCCGGGTCCGGTCGCATCTCGATGCTGTGGACGTGGCATCCGATCTGCCGTGGCCGATCGTGGCTCGGCATGCCGCGGCAGAGATGCCAGACGCGCGGTTCCTCTTGCTGCGACGCGAAGCTGCTGCCTGGGTCGCGTCCGTGCGTAGGCTCGCCGGTGGCACGCGCCTGAGCGGCGTTGGACGCGCCTTCTATCGCGTCCTGTGCGGCCGGGAAGTGGACCGGCTCGAGCATGTGTCTGACCGACAACTTGGGGCTGACTATGAGCGGTTCTGCGACGACATGGCGAAGGCGCTCGGGGACCGGTTGACCGTCGGCAGGCTGGACGATCCTGATGTCGGGCACGTCGTTGCCAGCGCGCTTGGTGTCGAGATGACGGTGCCGTTTCCGTGTGTCACCGCGCCGTTGCCAGGGCCGGTCTGAGCCATGGCTGAGCCACGCGACCTCTGCGACCTGGCGAGTACCAAGGCGTTCATCGTGCCGGTGCTGAGCGCGACCACGGCATCCGATGCGGTGCTGTCGGCGCTGATCTCCGGGGTGAGTCGCTCGATCGAGGCTTATCTCGGTCGCGAACTGATGGCGCAGACCTGGACCGAGATGCGCAACGGGACCGGCCAGAACAGGCTGGCGCTCAAGCACTTCCCGGTCATCGGCGTGACGGGCGTTACGATTGAGACGAGCGCCATTCCGGCTGCCGGCAATCCGCCGACGCAGAGCTGGGGCGGCTACACGTTCGATGACCGGTTCGTCTATATCTCGCCGGGGTTCCTGGGTTCTCCGGCCTATTTTCCGCGCGGCGCGCAGAATGTGCAGATCGTCTATTCGGCGGGCTACATCACGCCGGGGATGATCGCGGTGGCGGGGCTGCCAGCGTGGGCGGCGAGCACCGCCTATGCGGCGAACGCGCAGATCGTGGCGGCCGGCTACGTATTCACGACTGCGGCCGGCGGCACCAGCGGCGGCGCTGAGCCGGCATGGCCGGCGCAGTTCGGCGCGAGTGTGACGGACGGCAGCGTGGCGTGGCAGTGCACGGCCGCGGCGGTGAGCCTGTTCGCAGGCGCGCAAATGTTGCCAGACGGGATCAAGGTGGCGGCGATGCAGCAGGTGGCGCTGCTGTTCAAGAACCGGACGCGGGTTGGCGACACTGGCACCGGCGAGGGCCCGCAGCGCGTGACCTACATGAACCAGGCGCTGCATCCGACGACGTGCGCGATGCTCAGTCAGTATCGGGACTGGGCGTTTCCTGGGGATGTTTACTGATGTCGCTCAGCGTGCCGGAAGCGCGGGCAGATCTTCAGACGGGATGATGGCATGACCAACGTGGTTCTCCCGACCTTTACCGCGCTCGCCTCGGGCGCGGTGTTCGTCAAGGGCTTCGCGAACAACGGAAGCGGCGCGGCTGCGGCGCAGTACGTAACCTTCGGCCACTGCTTCCAGATTGGGCAATTGCCTGCCGGGAGCGGGCTAAGCGCCAACTTCGGCGCGGGCGCCGTGCCGTGCCAGGTCGATGTCAAGACGACGTATGCCGACGGCAGCGCGGCGCGGGCCGTGGTGACGGTCCAGGCGCCGGGTGGCACCGGGACAGCGTGGGGGCAGTTCTCCCCGTCCACGGCCTCCGCAGCCGCCCCGCTTGGGCTGCTGGCGGCGCTTGGCGGCACGGCGCTGTCGGTCTCGCTGACGCCGACCGCCTTCCCGGACTGGACCGCGAACGAGGTGGTCACGGAAGGCGCGATCATCACCCCGAAGAACGGGAACGCAGGGGCGTTCTCGTACATCTGCACCCAGGCCGGAACCACAGGCTCGACGGAGCCGACGTGGGTGCAGGCGATTTCGGACGTTCAGTATTCCTCGGCGTCCAACTACACGATCACCGACGGGACCGCGATCTGGGCCACCTTCGGGCAGAACCTCACGGCGCCGGTCACGCAGGACTTGGTTGCCCTTGTGACGGGTGCGGCGTTCGACCCGTGGCTCAACGGCCAGCTGGCGGTGCAGGGGCGCGCATGGGTCGCGCTCTGGCAAGGGCTTCGGGTTCAAGTCGATCTCACGGCCTACGCCGATGGCACCGTCGCGGCGGTGGTGATGCTGGCCGACGACATTGCAATGCTCGCCGATGCCGGCAGCGTCGCCTACTCCGCCGAGATCACGCTCAGCGGCACGCAGGCGTATGCGAGCGGGCCGCTGGTGCATTTCCAGTATCAGAACTGGAAGTGGCGCGGCGGCACCGTGCCGGGCGGCGTGCAGGTGATCCACGATCCGGCCGACTTCATCGCCGCGCAGGCGGTGATGCCGTATGATCTGACGCTCGGCGTCGATCCATCGGTCATCACGAACCTCGAGGCGATCGGGACGATCGCGCCGCTGCAGCCGGGCCCGGTCGATCAGGGAATGTCTGGAACCGGTGGGCGGCCGGACATCGGGTTCAACGCCGGCTGGACGGTGCCATGGTTCCTGACGCAGAACGCCGCGGCGCAGACTGCGGCGCTCGAGGTCGCGGATGTCGCGGGCGCGATCCCGTGGCACTACTTCAACGCGACGACCGGGACCTGGCTCACGACGAACGATTACCCGGCTCTATGGACGCAGCCAGGTGTGCCGTCCGGAGCGGTATGTCTGACGCAGCTCTACGCGAACGGCTCGGGCTGGACGCTCGACACGTCCCACAACCCGGACCTCTCGTATCTGCCGGCGCTCATGACCGGCGAGCGTGCGATGGCGGACGAGGTGACGGCGGCATTCGCGTGGCACGTCGGGGCTCTGTGGCCGGCCGCGGAGGCGCGCAACAACGGCAGCGGCTACTTCCAGGGGGAGCAGGTCCGGTGCGTCGCCTGGTGCTTCCGGGACGGCTTCTATTCCGCGTACATCGCGCCTGACGGGTCGGCCGAGAAGGCATACGCCGAGCAGATTCTTGCGAGCAACTTCACGCTGTTCAACGGCTCGACGGCCAGTTGGGCGACGACGGAGGGTGCGCCGGCGGGCTGGTGCCCGAACTGGTATTACGGCGTGACGCTCGCGCCGTGGCAGCAGGACTTTCTCTTTGGGTCGGTCTCGCTTGGCGCGATGATGGGCTTTCCTGGCGCGCTCGAGTTCTGCCAGTGGATGGGCGGCTACATCGTCGGGCGGTTCGAGCAGTCCGCGAACGGTTTTCCGCCGGCCGACGGCATCGCCTACAACCTCCAGATTTTCCCGGCCGGCTCGCAGTGGGGCAGCGGAACGCCCTATCAGACCTGGGCTGAGATCGAGACGGCCACGCAGGCGGCCGGCGGCTCCAACGTCAATTCCTCTGGGACCGTTACGTGGGCGGCGGCGCAGGGCTACTACGGCCAGCTCGGCGAGATCAGCCTGGTCAACGCGACGATCCTCGACATGGTTGGCGCCGAGGACGCGCTCGCGTGGCTCGAGGGCGCTGGGGCGCCTTACACGGACCCGACAAGCTGGGCGACCAGCAGCGAGCTTTACGGGACCGCGACTCGCACGCTCAACGCTTCGGAAGTGTTTGGAGCGATGTCTGGTGGCTCGCCATCCATCTCATCTGTCGCTCTGTCCAACTCGACGTTCCCATACGGCGCACCCGCCGGCACGGTCGTCGGCGTGGTGAGCGTGACGATGAGCGACGGCTCGGAGTTCGCTGGGACACTTTCGTTGACTGGCACAGACGCGGCCGATTTCGCGTTGTCTGGCAACAATCTGGTCACGGTTGGCGCCTTGGCCGCCGGCTCTTATTCCGTCAGTGTCGTCGCAACTCAATCAAACGCTGCAAATTCTCCATTCACGCAGGCTGAAACTATTACCGGAGAGGCAGAGAGCATGGACATCACCGGTATCGCTTTGTCCGCCAGCAGCTTCAAGTTCCGGGCTCCCGTGGGAACCGTTGTGGGCGCCGTGTCAGTGCAGGCTACCGGTGGCACATTCACCGGCACGCTCTCGCTGGGGGGCACGAACGCCGCGGACTTTGCGCTCTCGGGCGGCAACCTCGTGACGGTAGGCGACCTGCTGCCTGGAACCTACGCGATCACCGTCACGGCCACAGAGAGCGGTGCGACCGGATCGCCGTTCACGCAGTCGTTCTCGATCCTCGGCGACATGATCTCCGCCCCGGCGTTCGACTCTGCTGTGACCGCGGTCCAGGTGGACCTTGCCGACGCGCAGACGCAGCTTTCAGGAGTATCTACGGCGCTAGCCAAGGTCTCCTCTGACTTGGCGGCCGTCCTGGCTTCGATGTAACGGCGCAATGGCACTCGGAAGAGAACAGATTTACAGCGCGCTGTTCGCACAGATTTCCGCCCTCTTACTCTCTCCGGCCGGACCATTTCAGTACGCGGGGCGGCGTCCTGTCTCGATCGGCACGCTTGGCGCGGAGCAATATCCCGCTTTCGTGCTGGTCGAGAAGGGCGAGGATTACGACCGCTCGCGGTTGTTCGCGCCGGCTAAAGTGACGCTATTTGCGGACCTCTACATTTGGACGCTCCAGGGCGACGTGCCGGACGAGAGCGACGTGTCAAACCTGAACACACTCGCCGATGCGGTTGAAGATGCGGTGCAGTCGGCGTGCGGCCAGACGGCGCAGAACACGCTGAGTGGGCTCGTACAGGAGGCGTGGATCCTCGGCCGCCAGGTGGTGACGCCAGGCAGCTACGCGCAGCGGCAGAGCGAGCAGATCATGGGGCTGGCGGTGACGCTGCCTCACTCGCGGTGAGGGGATGACCACGCCGATTTACGGGAACGGGCCGGTATGGCTTGATCCCGTCTTCTGGGCGGGCCGCACATACGAGCCGCTGCTCGGGGAGGATGTCGGGACGATCCAGGCGGCAATTGCCGCGCAACTGACCGGCTACTTCTCGGGCGCGGGGCTCGCGATCCCGATCTATGTGTTTCCAGACTTCGACCTCGATACGTGGTGGTCGAGCACGGCCATCGCTTTCGTTCTGGTGTCGTACGAGGGCACCAGGTTCGGCAAGCCGATGACGACCGACGCGATGGTGCAGGAACGCCTGCTGACGTTCGAAGTACATGTCGAGGCGCGGCAGACGGCATGGGCGCTGAACGGCGCCGGCAGCGTCTATGCGCTGGTGGATGCGATCGAGGCGGCGCTGACCGGCTTCCGGCCGCCGGCGTGCCGCAATGCCTACTTCTCGGACGAAAGGTTCAGCGAGCAGGACCCAGAGGGCCGGGTCTGGCTTTACGATATGCGGCTCGAAGTGCCGACCCTGAAGCTGAAGACCGAGCCCGTCTATGCCCTCTCCAACCTGATCCTCGGGCAGATGTACGTGGCGGCGGTGGCGGTGGCCAAGGGCGCTCCTGTGGCGGCAGGAAGCTACACCTTCGCGGGCGGGACGCTGACGCTGCCGGGGCCGGTGCCGCTGGTGGTGGGAGCGGTGTCGAACGCCAGTGCGACGCGGCTCTACCAGGAGTTCGCCGACTGGACCTGCGACGGCACGACGGGCGTTGTGACGGCGTTGCGGGCGGCGGGATCGGGGCGAGCGATGCGGTTCAGATCGCATGGGCGCCGGCGGATACGGTGACGGTGAGTTGAGACGGCCTCTGCGGTGGTTCATCTGATTGCGGCGATTGTCGCGGCGATCGCAGCGACGGTTGCCGCCGTGGCCGCGACGATGTCGATGATTCTTTCCTAGCTCCGGAAAGACCGCTCGGAAGACTCCTTTTTCTGAGCGTGCCCGGCCAGCCACCGCAGCGCTGCCGGATGGAATTGCGGCGGCATAGTCCTGGTTTCGATCATCAGCCGGACGTGATGCTGGCCGAGCTTTCTGAAGCTGGGCGGTAGTTCGTCCTGATCGTTCATTTCGTTCCTCGTTTTCCGCGCGGCGGATGGAGATAAAACATGCCTGCGAGTTTCCTGCACGGGATCGAGATTACCGAGGTCACGACCGGCCCGGTGCCGGTCACCGTTGTCAACTCGGCGGTGATCGGCCTGATCGGCTCAGCGCCGCAGTGGACCGTGGCCGCCAGCGCTGCGGTGCTGCCGCCGAGCCCGAACACGCCGGTGCTGGTGGGCTCGAAGCTCTCCGCGAGCCAGTTCGGCTCGATGGTGCGCGGCTACACCATTCCGCAAGCGCTGAACGCGATCCAGAGCCAGGGCTCCGGCCAGGTGATCGTGGTCAACGTGTTCAACCCGGCCCTCCATCAGACGACGGTAGCGCCGGCCGCCTTCTCGATGCCGGCGAGCGGCACGCAGGTTGTGAACCTCGGGCAGATGGGGCTTGTCGGGCCGGGGCTGCCGAACAGCGGCACGCTGACCACGACGGTGAGTGTGGCGCCCCCGGGGACGCGCGCGAATTGGGCGGCGAGCACCGCTTACACGATCGGCGAGTTCATCAAGCCGACCGTCGGCAATGCCGGCGGATACGTGTTCAAATGCACCGTCGCTGGCACTTCCGGCTCGACCGAGCCGAGCACGTGGGACCAGACCGTCGGCGGCACGACGACGGACGGCACCGTGACATGGACCAATGCCGGGCTCACCGGCTACGTCGAGAACACAGACTACACGGTCGATTACGTCAACGGCTTCGTCTATGCGAAGGCTGGCGGCGCGATCTCTTCCGGCGAGACGCTCAACATCGGCTATTCCTACGCCGATCCGACCAAGGTTCAGGACAGCGACATCATCGGCGCAGTGACCGATGGCGTCTATACCGGGATGCAGGCGCTACTCACCACCTTCCAGACCATGGGCCTCTTTGCCAAGCTGCTGATCGCGCCCGGCTACTCGCAGGACGAGGAGACAGCGGCGGCGCTGACCACGCTCGCCGGCACGATCCGCGCCATGGCGTTCATCGACAGCGCGGCCTCGACCAGCGTAGCGACGGCGATTGCCAACCGCGGCACGTCTGGCCAAGCGTTCGACACCTCGAGCTACCGCGCCATCCTCTGCTTCCCGCAGGAGATGTGGTATGACACGAGCATCGTGCCGACCGGCACGACCCTGAACAATCAGGGCCTCGTCGTCTATCAGCTCTACAACGCGAACACCGACACACCCTATTCGCAGTGGGTTGCCGGCGCGACCGCGGCGCAGGACATCGCCAACGGGTATTGGTTCAGCCCGAGCAACACGCAGGTGCAGGGCATCGTCGGGCCGGATGTCTCGATGTATGCGAGCGCCTTCGATCCGAACAGCGATACCAACAACCTGAACGCGGCCGGCATCCTGACCGTGTTCAATGGTTTCGGCACGGGGCTTCGGGTGTGGGGCAACACCTCGGCGGCCTATCCGAGCTATACCGATGCGGCCACATTCATTCCGATCCGGCGCACCATGGATGTGGTCGAGCAGAGCGTGCAGCTCGCCATGCTGCAATTCCTCGACCAGCCGATCACCAACGGCCTGATCAACTCGATTCTGGCGAGCGTCAACGGCTTCCTGAACACGCTGATCCAGCGCGGGGCGCTGCTGAGCGGCAGCACGTGCAGCTACAATCCGGCGGAGAACAGCGCGGTGCAGCTCGCGGCGGGGCAACTCACGTTCGACATCAGCCTGATGCCGCCGCCGCCGGCGCAGACGATCAACTTCAACGTCTATGTGAACACGGCGCTTCTGAACACGCTCGGGCCGGTGAGCGCAAGCCAGGCGGCGGCGTAGGCAGGACGTGCCGCCGGGGGCGCCCCGGCGGAATTTCCATCAGAGCATTAGGAACATTGCCATGGCGTCGCTCGTCATCAACTCGCTTTGGAATTGCAACGTTTATCTCAACGGCACCTCGTTGCTCGGCCGCGCGGCCGAGTTCACCGTGCCGCAGCCGAAGCGGATCATGCAGGACTACAAGGGCCTCGGCATGGCGGCCCGGCTCGAGGTGCCGGTGGGCTTTGACAAGCTCGAGGCCGATATCACCTGGTCGAGCTTCGATCAGACCACCACTGGCCTTTTGATGAGCATCACCGGCATGCAGCAGTTCGCGGCGATGGGTGACCTCCAAGTGCTGTCCTCGGCCGGCGAAACCAGTGAACTGCCGGTGATCTACAACGTGACCGGGATGACGAAGGACCCCGGCATGATCCCGTTCAAGGCGCAGGAGAACATCAGCTACAAGACGGTGATCACGGTCTATCACGTGGACCTGACCGTCGCGGGGACGCAGGTTTATCTCTTCGACGCCTTCTCGAACCAGTTCATCGTCAACGGCGTGGATCAGCTCTTGCAGTATCGCGCCAATATCGGGGGCTGAGTGGTGCCGGACGAGATGAGGGCCGAAATCGATGGCCTGAGCCGACGCGTCGATTCGCACGACCGCCGCATTACTCAGCTTGAAACCGACATGACCGAGATCCGGGCCTATCTCGGGAATACGGCGACGAAGACCGACATCGCTGAGGTCAAGGCGCAGATCGATCGTTCGATCAGCGGCATCCTGCGCGATGCGCTGAATG
>Ga0335075_10012553_pt1 | contig 12794 bp, 10 predicted proteins | sample Lox_Sample_24_FD_206723 | JGI IMG/M metagenome (GOLD analysis project Ga0335075, IMG submission 206723) | Soil microbial communities from Loxahatchee National Wildlife Refuge, Florida, United States - Lox_Sample_2.4 | ecosystem: Environmental > Terrestrial > Soil > Wetlands | place: USA... | reverse complement strand
CAGCGCCGCATCCGCTCGTCGTGACCGGCGCTCATGGCGCGGCCACCGGGCGGGATGCGCCCAGGATCGCGGCCACGGCCCGCACCGCGATCGCGGCCCGGCCGGAATCCAGGTCATCGTCGGCCGACGCGGAGCCTGCGGCCGCCGAAGGATGCCCGGTTCCGGCCAGGTGGGCCGCCTTTCCCCCGATCGCCCGCCGCTCGGGCGGCGCGAACTCGCCGAACGTCCGCCGTAGCGCGGGCAGCACCGCGGTGAACGCGTCCGGGCTGAGCCCGGCCAGCCAGCCGTCGGCCAGGGCGAGCAGCTTGTCGTCGTGCAGCAGGAGCAGGCCGCTGCCGGCCAGGAATCCCTCGGCCCAGCGCGCCGAGGCCGCGGCGGGCGCCGCGGGCGACAGCTCGCGTGACATCCGCGCCGCCGCCTCGCCCGGAGCAAGCCGCCCCGCGTCGAGCAGCAGCCTGGTCAGCCGGCCGGAAATGAGCGGGGGACACCGGCCGGCCAGCCTCGCCAGCATGTCCAGCCAGCGGGCCCGGCTCCCGGCGTCCGCCAGCAGCCCGGTGGCCGCGTGCACGGCGTCCACGCGGTCCCGCATGGCCCGTTCGGCCGTCTCGTCCAACGAGGTCACCGCCACGGCCAGGCCGGTGCAGATCCGCGTGATCATCTCGACGGCGACCTGGCCGAGCCGACCGGGGTCGGTGCCGCGCACGTCGCCGTACCTGGCCGCCCGGACCAGCGCGGGCAGCGCCGCCATCAGGTGCGTCACGTCGCCCTCCAGCGCGGCACGATCCCTGACCGCGGCCAGCGCGTCCGGCAGGGCATCGCCCAGGTCGGCCAGCAGGCACCGCTCGACCAGGGCGGTCAGGTCCTCCAGCGCGGTGGCCTCGGCGGCGAGCGCGCGGGCCCGCTGCGCCGCGGCGGCCGCGACCGTGCTGCCCCAGGTGCTCGCCTCGATCAGGGCCAGGTCCAGTTCCGGCCGCCAGGTCAGCTGCCAGCCCTCCCGGAACGTCCCGATGTTCCTGACCCGGCCCTCCCGCGGCGTCCCCCAGCGCACGCCGAGCAGCGCCAGCCGGTGCAGCAGGCCGCTGCGGGCCAGGTCGTTCGGCTTGCGCAGGTCCAGGTCGTAATCCCGGGGCTCGGCCTGCGGGCGCAGCCGCAGGGTGCGCTGCTGGTCGTGCAGGTCCCGCTGCAGCGGCACCATCGGAGTGGCCGCGGGCACCGTGCCGAGCCGTTCCCCGACGACCAGGCGCCGCTGGATCAGCCCGGTGAGCAGGTCGCTGCCCTCGCACAGCACGGCCCGGGCCGCCTCGGTCACCTCCTCCAGCCCCGCCAGCGGCCGCCCGCGCAGCGCGGCGAGCGCCTCGGCCAGCCGGACCGATTCGATCACGTGCGCGGATGAGGCCGGGACGCGCTCGTCCCGCAGCACGGCGGCCGCCCTGGCCAGCCACCGCTCGATCGGCTGCCCTTCGGCCGAGAACAGGTGGTCGTACCAGCCAGGGGACCGGATCCCGGCACCGTAACCCGAGGCGTAGGCGAGGCGGCCGTAGGTCCAGGGGATCCAGGTCAGGGTGGCCTTCACCTTGGGCAGGCCGCGCAGCACGCGGTCGTCCGCGGCCGCGGGCGGCAGCGTGGCCAGGGCCGGGACGTGCCAGGCGCCGCAGACCACCGCGATCCGCCGGTATCCCTCCCTGACCGTCCGGCGCAGCACCCTCCGCATGTGCGCCTCGCGGGCCGCCTCTCGCGGGTCGGGTTCGCCGTCGCCGGCGCGCAGGATCGCGATCGCGTCCGCGATGGCCCCGAAGACCGAACTTGGACCGGGGACGTGCTCGACCACGTCCTCCCACCAGCGCTCCGGGTCGTCATAGCCCGCGGCGGAGGCCAGCTCACCGATGGGATCCGTGCGCGGCTGCGCTGCCTTCGACGCCACGGCCTTGCCGTCGCGCATCGCCAGCTGACAGGCGGCCGGCAGATCACAGAACCGGACCGGCACCCCGGCGCCGAGCCCGTACCTGATCGCCTGCCATTCCGGCGAGAACACCGCGAACGGCCAGAACGCCGCCGCCTCCGGCTGCCCGGGCACGTACCCGAGCAGCGCCACCGGCGGCCGCATGTCCGGCTGACCCGCCAGCGCCACTAGCCCGTCGGCCTCGGCCGGCCCCTCGATCAGCACCACGTCCGGCCCCTGCTCGCCCAGCGCGGCCAGCAACGACCGCGCCGACCCCGGCCCGTGATGCCGGATCCCGTACAGCCTGGTACCGGCCGGAAGATCTTGATTCCGAACGGGCCGTGGTTCGCGCGACTCCGGGCCGGTCACTAACCGGCCGCCTCGCGGCAGGCGCGGTAGAACTCGCTCCAGTCGTCCCGCTCGCGCACCACGGTCTCCAGGTACTCCTGCCACGCCACCCGGTCGGACACGGGATCCTGCACGACCGCGCCGGTGATGCCGCCGGCCACGTCGGCGGGGCGGAGCACCCCGTCGCCGAAGTGCACGGCCAGCGCGAGGCCGCTGGTGACCACGGATATCGCCTCGGCCGGGGACAGGGTGCCGCTCGGCGACTTGACCTTGGACCTGCCGTCTTCCGTGACGCCGTGGCGCAGCTCGCGGAAGACCGTGACCACCCGCCTGATCTCCTCCGCGCCGGGGGGGCTGTCCGGGAGCCCGATCGAGCGGCCGAGCTGGGCCACCCGCCGGGTCACGATCTCCACCTCCTGCTCGGCCGAGGCGGGCACCGGCAGCACGACCGTGTTGAACCGCCTGCGCAGGGCGCTGGACAGTTCGTTCACGCCGCGGTCGCGGTCGTTGGCGGTGGCGATGACGTTGAAGCCGCGGACTGCCTGCCGCTCGCTACCCAGCTCAGGGATCGGCAGCGTCTTTTCCGACAGGATGGTGATCAGCGCGTCCTGCACGTCCGACGGCATCCGGGTCAGCTCCTCGACCCGCGCGATCTGTCCGGCCGCCATCGCGTGCATGACCGGGCCGGGTACCATCGCCTCCGGCGACGGCCCCTCGGCGATCAGCCGCGCGTAATTCCAGCCGTATCTGACCGCTTCCTCCGTGGTCCCCGCGGTGCCCTGGACCATGAGCGTGGAGTCGCCTGAGATGGCGGCGGCCAGGTGCTCCGACAGCCACGTCTTGGCCGTGCCCGGCACGCCGAGCAGCAGCAGCGCCCGGTCGGTGGCCAGCGTGGCCACGGCGACTTCGACCAGGCGGCGCGAGCCGATGTACTTCGGAGTGATCTCGGTGCCGTCGCCCGCTTCGCCGCCCAGCAGGTACGTGGTCACCGCCCACGGCGACAGCCGCCAGCCCGGCGGCCGCGGCCGCTCGTCGCCGGCGGCCAGCGCGGCCAGCTCGCCCTGGTACTCCTGCTCCGCGTGCGGCCGCAGGACCGCTTGCGGATCAGCCGTTGCCGTGGTCATCCTCTATCTCCTTGAGCATCTCGTAGCGGAAGCGCAGTGTCCTGATCGCGTGCCAGAGAGCCGGAAGCCTCTCCGGGCCAGGTCGAGGCAGGACGTTGGGTGCGCCGAGCCGGGGATCGGCGTGCCGTATCAGCCGCGTCAGCGCCCCGACCTCGGCCGCGGTAAGCGGGGACTTGCCGGTGAGTGCCCGGTTAACCAGGGCATTCACCCATTCTTGATCACCTTGGGTGAGCGCCGCCCTGGACCAGGCCATGAACAGTGAGGGGTTCGAAGCGTCCCAGTCAGCGGCGGACATGGCGATGATCTGCGCCGGCGTCAGGCCGAACTGCCGCGTCCAGGCCGCAGGCGGGGTGCGGGCCACGGTCTCGAGGACGAGGCCGATCCTTCTCGCCTGCGAGGTCCCCGTGTCCGGGCCGGACGTGATTCCGTCCCGGCCCAAGGACCGCATGGCGGCGTCGGCTCCGGTCGGCGGGACGATCACCAGACGCGGGCCGTCCTCACCATGTTCCAGCCGCAGCCAGCGGACGGCGCGCTCGGTCATCCTCTGGGAGAAGGCGGAGCCGGGCAGCGCGGCGAGCACATCGGCCGCCACCTTGCGGACCCAGGCCGTTCCGTCATCGAGGGCTGCTTCAAGCAGCGACTCGTCGGCCAGACTCAGCCCGTCCGCCAGGACGTTGACGAACATGACCCGCTCGTCCGGGCCCGCTGCGGCCCAACCGTCGGCGATCAGCTCCCTGGCCGCTCCCGGATCACGGGCGCGCGAGGCGCGGAGGTACGCTCGCCGCTGGCTGTTGGTACCGCGCCGCCACACCTCGTCTTCGGCAAGAGTTTCCTCAAGCACGATCTCCCAGTCTGGATTGAGTTGGGCGAGCCACCTGGCGCGCGGCCCGCCCGCCTGGGCCACCAGGCGCACCAGTGCCGGATCCTTCGACCCGGCGCGCCGCCCGAGGTCCAGAAGCACCGGCAGGAACTGGGGCGGAGGCCGTAGGCCACGGGCCGTGACCGCGCGCAGCCACTCGGCGAGTAGGTCGGGGTGGTCGCCGCCGAGCATCCGCGCTAGCCGACGGCCGGCTGCCGCGCTGACCGCGGGCCGCGGGTCTGGCTCGGAGGTGGGCAGCGGCTCGGCCCGACCAGGGCGGCGGCCGGCCCGGCGGGCGGCGGTCAGCAGCGCGGCGCGGTCGAGCAGGACGGCCGCGGGATCGCCTGTGTCGTCGTCCATGGGGGACAGGCCGGGGATGGCGGCCGCGGGAACCACGGCCCGTTCGGTGCCGATAAGACTCGCGGTGACCAGGTCATGCCAGGCGCTCATAGCGGTACCGGACTTCCGCCTTCGTCCCAGGCGGTCAGCGGCCACAGGCCGCGCTGGGTCCACTCGCCGGCTACCGTCAGCGGGCGGCCGCCAGACAGCGCGAACAGGGGCCAGCAGTCGCCCGCGGCCGGGTGCAGCGGCACGGCGTCGCCGGCCGCGTCGCGCAGGCAGGGGAGCGGGGCGCGGGCCGGGGTCGCGTCCAGCACGGCGGGCCAGGTGTCCAGCCAGGGATCCTGGCCGAGCGCCGCGGCATACAGGTCCAGCAGCCCGGCGACGGTGCTGCCGGGCGGCGTGCCGCCGGGGACGGTGTCTCCCCTTGCCGCCACGAGGGCGCGCAGCGGCATGGCGCCTGGGTAGAAGGCCAGGTCAGCCTCGGTCTCCGCGCCGACCTGCAGGGAGCCGTCCAGCGACTGGCCGGCTGCGGCGAAGCTGAGCACGAGCGCGGGCCGGCCGGAGCGCCGACCGCGCAGCCAGACCCGGCGGGTCGCGATCCGGTCCTGCTCCAGGTCCCGTCTGGCCAGCACGTGCCATCGGTCCCTGACCCTGCGGGCCGGCGTGGCGCTGGCCAGCACGTCGGCCTGGCGGACGGTGAAGCCGACCCGCGACCGGACGGTGTCCCGTAGTGCAGACGGCAGTTTCTCCTGGTCGCGGCAGGCGGTGACGAGCAGCCGCGCCATCGCGTACTCCTCAAGCAGCCGACCCTCCCAGCCGGGTCCTGAGTGCGGGACCGAGGCCAGCGCGCGGAGGCGCTCGGCCAGGCCGGGGGCCTGCGCGTCGACCATGCGTGCGGCGATGTCGTCCCAGTGCCGGTACCCGGACTGCTGGCTGGCCGCCAGGCCCTCCCGGACCTGGTCGCAGAGCCAGCGGTCAAGTTCGGCCAGGCCGGCCGCGACCCTTGCCTCGCGCTGGTCGGCGCGGCGCTGTGCCGCGGCGGGGTCGGCTGGCGGCTTCGGGTCCTTCGCGCCGGTGTGCCGGACGGCGCGCGCGGCCAACCACCCTGCGGCCCAGTCCGGCAGGTCGCCGCCGGGACCTATGGCACCCTCTGACCACATCAGCAGCAGCGCGAGCGCGTGCTTGCAGGGGAACTTCCGGCTCGGGCACGAGCACCGGTATCCCGGGCCGGACAGGTCGACCACGGTGCGGTAGGGCGCGGTCGCGCTGCCCACGCACTCACCCCACAGCACCCTGCCCTCCGGTGCCCTGCCCTCCGGTGCCCTGCCTTCAGCGGCCCCGGTCACCGGCCACGACCGTCTGGACGCCAGCGGCTGCGCGGCCCGCAGCGACGACGCGTCAGGCGCCAGCGCGAGCACCCGTGCACGATCCCAGCGTTCGCCCACAGGGGCACCTTACGCGCGCCCCCGACATTTCTTTCGGACTGAGGGTTGCGGCTGGCATAAACGGGAACTGCGCGCGGTTGGCTGTGACCGGGAGATCCAGGGGGTTCCGGGGGGGACGGGATCCCCTCGGGAAAGGAGAGCTTCGCGATGAAGGCAGTGCGGTTCGATGGGTACGGCGGCGTCGATGTGCTGAAGGTGGTGGACGTGCCGCGGCCGGTACCTGGACCAGAGCAGGTGCTGGTCCAGGTCAAGGCGGCGGGAATCAACCCAGGCGAGGCCAAGATCCGCGACGGCCTGCTGCACTCCAGATGGCCCGCCACGTTCCCGTCCGGGCAGGGCAGCGACCTGGCCGGCATCGTGGCCGAGACGGGCCCCGGCGTGACCGGCTTCTCGGCCGGCGACGAGGTCATCGGCTGGACCGACAACCGGGCCAGCCAGGCCGAGTACGTCGTGGTCGAGCAGCAGCACCTGACCCCCAAGCCGGCCGGCGTGCCGTGGGAGGTCGCCGGGGCGCTGTTCGTGGCCGGGGCCACGGCTTACGCCACAGTCCGCGCGGTCGACCTGACCGAGGGCGACACCGTGGTGGTCTCCGGAGCGGCAGGCGGGGTCGGCTCGATCGCCGTCCAGCTGGCCCGGCGGGCCGGTGCCACCGTGATCGGGCTGGCCAGCGAGGCCCATCACTCCTGGCTGGCCGGGCACGGCGTCATCCCGGTGGCCTACGGTAACGAGGCGGCCGACCGGATCAGGCAGGCGGCGGCCAAGGTGGACGCGTTCATCGACACGTTCGGCGCGGACTACGTGCAGCTGGCCCTCGAGCTCGGCGTCGAGCCGTCCCGCATCGACACCATCGCCAACTTCGAGGCCGTCCAGCGGTTCGGGGTCAAGGCCGAGGGCAGCGCGGCCGGGGCCAGCGCGAGCGTGCTCGCCGAGCTGGCGGGGCTGATCGCGGATGGCCAGCTGGAGGTGCCGATCACCGCGACGTTCCCGCTGGACCGGGTGCAAGACGCCTACCGACGGCTGGCCGAGGGCCACCTGCTCGGCAAAATCGTGCTGCTGCCGTAGGCGCTGCCTGCGCGTAGTGTCGCTATATGGCCGAGATGCTGCCGCTGTTCCCGCTGGGCGCGGTGCTGTATCCCGGCATGGTCCTGCCGCTGCACATCTTCGAGGAACGCTACCGGCAGCTCGTCCGGGACCTGCTCGAGCGTCCGCAGCCACGGCAGTTCGGCGTGATCGCGATCCGCAAGGGCCGGGAAACCGGGATCGACGGGGTCCATTCGCTGTACCGGACCGGCTGCACCGCAGCCGTGCGCCGGGTGGACCGGTTCGAAGACGGCCGGTTCAACCTGGTCACCGTGGGCGCGCGGCGGTTCAGGCTGCTGGCCCTGGACGACAGTCAGCCGTACCTGCAGGGTGAGATCGAGCTGCTCGATGACGACGCAGTCGATCAGGCGACCGCGGCGCCGTGGGTGCGCGCGGTCCAGGCCGCGTTCCTTGCGTACCTGGATGCGCTCACCAAGCAGGGCGTCGCGACGGTCCGGATCGACGACCTGCCCGCCGAGCCGGTCCTGCTGTCGTTCGTCGTCGCCGCCGCCATGGTCATCGACCTGCCGGAACGGCAGAGCCTGCTGGACGAGCCTGACACGGTGCGCCGGCTGAACGCTGAGCGTTCCCTTCTCGCGCAGGAAACCGCCGTGCTGCGGGCGACCGCGTCCCGGCCGGCCCCGGACCTGCGGCACACTCCGCACAGTCCTAATTGAGCTGGCTCAGCCCGGGTACGTTCAATGCCATGGCTGAATCGGACGAGATCTCGCTGCGCGCCGCCGAGGTGGCCGCCGACGTTACCGAGGCCGAACGCGAGCAGGACCGGCGGCGGGTGACCGCCGCCTTCATGTCGGCCGCGAGCTCAGGCGCGCGGATGGCCGGCCAGGGCACCCGGGCCGCGCGGCGGCGCATAGGCGCGGTAGGCCGAGGCGCAGGCTCGGGCACCAGTTGGCTGGCCGCACAGGTGACCGCGATGGCGCCGCGGCTGCGGGTGCGGGACCAGGCCGCGTTGCGGGAGCAGTTCCCCGGCCTGTCTGCCGAGGAGATCGCCGACGCGCTCCTCGACGGAGCCTCCCACGCCTCGGCCGCGGCCGGGGGAGCCGTCGGGGTATGGGCCGCCCTGCCGGCCCTGCCCGCCTTCCCGGCCGAGGTGGCGGCCGAGACCTTGGTGCTGGTCGGCATCGAGATCAAGCTCATCGCCGAGCTGCATGAGGCATACGGCACGCCTGCTCCCGGGAACTTCGCGGAGCGGATGAGTGCCTACGTCGCGGCGTGGGCGCACCGCCGGGGGGTGTACATGATCCCTGGCGGGGTGGTCCTGGCCACCGGGTCGCCGCTGGCCCGCCTGCTGCGCAGGCGGCTGGCCGCGCGGGCCGGCCGGAGCGCGTTCGCACTTGCGCCGCTGCTGACCGGCGCCGCCGCTGGCGCGTACTTCAACAGCCGCGAGACCCGCAGACTCGGCCAGGACATACGCCGTGACCTGCGCCGCCGGGCGCTCCCCCAACACTGAGTGCGGATGGGTTACGGGACTGCCGCTCTAGGGTCGGCCTGGGACGTTTTGCAGGCGTACCTCGCCGTGGGCGACGAGCCGGCCCGATTCGTCGGTGATGTCGACGCGCCATAGCTGCTGGGTGCGTCCCTGGCTGAGGGCGGCGGCCTCGACGTTCACCCGGCCGGTGGTGACCGAGCGGAGGAAGTGGGTGGTGTTCGTCAGCCCGACTGCGACCTGGTCCTGGTCGCGCACCGCGGTGCTGGCGCCCACGCTGGCGGCGCTCTCCACGGCGGTCGTGTAGACGCCGCCGTGGACGATGCCCCACGGCGTGTGGTGCTCCGGGCCCAGATCCAGGTGGCCGGTGACCCGGGTCGCGGTGACGTCCTCGAGGACGAGGGCCGCCGCCCGAAGGAAGGCGCTCGCGTTCTCCAGGGAGGCGGGGTTGAGACTCGGGGTGACCGCGGGCCGGGTCGCCGCCGTCCCAGGTTCAGCGGCCATCGCTGTTCCCTCCCGTCTCTCTCGTTTCTCCCGGCCTGCGCTCGCGGCGCGGCTGGCAGAACTCACCCTAGGGTTAGTGCGTTCTATAACGCAACCTTCTATGCTTGATCCGTGCGCCGGACCAGCTTCGAGGACGTCAGCTGCTCGGTCGCCCAGTGCCTCGACGTCGTGGGCGAGTGGTGGAGCCTGCTCATCATCAGGGACGCCTTCCTCGGCGTGCGGCGCTTCGACGACTTCCAGGCCCGCCTCGGCATCTCCCGCAACATCCTCACCCAGCGCCTGAACCGCCTGGTCGAGGGCGGGATCCTGCGGCGTGTCCCGTACCAGGACCATCCGCCGCGCTGTGAGTACCGGCTCACCGCCAAGGGACGCGACCTATGGCACGTGGTCATGGCCATGCGCCAATGGGGCGACCGGTGGGCGGCCCCCGACGGGCCGCCGCTTGAGACGAGGCACACTGCCTGCGGGCACGTCGTCACGGCCGTGCCGACATGCTCCCACTGCCGCGAGCCGCTCGACGCGCACTCGGTGACGGCCGTACTGGGACCCGGCGCCCACGACGGCGACGCCGACCGCACCATGCTGGCCTCAATACCGTAGGCTCACGATGCTGCCCAGGTCAGGCCCGTAACCGCCGGAGGACTCGGGACACGCCCGATGTCGCAGGACCCGATACTCTCTGGCTCATGGAAGTCCCGATGGCGCTGCCGGAGTGGACGGTCCTCGTGGTGCTCAGCCAGCGGCCCGCCCATGGCTTCGCCGTGTCTCAGCTCACGGCGCCCGACGGTGAGCTGGGCCGGATCTGGCGCATCCCCAGGCCCGTCGTATACCGGGCCATCGGCCGGCTCCTCGAGGCCGGGCTCATCACCCCCGAGTCGGTCGAGCCGGGCCTCGGACCCCAGCGCACGATCTACACGGTCACCGCGCAGGGTCGCCCGGAGGCGGAACGCTGGCTCAGTACGCCCGTGGAGCACGTCCGGGATATCAGGTCGCACCTGCTGATCAAGCTTGCCCTCCTGCACCGGGCCGACCGCGATCCGGCCGAGCTGATCAGGCGTCAGCGAGCCGCCCTCGACCCGATCGCGCGGGCGATCCAGGCGCCGCTGACCGAGCCGGACGGCTTTGACGCGATCCTGCTGGCCTGGCGCCGGGCGACCGCCGCCGCCGCCCTCGGCTTCCTCGACGACATCGCCGCCAAGAACGGGGCCGACCGCGGCTAGCCCATGGCTGGAAGCCTTCTTCCGGTCCGGGGCGTCTCGCGTTGAAGGAAGCGCCGCCTGTTGGGCCACGAGAGGCCGCCTGACCTTCTCTGACGTGGTCGTCAGCTCTCGCCAAGCCGCCCGGTTTGCGCACTTGACCGCCACGCCAGCCGTTGGTATACGTGGCACATGCCTATGGCCAGAACCGAGGGCCAAACGCTATGGAACGTGCAGCGATGAGAACCGGGAAGCCCACGATGAGGTAGCCCGTGGGGGGCAAGCGCTCAACGAGGAACGAGTGTCGTGGCAAATACGAGCCCCACCATACGTCAGCGGGAACTCGGCAAGCGGCTTCGCGTCCTGCGCAACCAGCATCGCCTTACCGTTGGAGACGTCGCGGAGAAGCTGCTGTGCTCTGCGACCAAGATCAGCAGGCTGGAGACTGGCGCACGTCGGCCAAGCCTTCGCGACGTCCGGGACCTATGCGCGCTTTACGGTGTCGGCGAATCAGCCTCGGCGGAGCTCATGAGCCTGGCCCGAGGCGCGCGCGAGCCGGGCTGGTGGACTCGGTACGATGATCTGGATCTAGAGCCGTATATCGGGCTGGAGCAGGAAGCAACGTCCATCACCTGCTATTCGATATATTATGTACCGGCATTGATGCAGACCAGGGAGTACGCAGAGGAGATCATAAAGGCCATAGCAAGGAAAATTGACCCAACCATACATAAAGACCGTGTCGAGGCGCGGATGCGGCGGCAGGAGTTGCTAGAGAGTGGCAACCGCCCGCGGTACCGTGTTCTGCTGGCCGAGGCCGTGCTGCACTGCTGCGTCGGCGGACCGGCAGTTATGGCCGCTCAGCTGGAAAAAATCCTGGAAGCCAGCCGGAGCGGCAAAGCCTCCGTTCAGGTGATCCCCTTCGAGGCCGGTGCTCACGCATCCCAAGACGGCCATTTCGTCTTGCTTGAGTTCGAGGATTCCTTTCAGGCGCCGGTCGTCTTTCTCGAGCACTTGACAGGCAACCAGTACCTAGAGAGGCCCGCAGATATAGCCCGTTACCGGGAATGTATCGAATACCTGTACGACTCGGCTCTCGGTCCGGCCGATTCTGAGAGGCTTGTGAATCGGCTGCGGGAAAAGTTTCATAACGATACGTAGCAATCTGAGTGACGTTCACAGTAACAGCAGTAGACTCCCCTCACAGTTGCTGCGTTTACCTTATATCTTCGGGAGGGGTGTGGAAAATGTCAACATATGTGTCAGCCGGGGGAGACCTTGACTGGTTCGTGGCACAGGCATGCGAAAGTGGCCAATGCATCAAGGTGGCACGTCGAGGAGAGCTTGTACTAATTGGTAATACGAAAAGCCCAGAAGGTCCTTTTAGTGAATTCACGGCAGAGGAATGGCGCTACTTTCTCGCTGGTGCCAAGAATGGCGACTTCGACGGTGTCGCCTGACGGGCTGAAGTCGTATCTGGTTCAGTAAGGGAGCCGAGGTCGAGCACCGTGGCCGGACGTGTCCTCGCGAGTCGGCCGACGAGACGTGCGGCTCTGGCCTCGGACAAGGGGCCGTGGAAGCTGAGGCGGGTCAGACCAGAGGGGCATTATCAGTTCGAGTTCCAGTGACCGCCGACTTCGACCAGACCGACACGGCCTCCCTGTCGGTCTCCAGCCGGCAGGCGGTGCCGACGCTGAGGTCGGGCACCTCGAGGGTCCGGGACCGGAGTTCGATGCCGGAGGACAACACCACCACGACCTCGACGGTGCGGCCCAGGTCGACGACGTCGGTTACCCACCCCCGGCCGAGGTCGACGGTCGACCCGTTGGCGTCCGACGGCGATGGTCCCTGGCCGACCCGGATGGCTTCGGGCGGCACATGCCACAGCAGCGCGGCGCCGGCCGGCAGACCCGTAGCCAGGCCGACCGGGACGCCGCCACCTAGGACGTTCGGGCCGTGGTCCCGGCCGACGAGCAGCACGCCGTCGGCACCGGCCTTGCCCTCGAAGAGGTTGTCGATGCCGAGCAGGCGACCGATCTCGGCCGAAGCGGGACGCTGGTAGACGTCGCGGCAGCTTCCGGACTGGAGCACCTGCCCGTCGCTCACGACCACGATCTCGTCGGCCAGCATCGCCGCCTCCTCCGGGTCGTGGGTGACGAGGATCGTGGAGAGGTTGACGTCGCGCTGGAGGCGGCGCAGCTCCCGCCGTAGCTCGGCCCGTACCGGGGCGTCCAGCGCGGAGAAGGGCTCGTCCAGCAGCACGACCTGAGGATCGGTGGCGAGCGCCCGGGCCAGGCTGGCCCGCTGGCGCTGCCCGCCGGACAGTTCTTCGGGCAGACGGTCGAGGAGGCCGTCGAGGTGGAGTGTCTCGAGCCACCAGGCGGCCCGGGCCGGATCCGCATGGACGCCGAAGACAGCCTGCTGCCAGACCGTGCGTCCGGGGATCAGGCCGAAGCCCTGGGGGACGTAGCCGATCCGGCGCCGCTCGGGCGCGGCGCGGCTCACGTCGA
>Ga0335075_10012552_pt1 | contig 12794 bp, 14 predicted proteins | sample Lox_Sample_24_FD_206723 | JGI IMG/M metagenome (GOLD analysis project Ga0335075, IMG submission 206723) | Soil microbial communities from Loxahatchee National Wildlife Refuge, Florida, United States - Lox_Sample_2.4 | ecosystem: Environmental > Terrestrial > Soil > Wetlands | place: USA... | reverse complement strand
GTAGTCGGCAATCTTCCCTTCGGCGCAGGCCGCAGCGCGCTATTCACAGACCTCGATGCTTGGCCTCAACATGACGAAATCAAGCGGGATATCCTTCAGAATTTTGCGCGCCGTGCCAAGGAAGTCGAGCGGGAAGGAGAAGTCGAGCAACACTTCGTACCCTCCGCGCGCGAGCGGCACCGTCGCAGCGGTCATGGAGCGCATGATAAGCCGAAAACGTTCACGACGCGCCGTTGCATCGGGCATGGCAAAAAGTGACCAGAAGGTGTCGCCCTCGAGGTAACAGCTAGGGGCAGTCGTAAGCGAAAGCAACTCGCGAGCCACGGTAGTTTTGCCGGCGCCAATCGGGCCGGAGAGCATGACGACGCGCATAAGGGCACCTCTTGCGAAAATCGATGAGCGCCACCTTTCTCATATAACAATACGCTATATCTTATATATTTATTTGAAATTAAGCAGATTTAATCCAGAAATTCAATGTAAATCATTAGACAGATAGTAATATAACACGTACCATCACGATGCTGAGATAGCCATGAGCTTTTCCGACCGCCCCATCATCACGGCAGAGGGTTTTTCGAAATCGCAGGCATGCTGGGTCTGGGGCATCGCCGCTGCGACGGCGCTGCTGCATCTCGCTGTGGCGGGCCGGTACGGCTATTTCCGGAACGAGCTCTATTTCATCGATTGCGGCAGGCATCCGGCATTTGGGTATGTGGATCAGCCGCCGTTGGTGCCGCTGCTGGCGGCGGCAACGCAGGTCTTCGGGCACTCCCTGTGGCTGCTGCGCCTGCCGGCCGTGGTGGCGGCAACGGTACTGGTTCCGGTAACTGCGGCGTTTGCACGCCTCTTCAGCCGGAGGACTGCGGTCATTGTGACGGCGGCCGCGGCGGCGGCACTGAGCCCGGCGTTGGCCGCGATGACGGCAACGCTAACCACAACCACTTTCGAGCCCCTGGCATGGACGGGGTGTGCATATTTCATCGCGCGGCACATTGTCCGGCGCGGTGGAAACAGTTTGCTATGGGCAGGGGTGGTGGCAGGACTGGCGATGGAAGCCAAGTACGGGATTGCGATGTGGCTCGCCGGTTTGTTCGTTGGGCTGGTCCTCTTGCATCGGGACCTACTGCTGACGAAGAAGCTTTGGCTGGCGACGGCGCTGGCCGCGCTGATCGCCGCGCCCAGCCTGTTGTGGCAGGCGGCGCATCACTGGCCCTTCCTGGCGCTGATCGACCACCATCGAGCCATCGGATTCGATCTTACCGGAAGCCCGCTCGTCTTCGAGATCGGGCAGGTCTTCGCCAACAACCTCGTCTTGGCGCCATTGTGGGTGGCGGGCGTGGTTGCGCCCTTCCTGATCAAGGAGCTGAAGCTGGCGCGCTTTCTGGCGGTTGCGTTTGTTGTGGCGACCATCATCGACATTGCCTCTCATGGCAAGGACTACTACCTTTTCGCCGTGTATCCGGTCATGTTCGCCGTGGGCGCCGGGGTCCTCTCGCTGCGCGTCCCGCGTTGGGCCGTCGCGTTGTGGCTGGGGCTGGCAACGGCACAATTTGCACTCCTGCTTCCCGTGGTGCTGCCGGTGATGCGACCGCACAGGCTGGCGTTTCTGTTGAATCATTCCCATTTGCGTCCCCGGCCTGACGAGATCGCGGCGATTGGCGCTCCCCTGACGCAGATGTTCTCGGACGAGATGGGGTGGCAGGAGCTGGAGAAAAATGTCGCATCGGTCTACGATGCGCTGCCGGAACCGGATAGGCAAAAGGCTGCGATCTTTGCTTCGAGTTACGGCGAGGCTGCGGCCATCGATTTCTTTGGCCGCGCGGATAGACTGCCGCAGGTAATCGGCGGAGGCAATCAGTTCTATCTGTGGGGGCCGCGCGGCGCAGATGGCAGTGTGATGATTGTGGTCAACGGTGACCCCGACCACTGGCGTTCGGCATGCAACGATCTCCGCACAGCGGGAACGTTCGGCGTGCCCCTGGCGATGCCCTACGAGCGTAACCGGCCGATCCTGGTTTGCCGCGGTTTGCGTCATAACCTGCAGCAGATGTGGCCGCATCTCCAGCGATACGAGTGACGCGCCGGGCAGAGTTTGCTAAGACCGATTTCCATGAACCAGAGGCAGGCTCCGAACGAAGAGGATGCGAAAGCTGCAACGAAGGTGCGCCGGAGCGTCACCCACCTGGCGCGCCGCCTGCGGGGATTGCGCTCCGACCACGGCATCAGCGGTTCGAAACTGGCAATCTTGGGATGGCTATTTCGCGCTGACACGCCGATGACGGCTACCGACCTGGCGCGGCTGGAGCGGCTGCAACCGCAATCGCTCACGCGGATCATCGCGGAGCTCGAAGAGCAAAGGCTGATCCGCCGCACGCCGGATGAGGCGGACCGGAGGCAGATCCTCATCGAGATTACGCAGGCAGGACGGGATCTGCTGGTGGTCGATGCGTACCGGCAGAATCAATGGCTAATGGAAACCATGGCGGCCACCATGACTAGGGCAGAGCGAGAGATTCTTTCGATTGCGGCCGACCTTTTGGACAAACTGGCGAGCGAGCCGGTAGCGCCCATTCAGGCAAGTGAACCCGATGGGACATCTTGATTCGGCTTCCAGCACGATCACGACTGCTGTACAAGTCGTGCGGGTCTATGATCGCTGTATTGATCTTCATGAGGAGTCATGAGTAACGACCGCCGAACGTTTCTGAAAACGGTTGCCAGTTCTGTTCTTGCACCGGCTGCTCTAGGACCCTTGGGAATCGCGCAGTCATCTCCCGAGATGAGAGAACCTGACAGTGCAGTGTCGCCCCGGCCCAACGTGGTTCTGATGATCTGCGATGATCTTGGCTTCGGAGACATTGGCTGTTACGGCTCGGCAATTCCAACGCCCAACCTCGACCGTCTTGCGGCCGAAGGAACCCGCTGCATGCACTACAACTCCGCCCATCCCATATGCTCGGCTTCGCGTGCTGCGCTGCTGACCGGAAGGTATGCTCCTCGCAGCCATACACCAGGCGCGCTCTTTCCTCATGCGACCATAGCAATGGCAAAAAGTGAACAGACCCTCGGCAACTTATTCATGGATGCCGGCTACCAGACGCATATGATCGGCAAATGGCATCTGGGGGACGAGCCGGGATACAGACCCACAGAACGTGGCTTCGATACTTATTTCGGTGTTCCATACAGCGACGATATGCAGCCGCTGCCGTTGATGCGGGACACCACAATCCTCGAAAACGATGCGGATAGAGACGAGCTCACACCTCGGTATACGGCCGAGGCAGTAAAGCGCATTGAACAGGCAGGTGATCGCCCCTTTTATCTTCACTGCGCATATTCCTATCCGCACGACCCCGCACGGGGTTCGAAGGCATTCAAGGGAAAGTCACAGTTTGGCGATGTAGGTGATTCCATCGAAGAGATCGATTGGAGTGCTGGAAAGATTCTCGAGGCTCTCGAGAGAACTGCAAAGGCCGGGAACACCGTCGTCATCTTTACCAGCGACCACGGCCCCTGGTTTCAGGGCTCCCCGGGAAAGATGCGTGGTCGAAAGGGCTCCACGTTTGAAGGAGGCGTTCGTGTGCCGTGTATCATTCGATGGCCGGGACACATACAGCCAGCCACAATCAATAATGAATGGATCGGGCACCTTAATGTTCTGCCTACCCTCGCCGACTGGTGCGGATTACAGTTACCCAGGCTTCCTATCGACGGCTTCAACGCTTCGGCCACGCTGCTGAAGGGCGATACCGCTCCCGCCAAGCCCGTTCTGTACTTCACTCCGGTTGGCAACAACACAGTTCACTGCATTCGCTCCGGACCGTGGAAGCTTCGTGTGGCGCAGAGTGACGGCCAAATCTATATCAACGACAGACCCGGGTCTTCCACCAACTACCGACTGCCCAAGCCAGAACTCTATAACCTGGAGGCAGATCCCGGTGAGTCATACGACGTGGCGAAGAAATACCCAGAGCTTGTCCGACAACTGCTTGAACAACTGGAGCAAGCCATTCCGACTTTTCCTGCCGAGGTCCAGCAGGCATACGCAGCTCTACAGAAGAACGTTGCCAGCGTCGTGACCCCGCCTGGAGCGGCGCCGCGAGTGCTGACTGGTCCTTTACCCGCGTGGGCCTGGGAACCGGATGATCGCCGTTGAGGAGTCCATGAAGAAGTGCTGCTTTTGTCTGGGCAACTCCTGGCGACGCGACGAAGCGCGAGACCAATTCCCGCCAGTGTTGGCCATTCGTCTCGCGTTCATCACCGCGCAGAACCCATAGGAGCCTGACCATCGGCATGATCCTGTGGGCCGACAACAACTTAGCCTTGCAGTGGCCATGTCTGCAGCAGCGCTCTCCTCGTTGGCCCTGCATTTGCAGGTCAAATCAAAGCACGCGCGTGCTGAAAGGTAAGTCATGGGATTGTCCTGGCAACAAGGTCCGCTTTCTTCAGGAGCAATTGGCCGGTTCCTGGTTCCCGAGCCGCTGCCTACGCGGCTTCTTTACGTTGAACCACTGCGCCGGCGCATGCGGGTGCGCTTTGGCAGAGAGTGGATCGCCGACAGCGAAAATGTGCTCCTGCTCTTCGAGCCCGGACGATATCCGGTGGCCTACTTCCCGGAGAGCGACATCTCTCAAGGAACGCTTGAGCTCAGCGAGCATACCACCCGGCACCCAGACCTCGGGCTCACCGCCTGGTACATCGTGAAAGCCGGTCAGAAGCAAGCGACGCGAGGAGCATGGCAACACGTCGACATGCCGCCCTATGCGAGTGAACTAAAAGGCCGCGTCGCGTTCGCCTGGGTGGCCATGGACGCATTCTACGAAGAGGATGAGCGGATCGTCGGTCATGCCGCGGACAACTATCATCGCATTGATATCCGTCAGACCTCGCGTCATCTCATTGTCCGCCATCGCGATCAGGTAATCGCGGACAGCAAGCGTCCACTGGCTCTCTACGAGTCCGGCTTCGCGCCCCGCTGGTATGTTCCGCGAGCCGATATCGACGAGGCGGCCCTGACCGGCGTCGAGCACCAGACCTTCTGCCCATACAAAGGATTGTGCAGCTACTACGACATTGGTGACGCACGTCTGGCGGCATGGTTTTATCCCGAGGTGAGCCGGATCTCCGGCCTGGTGTCGTTCGAACCCGACGTGGTCTCTGTTCACTTGGATGGCACGCAGCTCAAGCTTGAACCGGGGCAGACGGTAATCCCACACGGCCCCGATCGCGAGCTGAGTGTTGACGAAGCGCGGCCGCGCGGGCAAGAGCACTGAAAGCACCGGGAACTTCAAAGTAGCGGACGCACAGGAGAACGAACCGTGACAACGCCAATATTGTCAGTTGAAGTGATTGTGATCCCCGTAACCGATGTCGACAGGGCGCTGCGATTTTATGTCGACCAGGCCGGCTTCTCGCTCGATGTGGACTACTCCCCGACCGGTGCGTTTCGCGTCGTTCAGCTTACTCCGCCGGGTTCCAAATGTTCCATTCAGGTCGGCAAGGGCCTGACCGACACCCCCGCCGGTTCAGTTCGCAACATTTATCTTGTCGTCGCGGATTTGGAAGCCGCGCGCAAGAGTCTGCTCACACGTGGGGTCAAAGTCAGCGAGATCAGGCATAAGACTCCTGTCTGGGCCGCTAACCCGACGCTCATGCAAATCAACTTCGCTGATCTCGACCTGGACGATGCCCACGAAGTGGCCTATCCGATGCCACAAGAGGCGGCCTACATCGACATCACCGAACAGCTATCGCACGCTAAAGCGGCATCACGATACATATGCCCCAAAACAATTGCACAATAGGCGGCTTTTTCGTTAAGAAAAGCCGCACTTCTCGAGCCATATTAGGGCATACCAATCGCTAAGATGTAGCCGGTTCCCCTGATCACCTTTCGGCGGATAGTCGCTATGGTCTGTAGGGCGACAATCGAGAACGCGACAGGTAAACGGATCCACCGTCTCATCTCAAAGCCATCCTTTATTACGGGCAATCCGGGCAGCTTCGAAGCGGTTGGAGGCGTTCAATTTGGAAATGGCCTCGGAGAGATAGTTGCGTATGGTCCCCTCTGTCAGTCGAAGCGCACGAGCAAGCTCGGCGGTAGTTTCGCCGTCGCCGGCGCGGCGCAGGATCAAACGCTCTCTATCGGTGAGCGGGTCTTTTTCCGCATTCCAGATTTGCTCGGCCAGGTGGGGGTCTACGATGCGCGCTCCGTGGCTGACTCGCCGGACAGCATCGGCGAGTTCTTCTGAGGGGCGGTCCTTGAGCAGATAGGCAGATGCGCCGGCTTCCAGTGCGCGGCGTAAATATCCCGGACGCGCGAAGGTTGTGAGTATGAGAACGCGCGTTTCCGGATAAAGCTCCTTTACACGAGCAGTGAGTTCTAGCCCGTTCATCTTTGGCATTTCGATGTCTGTGACCAACGCCTGGGGCCGGTGTTTGCCGACGGCCTGCAGGGCCTGCTCTCCGTCTGCGAAAGATCCGAGCACCTCAATATCGGGTTCGATGGAGAGCAGTGCTGCGAGAGCCCCCCGCAACATGCTTTGGTCTTCTGCAAGAACCACTCGAATCTTTTGTGTCACAAGGTGCCTGCCTCTTCCATCCACGGTGAAGCAGGCGCGGAAGAGACGCTCTGCGACGGCAAGGTTATATCCAGCCTTGTTCCTCCGTTTGCCGGGGTTGTCAGCTTCATGGTTCCGGTTATGGATTGAATCCGTTCTCGCATTCCACGCAGGCCGTTGCCTTCACGAATTTCGCCGCCCAATCCGTTGTCCTCAATCGTGAAATGGATCGTCGTATCTTTTACGAGCAGCGCGATGTGGCAAAGGGTTGCACGTGCGTGCCGGACGATGTTTGTTACGGCTTCGCGCAGGACAAGACAAAGCACGTTGATCTGGTCTGGTGAGAGATTGACCGGAGCGAGAGCTGTGGTCAGTTTTACATCGGCGGAATGCAGGCTGCGACGGGCGCGGCTCATTTCTGCGTGAAGTCCTTCAGCGCGGTAGCCGGAGACGGCTTCTCTGACCTCAGTGAGGGCATCCCGGGCTGTCCGCTCCGCTTCCATAATCTCGTTTCGTGCGCGATCCGAGTCCTGGGATAAGAGCCGCCGGGCGAGGTCGAGTTTTACGGCAATCACCGTGAGGGTGTGGCCGAGGAGATCGTGGAGATCGCGGGCGATGCGCTCGCGTTCCGCCTCTTTAGAGAGACGCTCGATCTCAGAATTTGCGCGTTCCAGTTGAGAGTTGATTCGTGCCTGCTGGGCGAAGGCAAAATTGCTGAGCCCAAAGATTACACAGAGGATAAGGATTTCTTCGGCTGTGGCAAACGAATGACCGAGGAAGCGACTTTCCAGTACGACTCCGGCCATCATGGCTATGAGCACCAGGAAGAGAGTGCGCAAACGCATTACGAAAAGGCAGAGCATTGCGAATGGGTAGACAAACACTCCGTAGGTTTTCTGGCTGAGCGAGTAATAGAAAAAAGCAATGAGGAAGAACAGCACAAACGCTATTGCTTGACGGCGCCCGGTAAGCTCAGCGACAAGGAAATAAAGAATGAGAAAGGCCGCGTAAAACGCCGCAAATTTCATCCAAATCGCGAGCGAGTGCCCGTAAGCGGGTGCGACAAAGAAATATACGGAATAAAGCAACGCTACCCAGCGCACAAACCAGTGACCGCGGAAGAACCCTCGCACCGGGTCAGAGAGATGTGCGCCCATGGATGTCTCGTTTTGTTCCGGTGCGCGTGACGGCGCGTTGCTCATGCCCTCAATCATCCTACCGGGGATACGGTTCTGGTAGCCATGGCTGTCATATGGAACGCATGACAGGTGTCATGGTGATAGTTGTCATCTTTCATGGATGACATCGCCTACTGGTTTTCTCGGGCTCTCCGGCACATTCTTCTCTTACGGTCGCCCGAGAGCCCGAAACGTATTTGGGAAAGGCTGTACCGGGCGGAATCAGGAGGCAGACGGGATAGCTATGAATCTCGAATTCTTTTTTGGCGTGCTCACCAATTTGTGGGCTGCGGGAGAACTGCTTATTGCGTTGTTTACAACAACGCGCGAGAGGCAGGGAAAAATACAGGATCGCGGAACGCAGATTATTCTCTGGGTTGTTCTAATTGGAGCATTCAAGGTTGAAGAATGGATGCACGGGTTTTTCCCGCCTGACATGCCGGGGAGCTATACCTGGCTGCGTCCGGCCGCCTTTGGCATTCTGGTTCTCGGTCTGATGGTTCGGATTGTCGCGATCGTTACGCTGGGCAAAGCTTTTAGCGCGAATGTTGCGATGCGCACCGGGCAGAGGCTGCAGCGGAGCGGCTTGTACAGCCGGATTCGGCATCCCTCGTATCTGGGGCTTGAGCTGATTCTTCTGGCCTTAGCTCTTCATGCGCGCACATGGGCCTGTTTGGCTGTCGCCTTCGTTCCGTCGACGCTGGCGGTGCTGTATCGCATGCATGTGGAGGAGACGGCGCTTTATATGGCTTTTGGAGATGAGTACGAAGACTATAGCCGCAGCACGAAACGATTGATTCCTGGCCTTTATTGAGTGCTTTGCGCTCCCGCTTGAACCGTCTCAGGCTACCGTAAACGGATCGGCTGAAGAGTTTCATCAGAACTCGTCTATTTGAAAATCACCATCAAGGTCAGTGAGTGTTTCATCGCCAAATCGATCATCGAGGCATGACTCAATGAGTGCATGGCCCTCCGCCTGGCGATTCGGGCGAGCCTTATGTGCGGAGCTTTCGTGGCTAGTCACAACGAAGCGCAATGACGGGATCGACCCGCGTTGCACGGCGAGCGGGAATATAGCAGGCGAACAGTGCGATGCCTGCAAGCAGGAGCGAAACCACACTTAAGGTGGCCGGGTCGCCGGGGCCAACCTCGAATAGCAGACTGCGGATGGAACGCGAGAACAGCAACGAGCCAGCGAGCCCGATTCCGCAGCCTGCCGCCACCAGAACAAGCCCCTCGCGCAGAACCATCCCCACCACGGCTGCCCGGTTTGCACCCAGGGCCATCCGAATGCCGATCTCGCGGGTGCGTTGGGCAACCGTATAGTGCATCATCGCAAAGATACCCGCTCCCGCGAGCCCCAAAGCGAGTGCGGCGAACAAGCTCAGAAGCAGCGTTTGAAAGCGGCGGGGCGCATTCTGTTCGTCAAGTCGCGTGCTCATTGCGGTCACGTCAGTGAGGACCGCGGAATGATCGAGGAAGCCGATCGCATCGCGAAGATCTGCGGCCGTCGCGTCTGTATACACGACGAGATTCTCGGTGTCATCCAGCGCCAGCGCCTGCGCCTCATATATCTGCGCAATCGGGGAGCGCTCAAGGCCGCTACTGTGCATATCTTTGACGACACCGATCACCCGAACCCAATCATCGTTGCGACCGCGCGGATCAAAGCCTTTTATCCCCTTCCCTATGGGATCTTCACCGGGCCAATGCCGGCGTGCCATGGTTTCGTTGATGATGACCACGGGAGTCGTGTTCTTTGTATCTGCATCAGTGAAGAAACGACCCCTGAGCAACGGGATGCCCAGCGCCTGGAAATAATCGCCGCTGATGGTCGCCCAGGTCATGGGAGTCCACTGCTGAGGGGATTCGAGCGGCCGCCCTTCGACGGCGCGCAGGCCGAATTTTGCTTCGTTGCCCGAATAGAACAGCGTGCTGATCGCGCCGACCGCCTTCACTTCTGGTAAATCGCCAATGCGCGTGATCACATCGCCATAAAGCGCAACGCGTCGATCGGGTGGAAGCGCGCTGCTGAAGCGGAGCGTCCCCGCCAGGATGCGAGATGTGCGGAATCCGGGATCGACCGACTGAATCGCAAAAAAGCTGCGAATCAGCAGCCCTGCTCCCGTGAGCAGCACAACGGCAAAGACGACCTGTGCTACGAGGAACGCACCGCGCATTCCCTGCGAATGGGGTGCGCTGGTGTTCCGTAGGCTGCTCATTTGCGAGATACGCATCGCCGGGGCTAATCCGAACAGCAATCCGGTTACCAGTGATAGGCCCAGACTAAACAGCAGCACCGGGACATCAAGGCGCGCCTCTCCAAGCCGGGCGATGCCATGCGGAGCCAGCGCAAGGATGGCTCGGACGCCGAGCGATGCAAAGGGCAGGCCCAGCGCTCCGCCAATACAAGCAAGGAGCAGGCTTTCGGTCACCAGTTGTCGAACGATGCGTTTGCTACTCGCCCCAAGGGCGCTCCGTACCGCAATTTCCTGTCTGCGGACCGCGCCTCGTGCAAGCAGCAGGTTTGCAACATTCGCACAAGAGATCAACAAGACGAGAAGGACGGCTCCAGACAATATGGCGAGCATCAACGGAACAGTTTTGCCGTGAATCTGTGCCGCCAGCGGGACAAGGCGCATGCCGCGGTCTGCGTTGTCGCTCGGATATTGCGCGGCGAGACCCTGGCTGATCACTTCCACTTCCGCACGCGCCTCAGCGATGGTCGCGTCGGACCGGAGCCGGCCTAGAATGGGACCGAAACCGTGGTTTCTTCCACTTCGCCGGGTCTGCCATCCCGGTATGGCGGATGCAGGAGTCCAAAGAAGAGTTTTCTCGGAAGGGAAGGCGAATCCTTGCGGCATGACGCCGACGATTTGTGACGTCAGCCCGTTCAACTCCACCGTCTGACCGAGGACACGGGGTGAACCGCCAAACTGCGTTTGCCACAAACGATAGCTCAGCACCACCTGATGTCCATCAGGCTCGTCGGTGCTGAAGGTTCGGCCCAGCACCGGGGCGCGACCCATGAGGCCGAAGAAATTGCCGTAGACCGCCGCATATTCGATCCAGTCTGCGGTGCCGTTGCTCGTAAACGACGCTTCGACTTCTCTGTAGGTTGCCAGGTTTTCGAGGGTTCGAGTCCGTTTCCTCCAATCTTCGAAATTCGGCACGCTGGTGTTGTTTTCAAGGGAATTGTTCACCTTGTCGGTGCCCCACAGGATCACAATACGGTCCGGATCTTGATAAGGAAGAGGGTTGAGCAGAACGGCGTGGACAACGCTGAAGATCGCGGTGCTCGCGCCAATCGCGAGAGCGATAGACAGGATTGCCACGGTGCTTACCAGCGGATTTGAGCGCAGGCTTCGCGCCCCATAGCGAAGATCGTACAGGATGGTTTCAAGCCAGAGGAATATCTCGGCCTCGTACGACCTCTCACGCGAGAGTGCTACGTTACCGAAGCGCAGGACCGCATCTCTACGGGCATCTTCGCAGTTCATGCCAGCAGCGATATTGTCAGCAGTTCGTGCGTCGATGTGATAACGCAGTTCTTCCTCAATTTCGCTGCTGACCCTTGAGGGCCGAAGAAGGTTCGCCAGACGGTTGAACCACGCCACGATTGCTCTCCTATGAAAACTGCAGGACGCGAGCCACGGCGCCAGTCAGGGCGGCCCAACTCTTCTCTTCGTCTGCCAGCTGCTTTCGACCCGTCGCTGTAATGGAGTAATAGCGGGCGCGGCGATTATTTTCTGAGACGCCCCACTCGGAAAGCAGCCAGCCGGACTGTGTCATGCGATGCAGTGCCGGGTAGAGGGAACCCTCTTCCAGTCGGAGGATTTCCTTCGAAACCTGCTCGATGTGCAGAGTGATCCCGTAACCGTGCATCCTCCCGCGGGAGGCAAGAGTTTTGAGGATCAAAAGATCCAGAGTTCCTTGAAGGCGATCGTTGGTGTGCTTGCGCATCGCTCCCCCATAGCCAGCTATGGGAATAGAGTGCCCTCAGGAGTCGTTCATTGTCAACTCCGGCTGCGGGAACTAATTGATCCTGACGAGACGAAAGCCGAGGCTGCTGAATCGGCTCATTGGGTAGTCCCTGACGCGACTGGCCGAGCGGACGTTCTCCGGTTCGATGAGCCAAGCCCCGCCGCGACACGCATACAACTCGCAAGTGCCTGTCGTCCAAGCCGATCCGTCTTTTGGAGCCCCTATGTAGTTTTTGTGGTAGCAATCGTCCGTCCATTGCCAGACGTCGCCCAGCATGTCGTAAAGGCCAAAGGCATTCGGTTTGAAGCTGCCCACAGGCGACGTGTACGCGAAGCCATCGCTGCAGTTGTGGATCTCCCATGTCTTGGCATCGGCGATCTGTTGCCGTGCTGTCCGGTCCGCGACATTCGCGTATGCGCACGCCTGATCAGGATTGTCGCCCCAGAACCGTGCTGAAGTCGTGCCGGCCCGGGCGGCGTATTCCCATTCGGCCTCCGTCGGAAGCCGGTACCGGTGCCCGGTCTTGCGGCCGAGCCACTCGGCATACGCATGAATATCGTTGCGATTGACGCAGACGACCGGGTCCCGGTCGGTCTGGCGAAACGCGGGATCGCGCCAGCTGCGTCCGTTATGCGATTCCCAGTCGTTGGTCTCGAATGTATAGCAACTGTCGCCCGCGTCATACCCCGTTTCCTTAACGAAGGCCGCAAACTCCCCCCGCGTCACGTCGTATTTGGAAAGCGCGAAGGCGGCGATTGCCACATCGTGCACCGGGCCTTCATCATCGTATCGACCCTTTTCGTTGCTGGGTGAGCCCATCAGGAAGTGCCCGGCGGGGATATTGACGAAATTGTCGGGCGCGGGTTGGGCCGCAGCCGCCGGTAATGCATTGCTGGCTTGCCGATTGACTTGAGTCTGCTTCGGTCGAAACGCATGCCAAGCCACTAAAACGATTACCAAGACGAGTGGTATGGCAACTTTTGCAGACTTTTTCATTCCCCTGGCTCCCTTACCAGACACATGATGCTTTCCTCTTGCTTGCCCTGAACACCTGGTGGCGGGCTCT